>Ga0193741_1000026_pt1 | contig 38433 bp, 78 predicted proteins | sample L2s2metaG_FD_143059 | JGI IMG/M metagenome (GOLD analysis project Ga0193741, IMG submission 143059) | Soil microbial communities from a riparian zone of the East river system, Colorado, United States - L2s2 | ecosystem: Environmental > Terrestrial > Soil > Riparian zone | place: USA: East River...
AAGGCGCAGACGCTTCAGGTATCTCTGGCTTGGTATCGTTGATTGATACTCTTGACTTCGTGAGTACGATCACGCTGGTTGCACCAACGTCTGGTGGAGAAGATGCAGAAGATGATGATGAGTATTTGAATAGGCTCAGGACTCGATTGCAGCTGCTCGCGCCTAGACCCATCCTAGCCAGGGATTTTGCTATCTTTGCTCAGGACATTGGAGAAGTGGAGAGAGCCGTAGGAATTGACAACTATCTGCCTACGGTCACGAATTTTACTGGCAACGTGACAAACGGCTCTCCGACTGTTACTTCACTTTCTAGCTTCAATGGTATTACTGTTGGATCTTGGATTCAAGGTGCCAACATTCCATACGGTAGTACAGTCGTTTCGATTATTCCAGGAACCTCAATCACTCTTAGCAAGAACGCTACAGGCACCAATGGTGGCAACGCGATGACTTCTACGGGAGTCTATGGACAGGAACGAGCCGTGACCGTGTCGGTGGTTGATGAAGATGGTTTGGCTCTGAGTACCCCGATTAAGAATGAAGTCGATGCTTACTTGGAAGATGCCAGAGAGCTGAACTTTATCGTTGAGGTCATTGACCCTGTATATACAGCGGTTGATGTGAACTTTGTTGGGAAAGCTGTAGCAGGGTGGGACCCTGAAGATGTAGAAACAAGAGCTGAGGAAGCAATTGCCGCTTATCTATCTCCGGCCAATTGGGGTTTGCCACGTGAAACTGGGGACGTACCTTTCTCTCCGCAATGGATTAACCAGACAGTAATTAGATATCTAGAGCTAGCACAGGTCATTAACAATGTAAGCGGAATGGATTACATCACGGCATTGACATTCAGACGCGGTGCGGACACTTTCGCCACTACAGATATTACGTTGGCGGGAGCAATTCCAATGCCTACTGCTGGGAGTGTCACAGGAGATATTACACTTTAATGGCCGTCCCAATTACTAGTCCAGTAGCAGGAGAACTCTACGAGATTATGTCTCCGTTGGCGTATACCGACGCCAGTTTGGGCTACCCACTACTAACCTTTTGTGAAGCTCTTGCAGGCCCACTTCAAGAAGTGTGGGAGCTGATCGGCAAGTATCCTATTGCTAGTAGAGAAATAGATAACTGGTTCGCCATCGGGAGTTTTGAGGGTGATACAGCTGATTGGACTGTCTATCAAAACGGCGTAAACGGCACAGTTACTCTGACCGATGAGATTGATGCCCATAGCGGAGAAAAGGTAGCAAAGGTAGTTGCTACTACTGGCACTAGCGGCGATCTTGGTGTGGTCACTGATTTGAGTGCGGCTATGCCCGTTGTAGCTGGAGAAAAATGGGCTATAACTGCCTACTCTAAGGCGGGAGCAACACCTAGACAATTTTGGGTTATCGCAGCTTTTTTCAACGTTAACAATGCTCATATAACTTCTACAGGCGGCGCTCAGATTATGAATAACACAGAGGATTGGACGAGAGCGCCTATTTTGAATCTAACGGTCCCAGCTACCGCGGTAAAGATGACGCTTTACGGAGTGTTTGAAGATCCCATTCAAGGAGAGGCCAACTACGTTGACTCCTTTAGAGTCCGTAAAGGTGTGGGATTCCCCAGTGAAGAATATGTGGATGGTGATTTCCCTGGCTATGAGTGGGAAGGCGAACCTCATCTCTCTAGAACCATTAAACATCTTCCACAAGATCCTCCACCTGAGGAATATGTGCCCTGGTCTAATCTTCTAAATATTGACAAAACACCTTACAAGGCATTGCCTTGGCTCGGCCAGTTGGTGGGAGTTTCAACACCCTCACCACTAACGGGGGAATCTACCATTGACCACGAAGTCAGGATCAGATCGCTAGTAAGAGATACGCCTGGATTTAGGCGCGGTTCTCCCACTGCTATGAGAGGGGCAATTCAACCATACTTAACGGGAACTAAAACTGTTATTCTACGCGAGAGAAGTGGAGGCGCAGCCTATCAACTTCAAGTCCTAACACGTAGGAGTGAAACACCGACACAAGATTGGGAAGCTACTAATTTAATCACTCATAGTAGTCTAGAAGTTGGCTTAGGTAGTCACAGTGCAATCAATGGAGCTACATTAGGTCACAATGGCATTCCTAACATTCCAGTAGCTCACGGAGTTATGGGCGTGGTAGTTTCATGTCCTCAAGGCGGAACTCATTCTGGCTTGAAATTTAATGGTGAACCTATAGTCATTGATCCTGGTGAATTCTACACATTGCAAGCCAATGTTCAAATGGCTCCTGGTAGAGAATGGTATTTCTACGTTGACCATTTGTTGGGTGCTGGTGTTGTTCAAACATCAACAGCAACATTTACCGCAGACGGCACTTTGCAATTTAAGGCTTTTACGTTCCAAGTTGATCCAAGTGCTGATCAAGTGGTTGCGTATATTCTTCGTACTCCGGCGGATTCAGCTTCTGGGGGTACACAGAATATTATATGGGATGCAGCACAGCTAGAAAAGAATCCAGCACCAACGCCGTATATTTATACGGAGGACAATCCCGTAAGTAGACCAGCTGGATTTGGTAGTGTAGGTCGAGCGATGATTAGCCAGAAGCCCGGTGGGATCGTTATCACATATGCCATTCTTGATGGTAATGATTACCAGTTGCTCTTTGAGAATCACGCAGATTATCAAGATGTATTTACAGATTATACAACCTATGAGGGCGTGTTTACAGATACGCCAGGAACGTAAAGGAGGTGAAGTAATTGTCGAGACTTACAAGTACAAGGTTTGGAATCTCTTATCCCAATCCTGCTACTAGAGATGAGCCTGCTGATGTACCGTCTGATCTTCAACTACTCGTTTTTGGTATCGAAGGTCAAGCAACTAGATATTCGCAGGGACTATTCTCAGCTAGACCGGCGGCTGGTAAGATTGGTAGTTTCTACTACGCTACTGATCAAACATTGATTTACTATGACACCGGAGCAGCATGGATTACGATTGGTCCTCCTGCCGCTGGTTCTATTGGCCCTACTCAGCTAGCTAATGACGCGGTACAAACTGTTCATATCGCTTCTGGAGCCGTAGGCGCCGATGAAATCGCAACGGACGCAGTTGGCACAAGTGAGATTGCTCCAGGCGCCGTGTCAGATGTTGAAGTAGCTGCTGCTAATAAAGACGGAGCTAGCGGTACGTATTCGATGCGTCGTCTTGGTACCTCGGCTGGAATGGCGGCTGCTGGTACTCATGCGGCACAACATGCTCTAGCTGGTGCTGATCCTCTACCTGCGAATTCTGTAGGAGCTTCACAAATTCAGGATGATACAGTGGGCCTTGCAGAGTTGACTGCTGCTGTAGAGGAAAGGCTATTCCAGCCTGGATTCCCGATTCCTTGGCCATATGCAGAAGCGAGTATTCCTACTGGTTTCGCTGCTATGTATGGGCAAGCAATCTCAAGAGCATCTAATCCCGTTATGCACGCTGCCGCCGCTGCTGCTAGTTATCCTCACGGAAATGGTGACGGTTCTACTACGTTTAATGTCATGGATACGAGAGGACGTTCGCTATTCGGTAAGGATGACACAGGCGGTACAGCCGCCAACAGAATCACGTCCACGTATAACGGCACTACTCTAGGTGGAGTATTCGGTACGCAGGAGGTTACGCTTACACTTGCTCAGACGCCTGTTCACTCGCATACGGTAAACTCACACAATCACGGTGGAGTTGTTACTACAGTCGGTGACCATGACCATGCCCATCCCATTTCGGTAGGCGTAGCGAATTTCGCATCAAGCTGGACTCCTGTAGGTGGTAATGCGATGTACGGTTTCGAGGGAGGAAGCATCACAATTTGGGGATGGCCCTACACTTGGCCTAGTGGTTCACACAATCACGGTATTCCATCGGAAGCACCTGGCACGAACTCACAAGGTAGCGGTGGAGCGCATCCTAACCTCCCACCAGGTATTATCGTGAACTGGATTTGTAGACTCGGATAAGGAGAGAGAAGATGTTTACATGGAAAACTAAGGTGGTTTTTCACGACGGACAGGAAGCGACAGTATATTCCGTGTCCCGTCCGTTTGTGCAAACAGTCGGTACGGAACTATCAGCTATGTTGAGAATTTCGAGCTATGATGGAGAAATGTGGTTCCCATTCCCGGCTAAGACAGTTGAGGTCGAGGAAGTCAATAAAGAAGGAATCCTTGAAATTTTCCACGAGAAAGATATTACTCAGATCACTCAGAAAGCTTTTGAGTTCAAAGAGTCGGACAACGTAGACGATCACGTTCTGGGAGATATCATTCTACAAGCTGTGAAGTATTACCAAGTAGCTGCTGAAGTTATGGAACAGGAGGTGAGTGCGAGTGAAGCAGGTAAGGAATAAAATGTCCGTTGAAGCTCATGAAGCTGCAAAGACCGCGGCAGACAATGTAAGGAAGATGGCCGAACAGCAGATTGAAGAAGCTGAAGCCAGAGTCGCGGCTACGGAACCTCTTGTCTACACTGTGGAGGAAGTTACAAACGAAAAGGGAAAGACTGTCGATACAGGTATGGGCGCGGAAGCCAGAGCTGAAAAAGGAATGTTCATCCTAAAGCGGAAGGGTGCTAAAGAAGCATTTATTCTGCCCCCCGATCAGATGCAACACTTTGAGGAGGTAAGTAGTTAAAATGGAGTATTGGGAGAGAGACTACGTTTATGATGTTGGAGTAGCTCCCCAACTGAACTTCCCACGGCCACTTTATCCACCTGATAGTCCTGTGGGTGGTTCTGTTCCAGGCCCGGACGTTAAAGCGTACAAGAGGATTGCGTGGCATCTAGGCCGTTGGGCAACTGTTGATGGAGTGCCTGATTCTGCGCCTAGTTTCAGTGATGCCTATACTAACTTGTTTGCTCACGGTGAAACGAATGTAGGCAAGTCTGGTATTGAGGGAATCCAGAGACAGGCTAAGATCGTTGGTGGTAATGGTACGATTGGGCAGCGTACCTTCAACGTGATGATCTACGCTAGAATCCCGGAAGGATTGCCTAATGCGGGTAAGTTCCCATTGGCGATTGATCTGGCAGCAAAGGAACTACTTGAGGATGCGTACCAAAATTTCGGGGATGAGGATATCGTCACGCCACCGCCGATACCCTCAACGTCTAAGCGTCAGGTGGCTCTCGCACACTTGGAAAGGAGAGTAGGTTACACGGAACAACCGTGGGGATCGAATACAGACACTAGATCCGATGGAATCAAGACGGCACAGGTACACACAGCACAGGGTGGAACGTGGTTGATCGGAAAGCCCTGGTGTGGGTGTTGGTGCTACTACGCTCTGGAATCTGCGGGAGTGGAAGGAATTGATAGTTCACTCGCAAGTGTGGCTCTAATCGAAGAAAACGCGAAAGCAGGTAGGAAATGCTTTACGAGTTGGACACTAGATCGCTCAAAAGTAAAACCCGGCGATCTAGTTGTGATCGGAGGGTACGGAGTACACGTAGAGACTGTAAGAGGAAAGCCACTAGCAGATGGGAGTGTGCCAACTTATGGGGGAAATACATCAGCAGGCATTGCGGGATCGCAATCTAACGGAGGCGGAGCCTACAGAAGAGTCAGGTTCCCAAGCGAAGTCAGAGGATTCGCCAGAGTCAGATATCCTGGCGAATAGAGTACCCAATTGGGAGAATGAGCCTGCGTCCGATAGCATGATGGATAATGAGACTTTGGAGCGCATTAAAGCCGAGACAGAAGAGTAGAACGTGACTAGCGCAAATGGGAACGGAGATAGATGGAAAGTTACCAAGGAGAAATTTCTGATGTTCTCCGGCCTATTCTCGTTCTTTTTTCAGCTAGTCCATGTGCAAGTGTTAGGGGGTGTCCTACATTATGAGTTTCTTCTAGGTTCCCTCGCGCTATGCGGCGTCAGTATTGCTTGGTGGAGTGACAAGAAATGAAAGGAATGATCTGCGGAATATCATGGAAGTATTGTCGCCCGCAACTAAACAGCACCTCTCTGTTTGGTGGATTACGCATAGGAGTAGATTAAGACTATGGGCGTATCATAACGCATGTATGCTTACGTTCACGCTCATACTGAACATTGTTACATGGTCTTTGATAGTTCTATCTATTGTGATTTGAGAGGAGGTTAAATGAACGCTAAAGAAGGCGAGCCTGGTAAAAAAGGTGAGCAGGCCATCGGACAGCAAGGCGGCAAGGGTGGTGAAGGTGGACGTGGTGGTAAAGGCACGCCTGTAGGTAAAGGCGGCGCAGGTGGTGAAGGAGGTAGAGGCGCGCAAGGTAGGCAAGGTCCACAAGGTCCACGAGGAGAAGCTGGTAAATACGAGGCTATTCATCCCTATAGATGGGCAGCTTTGGGTGTTTGGATCATCGTGTTCACTCTTGCTACTGGCTATGCTCTCAGAGAAACTAGAGAACAGGCTGTATCACAAGAGGCTCTTTCTGTCGAAAACAAACAACGAATTGCGGACATTCAACAATCACGCATTGATTCGTGTAAGGCAAACTACGAATCAATCAGAGAAGTGTTCTTCGTACTTGTTGGTCGGCCAACAGATAGAAGAACGCGAAGGCGAGCGGTTCGCTTTAATGAGTACATTGATCAGAAGAAAATGGGATGCGTTGCCCAAACCGATCCCGATACTAACGGAGGTAGCTAAATGTACATCGGTGGTGGACTACTGCTGTTAATCCTGATTATCCTGGTAATCATCTTTCTAGCGTAGGGGAGAACATGGCTTATAAAGCTCTGACGTATGTGAATCTCCCGCCTAATAACAAGAAGGCTCCGGGAGATACTATCACTGAAAAGGAATTCGCTGACGCTGTACCCAAGCAGGGTGAAGCTGAAATCAAGCAGTTGTTGGATCAGAAGGCGATCAGTAAGAACATGGATGCACCGATTGATAAAGCCCATGCGCCTATCGAAATCCCGCCTTCAGCTAATCCTATTTCCATTGATGTTGTTTCAGGAGACGTAGGTGAAGGGGCTGATGTAAATGGTTGAGATCGCGGTTCGAGAAATCGCTAATTGGAAATGGCACACAGTAGTTGAGAAATGGTCTGAGGAAGCATGTGACTTCGCACGTAGGAAGTTGTGGCTTCCTAAGCTGGAACCTGTGCCGTCCTTGGAACTAAGAAGGCTAGTTGGACTTCCAGAGGTTGTTGAAGAGGTATCGGGTAATCTCCTGCTCAACGCAGGTATCGCTCATATGCTGGATCAGTTGCATGGTGCAATTACCGATCCTCTCAACAATGCCAACACACGGTTGGGAGTAGGTAACTCAGCTACGGCTGAAGCTGCTACTCAGACTGACTTGCAGGCTGCTGCTGGTGCAGCCAACAGACAGTTCAAGCTGATGAATGCGACGTTCCCGTCTAGGTCTGCACAGACGGAATCTTACCAGTCAGATTACACTTCCGGTGAGGCTAACTTCATCTGGAATGAGTGGGGAGTCGATAACGGTAACGCTACGGGTACTACGGTCGTGGCTCCTATGCTGAATCGTAAGGTGGCGTCGTTGGGTACGAAGGCTACAGGTACTTGGACGCTTACTGCAACTCTGACAATCTCCTAACATGAAGTTAATCAAACATGTTACCAAAGGTAAGTCCCCGACCGTAGTTTGGTACCCATTCGGTACAGAGAAGGATGCCATTCTGCAAGCCAAGTATGATGTTACGATGGTATCGGGGGCTTACGATGGAATCTATGAAGGCGACTCTACCGCGACAGCTAAAAAGATTCATGGTAAGGAGCTACCATGAGATCAATCTATGAAGCTCATACAGAGGCCGACGTTGGCTTCACTACAGTAGAATCCGTCTTTGGAGTAAAAGCTGATGCCGGTCATGCTGTCGACCTACTAGCTTTGAATTTCTCCCTAGATGGTATTGATGCTGCTGCTGCTCCTGTGCTGGTTGAGTTGTGTACGGCCACGTTTGCTACTAACGCGCCAGGAACTAACTCAACTGCTGTCACGGTACACAACACGTCCGGCCCACGGATTGCGGAAACCTTTGCTGCTGCTAGAGAGTGGACCGCCGCGCCTACTGTTCTAGTATCAGTGATGGCTCTTGAGTTTGATCCTTACAAGATGATTGTAAAGGAATCATTCCCTCTAGGTGAAGGATACGACTTCCCTGTGGCTGAGGGATTCGTGGTCAGAATGACAGCGGCTGCCACAGTGAATACAAGAGTACACGGACGTTGGGCAAGAGTTTAATCTGTTGATTAAGGTAGCTCCTGCTCTACGAGACTATAACGAGTCCGAACTAGTCTCGTTAATAAAACAAGGACTAGCCCGTGTAGACGGAGATTCCATCGTGCCGACAATCTCGGGACGGGCTAATCTGCGTGCTAACACTCATGAGGGTGGTATCTTAGCTGCCACAATCTCCACAGGTAACTCGGGTGGAGCATCGGGTGATGCTTATGACACTATCTCGATTGGTGCTGGCAATACGTTCATTTTCGATGGAACAAATGTCAAAGGTAAATTAGGTGCTAAGTTTACTAGTGGCGGTACGACGACTGGATATATCTCTTGGACAGCACTTGGCGCAATCACCACAGACGTGTGGTTTCGGACTTATTTTGCTGTCTCTGCTATTCCAACTATCAGCACTTGGTTCGATATGCTTCGCCCTATCGTATCGGGTGGTGGTCGATCCGGTGGTGATGTTGGTGTTCGTACTGATGGTACGCTTCGATGGGGCAGTGGATCTTCTGGCACCGAGGTTGTTGCAATTCGTTCAACAACTGTAATCGCGCCGAACACGATTTATCGATTAGAGTGGCGTGTTGACCCTCATGCGACACTTGGCGAAATTGAATGGTGGCTTTATGATGAGCCTGGTGCTCCCATTGGTGATCACGTAGAAACTAAAAGTGCTGGTTCTCTTGTGAACTCAGGGAACATTGATGGCTTTCGGATGGGGAACGGTGCTACAGCTGCCAACATCAGCGGTCTTTCCGCATGGTTTGACAATGTCGCAATTTCCACTGACGGGCAAATTGGTCCTGGGTTACCTGAGCAAACTAGAGGCGTGGGAGCTGCTGTTGATGGTGGTGGTATAGGTAGTCAATGGTTTAATGTTGACAACGCAGAAGTTGAGGATACACTCGTCGCCAATTCTCTTGTTCAGGCTCAAGACCAGTCGCGATTTTTGAAATGTATTGACTTTGGTTTCACAATTCCAACAGATGCAACTATTAACGGAATTGAAGTACGTATTAAGAAGGCTGCCGACGCAGAAGATGTAATAGTTGATAATGGCGTCAATTTGCTTAGTCCTGGTCCCGTTGGTGAAGAGGGGGATTTCGCAACTGCTTGGCCTTGGGACGTACTTACAAATATCATATATGGTGGTCCATCTTCTCTATGGGGAGATACTTGGACACCAGCTGAAATCAACGCTTCGACGTTCGGTGTCCAAGTTGGTGCTCTAAGCACAGATCCGTTGATTGAGAATCAGCCCTGGATTGACTATGTAGAAATGACTGTCTACTATACAGAAAACGGTGGACCGCCACCATCGACCATCATACCTCTGCGTTCTAGATCCGTAGTGAGAAGATGATTAATGGCTTCTCCTGTTGATGCTAACCGTCTAGCTACGAGTATTGCTACAGCGGTAGATCCGTGGACAGTCAATCTGCCTACGGGGATTACAGCAGGGCAACTATTGATCATGCTAGTTCGCTCTGCTGGAGCACAAACAGTTGCGAGTGCTCCTACCGGGTGGACAGCTTTGATTACTAATAACGTAGCTGACGCAACTGATGATGTAACAGGTATTTACTATAGATGGGCTGATGGCTCAGAAGGATCAACCGTCTCTGTTGACTGGAGTGCGGCAGCAAAAGGGTTCGCTATTGTTTGGAGAGTTACAGGCGCTATCAACCCTGCTACACAAGTTCCACAGGTTACGGCAGGTGCCACGCATACTACAACCGCTAACACTGCGAATCCTGGCTCTATCTCGCCTACAGGCGGTTCCAAGGATTACTTGTTTATTGCAGTAATGGGTCAGGGTGGTGAGCTTAACTCGCCTACGGTCGCCCCGACAAACTATGGCAATCTAGTCCCAGGCAATTCAGGTACAGCAGGTGCAGTAGGAACGAACTGTACTGGAGGGGGCGGATCAAGACAGGTAACAACGGCAACAGAAGATCCTGCCGTGTTTACGCATCCTGCCGCTGATCTAGGAGGTATCGCATTTACGATTGCGATTCATCCTGCGCCACCGCATGTTCGTAAGAGTTTGAAATCTATTAGATCAGCCGCAGTACAGAAAGCGTCAAGGTGGTAGCACATGGCTAGGCTAGGACGCAGACGTAGAGTACAGACGTTTATCTACGCGGGTATTGCCACCGCTGAAACGACCACGCCTATTAACAGTTCTGATGTAGGAACTGGTGTCGAAGGTACAGCCACACTAGTTGCCGCGATTCCAGCGACCGACATTGGATCAGGTGTTGATACAGCTACCCCGAGAGTATTCGTTTCTAGCTCTGATACCGGATCGGGTGCAGACAACGCGGCGGTTAGTGTACCAATTGCAGCTAGTGATACTGGCACAGGAGTCAATAACACTGGCACTCTAACTGCTGCTATTCCGAGTTCGGACACAGGTTCGGGCGTTAACAACACTGGTGTGCTTACGGCGCAAATTCCGGCTACTGATACTAACGGGACGATCACCGAAGCTGCTTCTGCTGCTGTTCCTGTATCCAGTTCTGACACTGGCTCAGGTGTTGATAATGCCACTCTCCACGCCAAGCCTAGTCAAACTGATACAGGTGCAGGAGCCGATAATCAAACGCTAGTGGCGAGATATACAGTAACGGATACCAACGGCGCTACCACTGAACAGATCAGTCTGAGGTTGTATGGAGTAGATACGGGGTCTGGGACTGAGAATCAATCCTTGACCGCTACTATATCTGTTGCTGAAACAGGGCAGGGCTCAGACGCGGGAACTACAGGCACTCCTGTCAATAGCAGTGATTCAGGTACGGGAGTGAATAACACAGGTGTACTGACGGCGGCTCTGACTTCCTCTCAAGCCGGTACTAGTTCCGAGAATGCGGCAACCACAGTTCAGTACATTATCAACGATACGGGTGTAGGAGTCAACAGCATAGGAGTGTTGACCGCCGCAATTTTTGCAAGTGAAACGGGAACCTCAACAGAAAATGCTGTTGCTGGAGGGCAGGAATTCAAGTTCAGCGCTGACTTTGGTATTGGTGTAGAAGCTGCTATTGTCACTATTATGGTGGAAACGGGAGCAATCGCGAAGGGTCGAGTAGTTGTGCATAAATCAGCGCAGGGCGATGTTGAAGTGCGTTCAGGTAAGGCCGGTATTTTCACCAGCCCCGCTAAGGGTCGAATCGAAAGGATTAGATAATGCCTGATATCAGAGTCACCAGAGGCGATACTCTAGTGTTCGATGTATATGCCACCAGATTTAATGAAACCACGGAACTGGATGAACCGATTCCACTTGCAGGAGCTAAAGCTTGGTTCACAGTTAAACGTGCGACACGTGATCCAGATAATCAGGCAATTATCAGTGTTAATACAGTAGATGATCCTACCAAAATTTTGATTGCGAATCCTGCGGGAGGACAAATCAGAGTTGATCTAGACCCTGGCGATACTTTGATACTGCCTAAGAGTTATCTACCGTATGACGTGCAAGTTCGTGAAGCTGACGGAACGGTAACAACTGTCTCAAAAGGATCGGTTGAGGTAGACAGGGATACTACAGTCTCTTCAACCTAAAGCTTAGGGGGGCTAACCGTACTCTCTCCCGGTGTCGCCCCCCTAAGATTTTCTTTCCTAGTTATTCGCTCTGTGTGCCCTCGACCGAAGTTTCGGTCGTTACCTCTGTGGTTGTTTCTACAGACTCACCCTCAGCAGGCGTATCCTCGCCTGTCTGCTCATCATCCTCTGCGGGTGTGTCATTCTGCGGTTCACTCATATACTCACCCCCTCTCTCGGTTCATGCTGCTACCCAAGTTCCAAAGCCGTAGCCATACCAGTAGTAGCAGCGCCACCAGCCAGTCCTGCCACCAATGGTTCCATAGGCCAGCATCAGATTGGTGTACTGATTACAGGTTGGCATTCCTGTACCGCCGTTGCCGCCGTCGAAGCTCGGGTCGATGTTGGCGGCGTTCGCGCTACCAGCAAATGCCAAGACCAATGAAACGAGAAGAATAATTCTTTTCATCTATCCTCCTTTAGTCGCAGAGCCACGTTCCGAAGTACGGGCCACCAACACAGTGACAGTTACAACAGCGTGTGCCACCCACCCCTGTATATGAGAAGCAACGGGCAGCCGCTCCTGGCGTCGAACACATATCTCCGATCCAGTAGCCGTTACAGCCTTCGCACATATTATTGATCTGTGCCGGTTCCAAACCAGCCCGCAATCCCATATCGAGCATCAGGTGCTTCTCGAACTCTGAGACATTGCCAGTAGCCAGCTTGTGTTCTAGCGCTGAATGCTGAGCGTGTTCGTTGCCAGCAGCCTTGGCAGGGTCTGCCCCATAGATGATGGCTGACGCCCCGCCGACTGTTGCTGCGATAACAAGCAGCAGTACAATCAACTTACGCATGTTTCCTCCTTCCTATCAACAATAACCCCCGGCTGATGCCCAATAGTAAGTACCATGATCGAGAACGCGCGGTTCCCCGAGGGTACAATATGAAGCTGTGTAGCCGTAACCGTTTTTGTATTTAAGTGGCGGCCACACAAACGGCCCTACATAAACGCATTGAAACCAGCCAACCATCCTAGCTTGCCAATCAAGGAAGTAAGCATAGACGCCAGCGATACCATGCCAGCAATATGAGTTACCTCCACCACCAGGATCAATCACACTCTCGATAGGATTAACTGCCTGCGCCGGTTCAACAACTGCAACATTCGCAGCCACGAAAAGACCAGCGAGTAGAAGTATGATGAGTGTGATACGCTTCATTCAACTCCCTCCTAACTCAACAACCTGATCCTACCCAATGCGAACCGTCTCTACCTGACCATCGCATGTAACCTCCTGTGATAGCTTGTCCAGCGGGTGACAACCAATTCATCCAACTTCGCATCACTAGGTATCCTCTCGATCTAGCAGCAGAAAATGCGTCAAACACGTAAGCATAGAAGGTTCCAGACATAAACTGCAACCATCCACCTGCACCTGAACCTTGACGGTTTGGAACCCAGGAAGTATGCCCGCCCTCACTTCCCGAACATGATATAAGCCACGAACGTGTACCAGGAAACACCTTATTAGCGTAGTCGGTAGCGAGCCACCAATTAAGGTTAGCCGTGAGTACGGCGCGTAGATCATCCGCACAAGTGCTTTCCCTTTCGCGCCATACTCGTAGAACATAACGCCTGTATGCAACGGGTCGTTTGGCGTAACGCCCAGATGACTTTGTTCGCTTTCTACCAAGAGTTTCCTGACAATTCCACGTTGACCTGACTACGTGATGTACTTTGTGAGATAGTCTCTCACCGTATCCGTACTTGTGCTGTCCATTGCTAGTTCGTACTTCCTTCAGACTATGACCTGCTGCTATCTCTACACCGACTCCCATGAAGGCGAGTACAGCCACGATGGTAGCAGTAAGCTTCAAAAGTAAGACCTCCGTATAGATTACTAGGCACTCTCTCCTAGAGTGTTGCTAGTTGTCTACCCTATCACCCCCCTCCTGTTCCAAGATTGCCGCAAGTTTGGTTTCATCAATCTCTTCGATTTCGTGCAAGATCAAATCGAGCTTGGCCTGCATCGCTCTAGTGTCTCGGTTCTGTGACGACTGAATTAGGAACAGCATGATCCACGTAACCACCGTGGTAAACGTGTTGATGATCAGCTGCCAAGTGTCTGAAAAATCAAATAGAGGCCCGCTAGCAAGCCAAATAACACAAAGGGCAACAGCAATAGTGAACGCCATAGGATGCCCCACAGCGTTGATCCACCAGTCCGCGAATCTTCTAAACAACTACGTGGTCCTCGATTCTTCTCTCCATGTAATCTTGACATATGCAAACCATCACTGAGCAAGTCGCCTCGCTCCTCTTTATTAAAAAGGCTGAGTAGTTCGTGATCTTTGGGATGCACACTGACTGTCAGCGTCTTTCTATACATCGCTCACCGACCGCTCCAAAAGTTCCAAGTTCCTAGCGTTTGGATCTTTCAAGTAATTTCTGACCCGTTCCTTCAGTCTGTTAATTGGATCAGGAACCGGAAACCGTCGATGATCTTCGTTAATCTCGTCTCGCATATTACCTGGATAACCACCCGCTCCACCGTAACAGTGAAAGTGCTCTCTCTTCTGTTCATCGGTCGATTCTATCCGCTCAAAGCCAGCAGCCTCCAAAATCGCCACTAGAGGATACGTCGTGTTTGACCAGCTAGCTGACTGTGTAGCTACGATATTCGACCTAAGCACGTTTAGTGCCTCAAGTGCTTCTTCGTGACTAAGTTCCATTGTGATCGTCTACCAGTAGATCGAACTTGGCTCTTTCCAACAGACCAACAAAGGCCGATAAACTCTCTTCCCCTCGGACACTAGTACCGTATCCGAGTACGCCATCCTCATCCATGTATTGCACCACTAGAATACCACAAGTAGCTCTAGCTCCCGGTGGCATCGGCGTTGAAAATCCTAGATCGTTGTCGCTATCGCTAGCCATGTTTCTCCCTCCAAAATCCTAGGTCGTCCACCATTGTAGCAAATTCCTTGGCACTCTGCTTACCGATGAACTGGTTTCCGTAGCCGAACATGCACCACTGTAGCAAGTGCCGTGAAGCATCCATAGCATGTTCCCACGCCGCTCCCCGCTTGAACAGGCCAAGCTGTTTCAAAGCCGGGTTAGTGTAATACTGCTTGCCTGTGCTTGCTTTTTGTTTAAAGCACCCACAATCATGTTCAGCAATTTCCGAGTACAGTCTAGCCACGCCAATCAACTGTACTGGAAATAGCTCAACACCGCCTTTACCACGGCGAAATTCAAAGTCCTCGATGATAATGAAGCGTGGCTCAAATTCTGTCAACCACGCCCACAGTACATCAACGTCGTCAACGTTCTGGTAGGGCACATAAGTCAGGTGCCCATCCTCAAGTGTGGCAAAGCAATAGCCCGTCATAATACCTGGGTCGATAGCGATTATCTTCATGCTACCTCTTGCCCCCTATAGCGTCTTTGTTGTTCCATCTGTTTGTCTCCAGTGGGTACATACAAATCCCGTTGATCTACAGGCTTCAAAACTTCTGGAAGTCCTCTGGCTGCTCGACCCCATTTAATGTCTCTACGGTGACGAACCTCATTGTTGATGCGAGCCTCCAATAGCGCATTCATAGCTCGTTCTATGGTACGTTTCTGGACTCGCCGCTGTTTTCCCTCCATTATGCTTTGCCAACGATGATGACTAGCCATACCGCATCTTCTTGCAGCTTCTTTTCTACCAAGACGACGTTCAAGTTCCTCAAAGACGAAACGAAATCGGGAAACCATCACGTATCCGTAAGCCAGAGAATCAAGCTTCTTCTTCGCAACTCTATGCGAACGGCACCGTTTACAGTGGGAATGGAATGATGGCGACAATCCATTCAGCCTTTTGTAAAAATATTGTTCTGTTGCCGGTAGCCAAGTACCTCCCTCGGGATGAGTAGGACCTGCACAAAGCTTCATCCCATCCTTGATTGAGTAAGGCTTCCGCGGAACGCCTTTCCTCCCTCGGCCTATCCCCTTAGACTTTGTCACTTCAACTGTCTTTCCTCAGAACCAGATCCTCAATTGTCTTTTCACGCCCCTCAATCCTACATGCTCCATTTGATCGGTTGTCAGACGGTGGTACGATTTCCATGTTAGCCAGTACCTCGTCTGCTGCTGCATGACAGGTTTTTCCTGGCGCTTTCCCACCGTGACTATTCCTTTTGGACAATATACGCTTGCCAATTTCTTCAGGGTCACGTTGATCCCTCATTCCGACTCCTTTATACCAGCAGCACAACTACAAGGGCCATCGCCTGACCAAGCGTGAGGACAGTCCGCATCGTGTTCCTGGGCTTCCTTCGTACTAGCCGTCTCCACAGTAAGATAGAGCGTAAGTTGGTTCTCACTCTCCCGCTTCAATTCTGCGAAGAGAACGCGCTCGCCCTCCTTTACCTCGTATAGAGGCGGGTTGTAGCCTCCAAACTGATTCTCAGATACAACCACTCCACGCACGATGTTCATTCCGACTCCTTAAGATCGCCCCATGTAGGTCCAACTGAGATATCCGCCTTGTAGGGGAAGTCCCATCCGATGCTGTCCTTGGCCGATGATTCAATAGTTTCCTTCATAACTTGTGCTGTTTCGGATATATGATCCTCTCTAGCGCAGACCACAATGGAATCGTGCACCGTAATGCGAACTTGGGCCACTTCGGGATTGAGTAGCTCATTAACCAGACGGATAACCGCGAATAGAGTAATATTCGCAGCAATGTTCTGAGGCTCGAAACTGATTGCTTGATTAACTGCATGGATATACGCCTTCTTCTCTTGTGGGATTATATAGAATCTACGTTTATGACCAAATGGCGACTGTAGCTCACCCTTCTCCAACATTTGCTGTTCAACTAGTTTACGCCATTCTTTAACCTTGGGAAATCGTCCCCACCAGAAGTCGATGTAAGCCTGCGCCTCCTCCTGTGGCATATGATACATCTGCGCGAAGGTAAATGCGCTCTGCCCATACGCTACACCGAAGTTAATGTTTTTAGCGCGGACATATTGTTCGTATGTATATCCCTCTCCATAGAACTGCGAAGCAACTTCTTTGTGTAGTGATCTATTGGTGTCGAGGTAGATAGCTTGAAGTTCTGTGTCTCCTGAGAGGACAGCGATTGTTCTAAGCTCTGCCTGAGATAGGTCAGCAGAAATGAACTGACACCCTGGATCAGCCACGAATACACGTCGAATGTTCGGTAGCCCTTCTTTGGGTCTAGTGACATTCTGCATGTTCGGATTCTTGGACGAAAGCCTGGCAGACTCGGTGCCGTGAATGTTGAAGATAGTATAGATACGTCCATCTGGAGATTTCTCCGCTCGAATGGTAAAAGGCTCGATGTAGGTGTTTCTCTGTTTATCAAGTGCTTTCCACCTATCCAGAGTTTCAGCAAAAGCCTTGACTCCGTTGCGATTTACTCCGTTTCTGAGTCTAAACTTGTCCCGGATAATTTCCTGCCGAACATCTGCGTCAACCGAACGTGGGTCTGCCCTCAAGGGATTGCGCTCAACCCTGGGTCTGTCAAGATCGTGCTGCAATCCCCACTTGTCATACAGTAGCTCGACAAGCTGTTTAGGCGAATTAGGATTCAGTTCATCCTCTCTTGCAATCTCCCGTAATACTCCCTTCCACTCATGCAGCCTAGGCCAAACTTCAGTCTCTAGAATATCACATGCCGCGTCAATGTCCCACAAATTACCGTAGCTCTCAACCTCGGTGAGAGCATTGCTGAGAGGTATGAGCGTGGCCTTGTAAGGTCTATCGTAAACATTATCGTGAACCGCCCGTTCTCGCAGAACATAGTAAAGAGCGAGGGACCCAGCTGTATCCATGCCGTTGTATTCATATAGGTCTATCCTAGTTCTCTTGTCTGGAAGCTCATTAGGCCATCCTTCCCATACTCCTTTGCCTTTCTTGAAGTTTCTTACCGACGCTGGTTCGTACTTAGGCCATCCGAGTTCGTCTTTGAGCAACCATTCAAGGGAATGTCCACCCGCACCTGACTCAGGATCACCTGGTCTTTCATCAAGAGCATAACTGAGTAGCCCTGTGTCCTCGTCAACTCTTGCAAACACACCAAATTTCCTCAACTCCTTTGTATCGTACTTTCCAAACTGCCAGAGATATCTGACCTCAGGGATTTCAAGCAACTCTCGTATATCTTTGAGGATTGCTCTAACGACGGGGATACCAAATACAACGGCCCTTTCCGGTCTAGTAGCAAACCCAATGCAAGCAAGGTTAGGGTGTCCTCCCTCAATGTCAACCGAGACAAGCGTATCAGCAGTAAGTTGTTCGGCAACTTGTGGTATCCACTCTCTGGCTTCATCTACGTCCTCCGTCCATCTAACCTTTGGTAGTTTAGGTGTTGGTAGTGGTGAGATAGCTAGTCGGAAATCTCTGACCAGCTCAGGGAACGTGGCATCGTCACGAACCACCACAGCAGGGTTATTGGTGACAATGACTCTCTGATCCTTACCAGCCTCACTCTCCCTATGATGCACGTAACCACGATTCATTCCAATATTGGCTTCACCTATGACTCCCCATGCAGCTTCACGTCCGGCAGCGATTACCGTGTCAGCTTCCGCAATCTCCGATTCAAGACGCGGCGCACAGCAAGCTTGAGCAAGACCAAATCCCTTCTCGTTACCATCGGACTTACAGAGTACGACGTTAGTAGCCAGTACCTCATCCCGTTTCACTCCATGTAGTTGCAGTAGGTGATCCAAGACCCTACCAGCAGGCCCACTGAATGATTTTCCCGCGAGGGATTCAAAGTGTCCAGGTGAACGTGAGACTACCGCGATCTTCGCATCTTCAGGGCCAGTCGTCCTAGAGAACGACCGATCCTTGAAAGGACACTTATCGCAAAGAGCGTATGGTGCTTTAGGTAGCTTCATCCCGTTACCTTATCAAGCTCCTTGACATACTGAGCATATTCCCAAAATTTTTCTAGGCTAATACCGACTTCCTCAAAGCATGGTCTAGTACCGTAACGATCAAAAGGTCCACATTCACCGTCTGCCGATCTACACCCGTTGGGCCTAGCTCTATAACAATTCGTCAACTTCTCGTGATCCTCTTCTGTTAGTTCGTTAAGCTGCTTCATCATTTCCCGTCGCAGAGATTCGACTTACGGGATGGCCTAGCAAACTCGGCAACACCAGATCAACGTTGTCAATCGCAAGTGAAGAGTGTCTGCTTCCTCGCAATCCTCGCAAAGTACCTATTTGGTCTACGCTGACAATACGATTTGGATTGATGTTTCTATCCTCATCCTTAACCAACTTCCTCAGGCGTTCTACCTCTGTATGGGAATGACATACTAATATGTATCTCTGCCTTGGTGGGGCAGATTCTAGCCAATCCAGCATTCTATCCGTCTTTCCTGAACGTCTAGCGCCAACATCAATTTCCATCGTCTAGCTCCCACTTGTGGCCGCAGATTGGACATTCGACATAAGCCGGCCGTTCCTCAGTTTGCTTCCTAATCACGAACGGACTCACAGTAGAATGAAGCTCGTCCGCCTTTGGACACCACACCAAAACGTCTAGTCTCATTGTTCCTGTACCCATAAGTCACCCCAAAATCCGTTTTACTCGATTATCCAGGCTATTCAGTTCAATCAGCATTTCGTTGATCTTATCGTACAAATCATCCAATGTGCCATCGTTCATCAACGTGTAGTCTACCACCTTGTCTGAGAACAGTTCCTCGCCCCTGTGCGGGTCTTGTGCTTCAAAGCCCGGTCTGCGTAGCTGCACTACATAACCACCGCAAGTATTGATTCGCCTGGCGTTACTCTCAAACCGACAGTCCGTAATTACGATCTTCTTGCCGTGATAAAACCCGTCTATGGGTAGCGTCAAATCATCCCAAAACGCATCCCACCATACCTGCTTACTAGCCTCATCGCCCATACGTTGTAGGAATTGGCGAAAGGTCAATGAATAGTGAACGTGGAGACCATCGACGGGTGGGTCAAATTCAACATTCACCCTAACGCCTGGATCGTTCTTCCACTTATCAATCTCATGGTAAGGAATATCAAGTAGAGCAGCCACGGAACGCTTGAGAGGATCAGCAAAAGCCTTGCGTTCAAAGTTGTGCTGCTTAATCAGATACGCAGCCACTGTATCCTTTCCAGAATTCTTAAGCCCCTTAAGTCCGATAATCACGGTAGCACCGAATCCAATTCGGAACTGTTCGTGTTCCTCAGAGTAGCATAAAGCTGTCCAGACGGATCGACTATCTGTACGTCTGGACTTTCACGCGGTCCTCTGATTATGACTCCCCACTTCAAAGGAGACTCCCAAAGCATTCCATCCTGCCCAACGTCACAAACGCGGGTGTATAGATCCGACTTCAGGAATTCTATAAGTTCTCTCCGCTCATTCATCGGTCGCTGCCACTTCCGCGCAATTGATCGCGCTCCTTGCGAGACTGTAACTTGATTAGGTTCAGTTCCATCGTGCGTTCCATTCGTAGACCAAGCTCATTGTGCAACTGAGACACGTACCAGAGAACGTCGCCCAATTCCTTGCGGAGTGTTCTCAAACGTTCTTCCGTAAATTTTCCACCATCGTCACGCAAAGCCTTGAAAACTTCTTCAGCCACCTCACCAGCCTCACCATTCAATTTCCCCGCACAATAGGCTACAGCTAGAAAATCCTCGACAATCACGTTGTCACCAGACATTATTACAGTGACGGCTTCATGATACGGTGCTGCTGTTTTGGGTGTCTCATCTTGGTAGTCGTTCATGTTCACGGTACTATCCCTCTCCTTCGTCTTGGCCTGAGTTTTCTGCCCTCTGAATGTTGTACTAGATACCCCTCTCCAAGTTGTTCACGCACTCTAGTCTTAGCCGCTTCTTTTGTTTCTCCTTGCGCTCGAACCGTTGTACTGTACCCATCGCGCTTGCGTGTTGCTATGAAACGGTAAGACCTCATATAGCGAAATACCTCACTCCCCGTCCGGCTGCTTCCTTCTTGATCTGACCACGTTCAATGAGAGTATCCACCACGTTATCCGTCTCCCGCTTATCCAGGTGAAGATGCTGCATCAACATCGAACGGAGGATACCAGGATTGTTGGCGATCTTCCTGTAGACACGGTCAATGTATTTCTCCCTGGGCGCTTTACCAGCAGCTAGAATAAGATCAATAGAATGCCGTCCCCACTTCTGAGCATACCAAGCAGCATTAATCACGTCACTTTCCTCTACCGTGATGCAGTTGTTCTCGTCAGGATATTGCCTGGTCGCTGCGAGAATCATGCTCATCTTGAGAATGCTGCGAGACATTCTATCGAAGGTTGGCAGCGCAATATTACGCACAAGAGATTCATACCCCTTAACTGTCATTTCCCCTTCGATAGCCTGGTAACGTGTCCAAGCCTCGGAAGTCAGCTCAGCCTTGATTCTAGGGGGCATAAGCACAGGAGTCCCACCGATGTTGGTCATTACCTCACTGGCATAGTTCTCATACAGATCAGCCAGTTTCTCCTGTACTATGCCCTTCTTCTTAATTCCAAGCTCCGTTGGAGGACCTGTTGGACGCATGACTTCTCTGTCGAATTCGCCGGAAACGATAAGGAAACGTGGCATGAATCCTGACTCAATCCAGTCCTCGGTGATGTTACCGTAGACCCTTTCTGTAATACCGCCTCCAAAGAAAATGAAAGCCGGAGATTCAAGTCGAATCACTTCCTTTCTGAGTAGCCTGCTGTAGACGGGCGGAACGTCGTAAAGATGCGCCAGCGTCTCTGGCATGGATGACAGATAATCTCGTTTGTTCATGGAGTCGAATAGGCCCGATACCTCGTCTCTGAAGAATACGGAGACTTTATTCGGTCTAGTCGAAAGTCCACTAAGTAGTCCCTCTACAGATCCGTCAGTGGCAAGAAGCAACTCTGATTCAAGGCTGCTCAAAAGGTCTACCGCCATTTTCATGGAGGTAGATTTCCTAGTCACTGTTGAATCGCCAAGCACCAGTCCCCATAGATTAGGCGCAATAGGGCCATAGCTTGTATGTAGTCTGAGACTTGAAGCGGTGATAGCAGATAGTACAATCATCGCGCTCAGTTCATGGAACTCTGGCACAGCATCAGTGGCCTCACAAGCCCATGCTTTATACTCATCCAGAAAAGTCTCGCTAGCAGGCTCTCCAACAAACTGCGGCATTTCCAGCAGTTCCTTCTCAGGCGGCATGTTACCATAAGCCTCATTCGCTTTGATAACCTCGCGCCACAAGTGCGAAACTGGTCGGGAGTCTCTAGCATATTTGTTAACCGCCGAATTATTGGCAATGATGAAAGTTTCTTCAGGCGACATTCCCGCTCGAAAGCAGGTAAGTTGCAGCGACCACAGGAGTTTAGACCAGTCCTCACCTTCACCCGGCTGATATGTGTAGAGGGTTGTGAATCTGTCAAGATCAAGATGCTTCTGGTACTTCGCAATGATATCCTCAGGCTCTTGCGCCTCATCAGGAATAGGAATCTCAGTGAGAGGCGCTTCTTCGGGTGGAGCCTCAAGAACCTCCTCAAACAGATCAATTGGTGCCTTTGTCTCTAAAGCACGTTCAAGGATGATTGTCTGCTTAGGACTGTGCTTGTGGTTGAAAGTATAGGGTACTCGGAAAAGCTGCGTCAGATCCCAACCTGATTTATCCGCGCTAATCGAGTACGCAAGCCTTCTTGAATAACGCTCCGCATCTAGAGGGTCTACCTTGTTCTCTAGTCGCCAGAACGCCTGCCACCTGTTCTCACTTGATCTGACTACAATGGGCGGTGGTATCTTGTCGAGAGTCTTTGGATCTACTTCATCAAGATCGGCCCAAACCAGATCAGTAGGCGTAGCATTGTACTTCTTGCGTTCCTGCTCCGAGAGAAGATTGATACAGAAGTATACGTTCTTCGTTACCTCATTCTTGAGAATGAAGTTCTCAACCTTCAGAGATTCATTAGGCCACTGAAAGAACTTCTGCTGGAAGGAGGTTTTAGGTGCTTTAGGATCAGTAGTCGCAATACAGAGGAAACCTTCACTGACCCCAAACAATAGCTCAAAGAACCCTAGTCTAATCTCGCTCTTAGACTTCGTGACGGCTGGCAAACGAGCCTCCATATAGACACGGAGAGAGGGTCGTTAAAACCCTCTCTCCATGTTAGAACGCTAACTACTACCTAAAGCAAGCTACCCGAAGCTCCAACAGTGGAGCCAGCAGGCTTAACACCCGTAACCGGGTTGTTGTACTCACCTTCGACTGGATCACCGTTAGCATCCTTCTTCTGCTGCTTGCCAACAGTAATAACAGCAGGACGACCCTTAAGATCATCCCAATCAGGCTCATAGCCCTTAGCCCTGACTGTCTCCTCAGGCTCTCCGATAGCAGTGAGGAAGTTAACGAACATTCCCTTCATCTTCTGTCCCTTAGACTTGTCATAGTCCTTAGGCAGAATCGGGAAGTAGCTGGAGAAGAAACGCCTATTCTCCAAACCATCCACGTTATCTCCAGTGGCCCTCCACTGTACCTTAATCATCGGAGTACCAGCAGGCAAGGAACCCTGTCCTGAAGTATTCTTAACTGCATCCTGCGTGATCTGGAATACCTCAGCATTGATTCTCTGCGGTTCAACTGCCTCAAATCCTGATGTATCAGCATCAGAGAGATTGAGGGGACCAAGAGTTGTGCTTTCAGCCATTACTACCCTTTCTTGCTAGCGGCAGTCTTACCATTAACTGCTGCTGATTGATATGAGTGAATCGTTTCCCACATACCGGGAAGTGTCGGGTTCTCAACAACATCATCAAGTGCTGATGTTCGGTCTTTGGCAACTACCCGACGAGTGCCCTGCGTCTGTAGTTTCCTAGTAATCTCACCCCCTTGGTTCTCTGCGTACAGATAGCCCACAATATCCATAAACCCAGGAATCTCCGTTCTCAACTTACCAGAAAAACCAGGCATATACTTAGTGGGCTGACCTTCTTCTTGCAAGGTGGCTACTTGCGCCGTGATAATCACGTTACAGGGTAGATCACGAAATGCCCTGACAATCGAACGCATATGCGAACGAGACTTACCCCACTCACGTTGAGAGGGTACGTCCTTATCAACCTTGTCAGGATTCTTTCGGTAAGCATCCTCCATGATTGATCGCATATCCACGTCGGCTAGCTCGCTGAGAGAATCCAGCACAATGGTCTTATACGACAATTTTCCATCCTTCACCGACTTATACAACTTGTCGTACATTACCTCAATCTCTTTGATGTTACGCAAAGGCGGTGCAACATCAATGCCTGAGCGATGGCGGATAGTCGTGACTCCACCCTCAATATCTAGAAAGAGAACGGGACTTGTCCGAGGATCATCCTCAGCAGTTCCAGCAAGATACGTCTTGCCAACTCCCGGCTCTCCATAGATGAGTAGGTTAAGCCACTCTACGTGTTCTGATGGAGGTTTAACCTGCAACAACTCACGTAATCCCTTATCCGCCGTCGCCTGTGCCATTAGGCCGCTACCTTTCTCTGTAGGTCTTGCAATCGTAGCTCAGTTACCTGAATACATAGCTTGTTCAGTTCGTCCAATGCGTGTTTCATACAGAACGGCTTATGCTCAACCTTGCAGTAAGTGGACGAACCGCAACCTTTCTTGCAACAACGCATTTCCCTGTCATACCATCTAAGCGGCCCGTTTTGCGGTGTAGGCTCATATACAGGCTTAGGCTCAAGAAGTTCCTTCAGCTTCTCAGGACTAAGACCCATCGGGTTCCTTCGTACCAGCAGCCGAGAAGTCAGGTTCGAGGCAAACGCAACCACGAAGGGCGTAGCGTCCACACTTTCGACACTTCGGAATCGGCTTTGGCTTCAACGGCTCAGGATTGATCTGCAAACGTTTGTCGCTCATTGGGGTTCCTTCGTACCAGCAGGCATTATGAGTCTGATGAAACCACGACAGACTCAGGAGTCTGACCCGTACCATGCAACTCATCGGTAGGCATCCAATCAGTGAATGCTGCGAGAAGTCCACGAATACCTGCCGACGTAGCTCCGACTAGAGCAGCGAGGATAAGATCAGTAGCAATGCTGAAATCCCTGTTACCTTCAGCGATGCTGTCAAGTACTCCAACAAGGCTATACAGAAATACTGGTGCAAAGCCAAGTGCAAAGGCAAGTACCAGCTTTTTGATTAGCAATCTACTTGGTGTACCCATTTTAATCCTCCTTAGCAATTACAGAGACAAGTATCCATCGCAGCAGTAAGCGATTGGTACGTCGCTTGTGCCGCCTCAGGCGTCGGACTATGAATAGTCATGAGCGCACTACCAAAACGCAGTGTAAACCCTGTTCCTGTTTCAGTCGGACGCTGAACAAAAATTATATCTTGGAGATTGATCGTCGTTTCAATGCGAACTCCGCTTTGATTGTCTGTCGCATCAACAACAAAAGTGCAATCACAAGGTGTCGGTTCAGCAGGTGGAGCCGCTTGTGCTAGACCAACAACTGCCAGGACTAACAAGATGGCACAGATAACTACCGTAGACTTTGTATTCACTATTCTCCCTCCTATTTCTGTTTGAATATCTTTCTGTACTCAAGCTTGCGAAGATCGTCTTGCAGCTTCTTAAGCGCAACCTTATCTTCACTCTGAGCGACGACCGGCAAGCCCTCTTCCTTTGCTTCGTTATATCGTTCACGAAAATCATCGAAGTCCTCAGCAAAATTGCTAGTTCCTGTGTACCGTTTACCCTCAGGATCTATATACATTAGCTCTCCCTACTACGCATGAGCGGCCCACTGATTCTGTATTCAGTCTTGCCAATCTTGAAGTACAACGTCTTCCACCAACCGCTTGCAGCATCATTAGGATCTACAAGCGTAGTATGCTCTTCTACGATGCTAGCGTTAACGAGCAGTTCTTCCCACTTCTTGTAGTCGTCATACTCAACTTCAATCCGAATACGATCCTCAGTTCTAACTGCGATCTTAGGCATTAGTTCCTTTCCGGGCGGCTAATACCCAATAGTCATTACTTTTTCATACTTCTGTTGGTTAGAGCAACGTGTATCCAAATAAGCACGACGATACCTGCTCCAATCAACATACCCCACGTAGGCGTCATTACCTGTCCTTGTTCACTGTGTAGTTGTCCTTGATCAATTGTTCCCAATCGCCTCCATCTTCTTTAGCCATGCAAGGTGCTCGGAAAGCACAGTTGAGACATTTGTGAGAGTTGCTGATGTTGGGGTAGATTCTAAGATTTGGTGACAACATATCAAGAGTTTCGAGGTACAGGCGATAACCCGCATTTCTAAGTTGGTGTCGGTTTCGTCGGACAGCTTTACGGACGATAAAGTTTTCATCGCCTACCTCTCTGACATATTCGAGATAACCTTGCTGTTTCTCGGACAGTGGAACGCCCGGCATATTAGCAGCGATCCATTGTTCCAGTAGAACCGCCGTGGTAGACTCGTTCTGTCTGTCCGTGGAGAACATGCCGCTTTTAAGTGCTGTTGGCGGTTTGGGGTACGCCTTGCGGAGCACATTGTAAATGACTTCTTCGAGCGGTTCACCCTTGTGTGGCAATCCATAATATGCCGCTTCAACCTCCGCTGCCCATAGATAATGAGTGGTTTGCTCGTCGGACTCAAGCTTTCGCAGCTCATCTTCACCCCAACGCGCCGCTGTCTTATTCTCCAGAATCCCCAACTTACCATTAGGACGAGTCCAAAGCTGATCTTGTCTACCTCTAGCATGGACTTCAAGTTTCTTACCATAGTTGGGTGATTCCTCTCGTCGGTCGATTGCGGTAAGAGGTTTCAAGCCTGAGTTGTAATCAAAGATAGGAACTGAAAACATATGCTCAGCTACGATAACCTCGAAGTCGTCATTAATCTCGGCGTACTCCTTGTAGTACTCCATCATGCCGATACCAAGCTCTTTGGCCTCATCCCACTCGTTGTGGTCATACTCAGGGAGAATATCCTCAAGCCCACGAACCACCCAAGTCATAGTAACTGGCTCATGCACAACTTTACCGTCAACAAATTTGGCTTCACTAGCCGAGAAGCCAGCCATATCAGGTGGGATGGGTTTGGGCTTTAGATCATAAACCTTGTCTAGCCAATCCTCAGTGACAATACCACCACGCCATTGAATATCCCACCACGTCTTAAACGCTTCTACGGGATCATGCCTAACGCCTGGTTTGTAAAACCGTTCTAGCGCAAAATGGATACCAGTCCCAAAGAACAAGGGCATGTTGATTCCATGAATATCTGCGCGAACAGTGAGATTAGTGCGGGATGGACTCGACCAGTCCCAATAGCGGCGACACCTTCTGAAAGCTGCTCTGTCGCTATTGTGAATGGGGATGATATCCCACTTACTCGGAATCTCCGGTTCTTGCCATACTATCTGTTCAGCTAGACTAGTCATCTAAAACCGCCAGGGATCGCTGTAAATTCGAAGAAGCATCCAAACCAGAAAAACTACAACAACCAGTAGCAGAAGGATGAGGATGCGCTCTAACGTAATCTCGAAACTGAGATCGAATGTCAATGTCTCTTCTCCACCATGTTGAGCAACCTATCTCTCACAGAGATAGTGTCTTTCAAGTGACGCTCGGTTGCATGACTGGCAGGAATCACTTTTTCTGCCTCAGCCAGTAGAGCTTCAAGTGCGTCTCCGGTCAATGTCATTGACGGTTTTGGCTCAGTAGCCTGCTCATACTCTTCATATCTGCCATCGGGATACCAAATAAGTTTATCTGTGTAGAACCAGATATCATACCAGCCTCTAGGCAGATTCTGTACGATCCGACACTTTAGCATTCTGTTTTCCACCATGAGTGTTTGGTCAGATCACGATTAGGACGTTCATCTATCGGAATCGTCTCCTTCTTAGGAGTCTGGTCAGGATTGCGCGCTTTACGCCGTTCCTGCTGTTCATCTGTTTCTCTACGCTTTGGATACTGTCCTGTACTCATCTTCGTCCAAGTAGCTTGTAGAAGTCCATCAAATCTTTAACGATTATTGGGTCAGTGGTGGTTCGATACGTCACCGGAGATTTTCTAAACTTCATAGACGTCCAATCTTTACCGAAGAATTTTTCCATCTGTTTCTTCATACGGTAATTATCCAGATTGACCACGTTACTCATAGTTGAGTCCTCCTGTAATACACCTTGGGGTCTTGCTTCGTCGTCACTGCGGTTCAGCGTGTGAAGTGTATCCTTGGAAGGACTCAACTATGAGTATGGCTACCTGCGTTACGGTACTCACGCGCTTTCCCGTAACACAACCACCCTTACCGTTCGGCGTATGCCTATGTTCACAAACGCCCCTCACCATACTCAAACTATACAAACTAGGGTGTCGGAATCGAGCCCCAAGCAACTAGGGCAAGCTGCGAAACCCAATACACGACTCGCTTAGCTCTGTCCACGATCGAACCCCTTTCTTCTCTCACTTGCATTACTGAGGGGACTAGTGGGAATCGAACCCACATCTGCCTGGCGTAACCCAAGGCCGCTCTTAACCAGTTGAGCTATAGTCCCGTTCATCCTAGGCGTAGCCGTAGTAGTACCCATCGGCTGCCGGACTCCACCTACAGACACAAGCTACATATCTGTACCCGTTCCAACAACAACCTGACTGCCCTGGAGTATAACACTTATCACCGAGTCTCTTGTGGTTTCCAAGATCCTCAGGAATAGGCGCAACTGCCATGAACGAAATTCCTTCTGCTCTAGCGATCATCGTCCGCTGGAACACTCTATGGAATAGGACTTGAATTGGACTAGGACGCCTAACACCAGTTCTAGCTTTCTTCATCATCTTAGCGTGTTCAGCAGCAGACATACCGACCATTTCGGTATCCGCCGCCTTTGCATCATCAGCGCCAAAGATGATCGCGCTTGCACCCGCCACCGTAGCAATAGCCGTAAGTAGCGCAAGCATGATAAACAGTCGCTTCATGCTAACACCCCCTCTCTCCGCAGAAGATAGGGAAGGATGGGGGAGTCTCGCCGCCAGGTGTACTCCCCCACCCCATTGTAAAACGGCAGACCAGGAGGGAATACCGTTTCACACTTTTCCTGTCACTATCACGGACAGCATCTTTATCTGTTCTCCCGTCGAACCTACACTAGCGGCGGCGTGGTGCCCCCACCGCCGGATGCCAAGTCTAGCACAAAGCTGAACCTGTGTCAAGGCGTCACAATCGGTGTATCGGGCGTCCGTGTGCTTCCCATTGATAGTAGGAAATAGCTGGCCCAAACGATACCTCATACTCTATGATCTTTGGATCTCTACCAATCTTTTTACACTCATTAGCGAGATCAAGTAACTGAGGATCATCCTTCTCAGGAAACACGACAATAAGGTGCATGGCTGTAGCGTGATTTGCTACCCAGCCACAAGCACCACAAGGCCACGGTCCTGTTTCAATACACCACCAACCAGAATAGTCTTCACTGTTGTCACCAACATCGACTTCCTCGTCAACGTCGCAATAAATCCTAGTGAACTGTTCCAGTGATTCAATGACTTGCGTCATCATTCCTCAACTCGTTTATAACATCAACAAGCTCGTTCACCTTATCTACAAGATCCCCGACGACGCCTTTATAGGTATCATAGCCCTCAATCTTCTCAATATCTTTCCTGCCTGGGGGATAAGGCTTCAGATGAATAGGACAACACATTTCACCTGTAATTGGAGGATGCCGAACACAGCCAACTTCATGGAACCAGCAACCGCATTCAAATCGGGCTGTCGGATACTTAATCGCCATCTTCCTTATCCTCAAGCATCTGGCCTCCGCAATGCAGGCAAGTCGTCCGCCGTATGTCATCGTGCAATCCGCACTCGATACAGACCGCTCGGGGTTCCTTCGTACTGGCCGAGTTGTCTGAGGGGAGTGTCATTGGCGCGTCCACCGACCCTCTCCCCTCAGACAACTCGGCCAGTGGTTCAGCTTCTCGAAACCTCTCATCCATCTTCATCATCGGCTTTCAATGCCTGCTCGTAACTAACGCCCCAATACTTCTGCGACCACTCTTCCATGAATCGTTCATCCTCTAGAAGTTCTGGTGCCATCCATGCTAGTTCGTGGATCACGTTTTTTATTGTAAGCTCAGGCATCGTACACACCCTTCAGGTTCTTTCTGTATCCATGAGGATGGTAGTCATTCAGAAGTACCCATCCCTCTCTCCCATCGTACTCCCAATCGACATTCATCAGGGGAGCAGTCACGCCCTTTACGTCTAGCTTAACCTCAACGTCATGATTTTCTTTTTGAAGAAGATCAATCAGTTCCTTCACCTTCATCTTCTTCCTCCACCTCACCGAAGATTTGCTTGAACCAAGCATCCTTCGTAATGTTGGCATCCAGCACTCTATAGTCTACTGTATTATCTGCGCGGATATAGATGAACTGCGCCACTCCCGTTTGTCCTGGCCTATAGATACGACCACGCGCCTGCTTATTAGGAACAGGCGACCAGTCTTGATCTAGAAAGATAGCCCTGTGAGCAGACGACAGGTTGATTGATTCAGCGCCAAGCTTCAACGTACTCAAGAACACCTGATGTTCCTTCTTAGGCCAAGTCTCATGCCAGAGTTGGTAACGCTGATCTTCATTCATTTCTGACAAGAGCCTCAGATACGGAATCTTCTTCTTAGTCAGACGAGCCTCCAACAACTTTAGAGGATCGCGGAAGTTACTGAAGATAACCACTTGATCCTTACGTTCACTGTCCCACTCAAGACCCTCGATCAGTTCCATAGTGGCGTCAAGCTTGCTGGACGGCTCAACCAATCTAACATCGAAGATGCGCCTTTCCAGCTTAGGATCATAGTACTCACCAATTACCTCGGGAGTAGCAACGCTGATCTGACGTAGCCTATTCAGCATAGACAAGACTGTAGGACTGTGCAGCGGTTCTCCTGCCTGATCCAGCGTTTGCAGAGTCTTAGCAATCTCATCGTACATTCTGCGTTGAGTCGGGTTAAGCGCGACAGGAACTACAGTCTCGATAGGTTCCTTAATATCAGGGAAGCATTCCAGCATTGTACGACGGACTCCCACCCGCCTAACCAACGCTCTGAACTCTTCCTCTTTATCAGGCTTGATACCGACAACCTTGCGATAACCGTCCGAATCATCCTCTTCGCAGAAGTACTGTCGGAAGTTCCAGTAGCTCGTATAGACCTTTGGAAATAGAAAGTTCAGCAGTGACCAGATTTCGGACGGGTCATTAACGAATCCCGTTCCAGTCATGATATGCTTGAACCTAGTCTTTAGTTTCTTGATGTTACGAGTCCATTGAGCATCCCTATTCTTGATCCTGTGCGCCTCGTCGACCAATACCAGATCCCATTCGGTTCTCAATAGATTGAGGTTTACAGGATTGGTCATTTCAAAGGTGCCTGTCTCCGTATGGAAGATAGGCAGCCCTGTCTCTTTATCCTTTACCTGTTCAGGAATGCAAGCACGATCAGTAAAGCAGTGATAATGCGCGATTGCCACGACAGGACGGAAATGTAGTGGAGTCGGTAGCTTAACCGAGAACGGTACAGGCTTACTACCAATCACCAGAGTAGTCCTGTCTGTTCCCACGTTATACACGTCCCATTCAGGCAAGACTTCGGGCAATGATTCATAGTATGCACCCTTACCAGTCTTAGTCGTAATCGCCAAGACACGCGGGTTAGGGATATCCTTCAGCATTTCTGCCCAAAGCCACTCAGCCGTGGTCGTTTTCATCGCTCCCATTTCCGACCAGTTAGCTGAGGCATCATCCTCTGAGAGGATTGGAATATCCTCTAGCTGAAACCACTGCTTCTTGAACTTACCCGACGGACGCTTCTTCAAAATAGGCTTACGTTGCGTTACGCTCATGAAATTTGTGTCCTTAGGTACTCAGCTCTATCTATCAACTTATCCAAGTCCTGTGTACTAATTTCTGTGGTCACTTCAGGCTTGCCCAACCACTTCATAAACAGGACGGGTGTGTTATCTGGCTTGAACTTGATATCAAAACTAATTGGCATCACAACAAGATCGCCTCCAAAAACTCCTGTACTATCGGCTCAATGTCTTTGATCGCATTACCTGCGATATTCAGAATTCCTATCTTGTTCTTCTGAATCCACCAAGCCGCCCGATTCATTTCCTTCTCAAAGAAAATCTCCAGCATCTCGATATCAACATCGTGGTATGGCTTTTTGAACTTCTTAAGTTCCCGTAGAGTAGCCAACTCACCACGACTATTCCAGTTTCTAGCGAACCGCATAGTACCCTGAGAATATATGACATTGATCTTAGTACGGGCAGCATACCCCTCGACCAACAACTCTTCCATGCCATACAACTCGGCGTACTCAGGCTTAGGTCCATCTTTCGTTTCCCATCCTTTAGGCAGGAAACCTCCCGTCTTGATACCTAGAGCCTGTGCTGCTTTTAATCCTGCAATGTCCGCTCCAATCTGTCCACCACTGATAACCTTAGTTACCATGATCTTGAGAGATTAGCTGAGCGGCAAGAGTTATCCACAACAACCAACCAATAATTGCAAGAGGGAAACCCCACCAGCCTATCTCTGGACGAGCTATCTCTGAAGCAATAAAAAAAGCCAGTCCCCACAAGAATCTAACCATTTAAATCCTCCAACACTTTTGCTAGAGCAGCATGTTTTGTCATACCTTTCTCCCTATACAGGTAGACATATCTGCGAGAGAATTTACGACACTGTCTTGTGGCACGACAAAACACCGCATTGCGCGGCGCCCTATCCATTATCCTTCCGCATGATAAACAATGCGGCCTCCCGTTCTTACTGTGAACAAGATCAATCGCCTTGTTAAGCGATTTACCTTGAAGCAGATAGTGTTCAATCTCATCTGCGTTTGCTGCTAGATACTGCTCAAGCTTGTTTACCAGTACAGAATCAGCATGAGAGCAAATCCTGCACCATCCCGTTTTGACTATTAGATAATCAACAAAATCTCCACAATTCGGACAAACTACGGAATTAGGGAGAGCGCGCTTATCCACGCGCTCTATCCCTAACTCCGTACCGCCGTGAGCCTGCGGGAAACGGGAGAGAACCCGCCGCTACGGGGTCGCCGCAGTGTAGCAGTAGGAACCCGCCTTGTCAAGCTAGGAGCGACATACTCACACGTAATACAAACAAGGTGAGTAGTACCCTCGTAAACCGAGGGAGTCAGTCTTTCTTCACAATGAGGACAGTATCTAATCATTGCTACTACCTCCTTAGCTTACTAGAGTGGGCTAGACCTTTTAGTGCCATATGGACTTCCGTACTGTCCAACCCACTCTAGTAAGCTACCCCACCGCAGTAGGGTAACTTACTGGTGTTGGCTACAACCTTGTTACTAAGCAGCCGCTCCCTCAATCTGACCAATCTGCTCAGCGGCCAGCGCAGAGTTGATGAGATAAACCTGCTCCTCCTGCACCAGCACACGCACTCCATCCGAACCATCAGGAGCTTCCTTACGCTTAAGAGCCCCCTCGAAACCCTGCTTAATCGTAGAAGCCTTCTTCTCACCAAGCTGCGGCCACTGCGACTGAGCATGAACACCCGCTTCTCCAGAATCAAGGAACTCTACCACAAGACCCTGATACTGACCCTTCTGCCTAGTCTTACCAAGAACTGCGAGAATCTGTTCCGGTGTCATTCCTGCCATTCTCTTACTACCTCCATTGTTTGTATCGGTTTGTGTTACGGTCTGTGTTTCACTTTCACTTCTTCTTCCTCGACGCGGTCTTGCCACTATCAATCCCCCGTTCACGTTCCAGCCTTTTGATACGATCTTCAAAGTCGAACAAGACTTCCGATAGATTCACCTCCCCTATCGACTCTCTCCAAGCCTGTAACCGTTCTATCCTGGCTTCAAGCTCTTGTAACCTCAGTCTAGCATCCCCCGCCGTTCCTGTCAAGTCCCCCCGCGAAATATTTTCCCACTCATCCGATGGGGGATGATGAAGTTGGATGATACTTGGATGGTGAGAATTCCCCCGACTGATAATTGTGATACAGGGATCTAGGTCAGGTGAGAGTAGTAGCTTACGTATCTGTGAATAGTATTTTGTTGATGCTCCCACACCCTTGACTACATGGGTCATGTATCCCTCAAAGAGCAACTCTTCGCGCTCATTCTTGGTAGCCTGATCTAGCATGGAATCGTAGACAGCCTTCGTGTGTTCGTACAGGCTCATGCAAATACTACTCCTGCGATGATCATTCCTGCCACAAAAACTAATACTCCGGCTACATCAGAACCGATAGCCACGAGATACAGGCCGATTAGGAATGATACAGTGAATACGACGTAGAACATTATGATGCTTCTTGCAATTGTTGTTGCTCAGGATCATCGAGTAGCCAACCCGCCAAGAAACATGGACGGCAGCATAGTTGATCTTTGATCCTTACGCAGAACTGAATCTTAACCTCTACTCCTGTAGTTGTTATTCTAGGTGGTCTAGTATCCACACAATTAGAATTATCACACTTCAGATTCTCCGTAGTATTCTCATCAATTGCCTGCGGTGCTAGCTTGAACCAAGTCTGTGTATCTCTAACGTTGGTATCAGGTCCTTTCTTCTTACTCCCCCGTTTCTTAGGCGCCGGTGCTTCCAGCAGCTTCTTGATCTGTTCAGGAGTAAGACCCATTAATTACTCACCGACCTTGTACGGTTCTTTGATCGGAGTTGTGCCATCACGCTCAGGCACCTTGTTATACGATTCTTTGACGTGTGTGGCAACAAGCTCAATAGCCTTATCAACAGCTTCACCAATCACGCCAAGATTGGGTGGCTCTCGACCATCGACGCTGATAGTGATAACAGCATCGACAGTCGTGTACGAATTCCTTGTAGCCAACTTGAACTCTTGTGTGACTTCACTCTTAGGCACGACGACCACGCTCACTTCTGATCCACTGTCCGATCAAATAATACACAACCAGCATCACGACAAACCAAAAATCTATATACAGAACTCCGTCCTTCCACTCTGCTACAGATTCCATCATGGACTCACCAACTCCTCATGACTTGATGTATCAGCCTCTTCAATAATAACCAAGACAGCATCCATAGTTGAAGACCAAGTCACCGTGGCCTTACGTTGCTGTCTTAGCACTACAACCTCTCGCTCATGATTAAGCTCCACCCCGCGTGTTGCACTAGCCACGTCCTCCCAAAACTTATTGAGTTCCGCTTCACTCATTAGTATATTTATCCTTTGGGATTCGGTAGAGATACACCCTACCCTCAATAGTTCTGACTTCAAGCTTACGTCCGGCTTGACCAGCAGCCAGAATTGCACTAGAAAAACCCTGTCTCAGGGTGGCACTCTGTCTATCCTCAAGAGCAGGCCACTCTTCCTTCACATCAACACCTGCATAGCCAGTCTTAATGAACTCACGCAGGAGAACCTGATAAATACTCTCTCCACGCGGTTCACTGAACGTCTCAGTAAGCCAGAGATTATCCGTTACCTTCTCAAGCCTAAACCAACCAGCAGGGCAAAATTCTACATCCCTGAGTGGCGAGACGTAAACCATTTCCTTCTTCTCACCGAAAATAGTCTGAGTAGAGTAACGCAGCTTGAACTTCCTACCATCACGAATCGTGACTACCTCAGCGCGTTCTCTAAACGCCTTGATCCAGATGATTCTATTAGGTGGCGACAGCCACGTTTCTTTAAGCATTAGACTCCCTTCCTAAAAATATCAGGCGGCCTCTTTTTTTCTTCCCGCCTAATACGCCACAAAGCGACTACCATAAAGAAAGCAAACATTGTCAACATCGCGCCCGTAGCTTCATGAACAATAAAGAATCCCGTTATACTTATATGGGCGCAGATTAGCCAGAAATACGTACTCATGGCGCAATCCCCCAGGTATGCCCTGCCAAATCAATCTCAACACCCAGCTTTAGACCGATAGCTTCAAGATACCACTGTTTGTGGTGACTTGCATCAGTCAACAGAGCTTCCCAAACCAGGTCCGTTACTGATTTATCAGAAGTAGCTTTCTTAATCTTTTCGTAATGCTCATTCATGGTGAGACCGGCACAATCGGAGGATTCTCAGTTGGAACAGCTTCAAACTCATCCCGCCCCCGAATCTTATTACTATGAACATCAAAGACCTGCCAAGCTTCCCAGGGAATCACCACTACTCTGTAAGGCCCATTTTTCTGAGCCTCAGGATGATTTCCCACGTTAAACGTGGCAGCATCCTCAGGTGAATCATAGTCTTGCACCGTAGCCACCTGCGGCTGATAATGAGCCAAGAATCCAGGCTCTTCATCCACAACTTTCAAAACTACAAATTTAGGCATCATTTTCATCCATTTCATCTAGTCTTGCATGAGCCTGCATAGCCAAACCCAAAGCTACGAAACCTGTTGCTCCTACCCAATCGCCCTGAATTACTCGTGCAACACCCACTAGTAGAGCAACCGCTGACATTATCCAGAGAAATTTACTAGCCATTAGTATCGACCCACATGATAGAAGCCACCTACACACACCGCTCCCCATAGGATTCCCAGAATCGAGAGAATCCACCAAGCATAACGTACCCACGTCAGACCACCAGCGGGACGCATCAGCTCTCTCAGCGTACCGCGGATATCATCCAATGCTACCTGATATGTCGTACTCGCCTTGGGCACTCCTTCTAGTGCATCCAACCTTTCAATGATTCTGTGCAATGTCTGGTAATTCAAGTGAAGATCATTACCCGCCGTCTTGAAGATAAGCGCAGTATGTCCCATTGTAGCATCATGCTTACTTAGATTGGCTGAGTAATCAATCAAATACTTACGCATATCCTCTCTATCAGCAGCAACCTGCGCTCTACCTTGAAGTGCGTTAAGATCCCTGTCATACACGTACGCTTTATATGAACAAGCTGGTACAAGGATCAAAGTCAGGATCGTAGCGACCCCTGCCAAAATTACAGTTTTCATCAGCTCACCCTCTTTGTCCAAATAGCTAGTCCTTGCTCACTATGAAACTCAAGATCATACGCAACTCCCTGTTGCTCAAAGACCAACTTAGCGTGATGATCTGTGAGTTGTGTAATACCCTTGAACTGTGCACGATCAAGCTTCTCATTGATCTGCGCCATAACTTCTGCGTTTAAATCAGGCATCAATTAGCTCCTGTTTATCGACGCCAGGCCAAAGCTCGCTGAGAGGATATAGTTCCTCATCAGGTGAACATCTGTCCAACCAGATACAAGGATCAAAGTCATCGTTATCCAGCGTAAACCTCTTAGCCAGTTCGATAGCTAAATTGACCAGAGTTGTGCTCTGTAGCATACACTTTTCAAGCTGTCTGCCATACTCAATTCTCGTATCCACCGAATCATCATCGTCAGTCCGATAGAACCGTTGAGCCTCCATGATCGGTTCTAGCTGTTCACGAAACTGTTTAGCGATCACTTCATGGTGACCCTTGTGAAACATCTTCCTGTTGATATCACGTTCTCTCATCATACTTCCTTCGTAGCTTACCTTGTAGCGAACTAACAGTATTCTCCATCCTGACCACCAACTCAGCGACGCCATCGTCGCCAATACTAAGATCCTCAGGAAGAGTTTGTAGGATATCTCCAATCTCTGTGCTGATCCTGTCTACCGCGTTTAGCACTTCCGTAAGCGCGCTAGTCATAGTTCCTCTCCTACTACAAATCCAGCAGCGACAAAGAGGGGGAATAGCGAATGTAGAATCCACGCCCATAATCCCCAATCATTACCGTCACTAGTCCAAGCCCAAAGAAACAGTCCTGCTGCACACCACGCAGCGTAACAAAGCAGTACCGTCAGGAGTAGTAACGTACCTAGGAGAGTTTTAACGATCATCAGGGACCAACTGATTCTGCATAGCGACAACCGCCCATCTCCCGTCAAGCCAGTCAACCACTTCATGCCTGTACGATTCAATTACTCTCTGAGAGTTCAGCTTCCTAGCCCGACGTTCTGCTCTCCACTTGAAACGTGTGAACAGATCGGGTTCAACACCAGTCACCCGCTGATTCAATTCCTCTATCCTGTACTGTGGCATTATTCCTTCACCACTTTCTCGATCAACTTGTAAATACCGATTTCAGCATCACCGTTGCTAGCCAGTTCAGCCCTCACGATGAAGTACTGAGTTGGAGGATAACCATGCGTTACATCTTCAAGCATGATTTCATTGTCAGCGCGACGAGAAATCATAAACTGTTTGCCGTCAATCTCGCTCATCGTCAGTCACGATCCTTGATGCGGCGACACTCAGCAACTAGGCACTTGATATCACCATCGTATGCCCAATAGTTGAATGCTCCGGCGATCAGTAAAATCACCACGAACATGATGATGAACCCTAGCGGCGTGAAAGCCCAATCAAACAGCCTCCATCCCAAAGTATCGTAATTATGGGGTCTACGCATTATTCAGCCCTTTCCCTACAGTACATTTCTCAACATGACAGAACCCGTGGCGATGTGCCCATCTTTGGATGAACCTGATACGGGTATTGATCCAGATTCTTTCTCTGAACCATTCAATCCTAAACTTAGGCATTTAGCCGAACCTCCCGCTGTCATAGTAACTCTTT
>Ga0193741_1000027_pt1 | contig 38075 bp, 41 predicted proteins | sample L2s2metaG_FD_143059 | JGI IMG/M metagenome (GOLD analysis project Ga0193741, IMG submission 143059) | Soil microbial communities from a riparian zone of the East river system, Colorado, United States - L2s2 | ecosystem: Environmental > Terrestrial > Soil > Riparian zone | place: USA: East River...
CGCTCTAAATATATTTAGCGCAATCTTTACATTCTAAGTAAATATCTAGGTCTCCTATACTGTTTTTTATCTGGTTTCGTTGTGACACTATAATCTTTTTTTTCTTACATATGTTACAAGTTGCTACCTTCCCTAGATAATCTTCAACCATGACTTAGGTAGTTATTTATGTTATAACTTTTTAAGGTTTCATTCTAAAACTTCTTCACATAAATAATTCGTGGATCCAATCCCTAGGTTGACTACTCGTACGTTTCACAGATTAAACAGTAAGTGCCAACTTCATCAAACTCATGTAATTCACCTGTATGATTACACATTATACATTTATCTGATTTTTTAGTCACTAGATTCTTCATTCCTATTAAGGATATAACAATTGGATAACAGTCTTCTAGTAATTAACTCTCGAAATGTTTTCACATAATATTATATCCTCGAAGACTTAATCTTAGTGCATCTAGTAAATCATCATATGATGTTTGTTCTCATGTAAACTTGATTTCTTTATCCCCTTTTTCTCTTTGGTTTTAATTTAGATTTAAATTTAGGTTTTGGTTTTGGTTTTGGTTTTGGTTTCTTATTATTCATTCATTTATCAAAAAAAGAGAAAATCATTTTATTTTATTTTTAGTTGTTTGTTATGTGATATAGGATAATTGTCTTTTCATTTCTTCTTTGCTGCTGGTTTCTGCTGTACTTTCATCGAGTGCTTTAACCATGTCATCTAAAAATGCTTTTAGTGCCACTCTGTGTTCTTTATTATTATGATATTTATTGATAATTACAGTCTTGGTTTCTTCGTCTTCTATCCATCCAAATATTTTATTTAATACATCTAATTTTAATTGTTCTTGTTTGTCGTCTTTAAACTCTGACATTTGTTATCAATTATCCGTTTTATGCTATAATCTTTTACACTCAGGTCGATGTTAATAGGGCTGTTTTTATATTTAGTTCAACTTAATAGTTTTTGATGTCAGATATAATACGAGATCTAAAACGAGTTGAACATTCGTTGTCGAGCGTGAGTTCAGATATGGGCAATATAGCGACGGATTATCCTGATGCAAAATCCAAATTATACAGTTTAGAAAATGATATAGGCAGACTACTAAGCGATGTGACAGAGATTCGAAAGAAAATTGAATCTGGAGAAATGGGCTAAATAATACAATAACCTTTCAAACTAAGACGTAATCCATCCAATAAATCATCATAACTTGTTTGTTCTTTATCTAATGTTAACTCTTTAGCGTATGCGGTCCTTAACCGTTCCCTTCTTACGACTTAAATACACATCTAATTATCTAGTGTATCATGGTATTAGGAGAATTAATTGAAGATGAAAGTGGCAAGATAACAGGACATAGAATTTTAGATGTCGAGGGACCGAAGGTAGAAAGGTCCTTTATGATGGCTGGAAAATACAAAGATGTAGAGGCTACAGATATCGGAACATTCTGGACTGTAATGAGGCAGAATGCAGAGGGAGAACCGATAATGTATGCAGAGGCACAGGGAGTAATAACAGCCAAAGACGGACATGGAATGTCAACTTATAAGGCGCAAGGGATAGGAAGAATGACAGGCACAGGAAAAGTAAGATTCCACGGCTCAGTGTTCTTTCGCACACCTTCAACTGGTGGAGGAAAGTTATCATTCCTTGATAACATGGTGGGTGTTTTTGAATACGAAGGGGACGAGCAAGGAGACTGTTCGGCTAAAGTATGGGAATGGAAGTAGGAATGAAGCTTATGGGGTTGGTACATGATCAGTACAGTATCTTTCAACAACAGTAACTCCCTGAGTCCTGTATTTTAGTAAATGAGTATTATAATTATTACATTTGCAACATATACCACCTGTAATGGCTCGAATCTTGGAGATCTTGTATGTTCTTGAAGTATGAAATGTCCAAACATTCTTGGATGAATCGAAAAACAAAAAATAAGTATTATTGTCTTCTCTGCTTTACTTCTTGTTTGAACTTCTCAAAATCTGCTTTTAATGATTCAATCTGTGATTTTTCTATCTGTATTTTTTGCTCTAATTCACGTTTTAATCTATTTTCTTCATTGATTGTGAGTAGATCTACCGCCTTTAGATATTCATTATACATTTTATGTTCCGTAGGTCTGTAATAGCATCCGGTTAACCCTATTTTATGACCTAGCAGCATCTCACGTATTTCTGGGTTTACATCCGAGTTGATAAGTTGTGTTGTGAAGAATTTACGGAACCCATGCGCTCTAGGCACCTCTTTTCTAATCCATTTATAGGTATGATCTACAGATCTTAGTCCTGCCTTCAGTAATACCGTGCCAAGAATGCCTTCCAGACTTCCGACAGTAAGACCTTTACTCTTATTGCGAATTTGCTCCAGGTCTGTTATATCGAATTGATCTCTTATCAAAAATGAACCCTTGTCTAATTTCTCGCCATTTTGCTTTCTATACTAAGTATGAATTAATGAATGATGCACATTCAGGAGTACAAAAGGTAATGTATTCTTCTGTTGATCCTTCATAAACTGTAATTTTGTAAATATTATCAATTTTTTCTAAATTCCTTAATCTTAACTGTGGTATTGCTCCTATTCTGAGTCCTGCTGTGGCCATCAATAATACCATTGCCTTCATTCTCATGTCTGAAACATTAAGGATTCTTGATATCTCTCCATCCGAATATGCCCTATCGGTGACTTTTTTTGGCGATTGTCCTATGAACATTTTTATCTTTTTCTTATTCAAAGCGACGTCGTTCATGTCGTAAAAATGATAAATTGCGTTTATCATAGTCGATATTGAACTCGATGCTAATCCTCTTTGCCTTAATGCCAAGATTTAATTGATGATATATTTCTGAGGTTCATCAATTGTCAATAATTCAGATAAATTAGAAAGATTGCAAAATTTCTTGAATAGATTTACATGCAATTCATAATTTAGCCTTGTGACATCCGAGTTGATGGAGTTTATGAAATTTGAATAAATTTCCTGCTCCTTGTCTTTTTGAATGGTAGTCATATCAAATACCATCAATCACAGGTATAAGGAAAGTAAATAATACAATATCTATCTAGCCTATTACTATAAAAATATGAAAACGGAATAAATAATCTGTAAATGCTTCCCAGGATTGATTATATTAAGCAAGGAAGGATAAGATTGGGATTAACCCAACGTGAATTGGCAACTCTATCCGGAATCAGCACATCAATGGTAAATCAAATTGAATCAGGACGATGTAAACCCAGTTATGATACAGCCAAGAGAATATTTGAGGTACTCAGTTCTCAAGAAGGAAAAACCTCATTAAAAGCTGGGGATATTTGTAGTCATGAAGTTATCTCAGTACAAAAAGACGAAAAGTTAGAAGTAGCTATAGAAAAAATGATAAAGAATTCTATAAGTCAGATCCCTGTTATTGATGCCTCAAAAATTGTAGGACTTGTAAGTGAAGATATCCTTGCTAGAAAGGTGCTTGAGAGTGATGACAAGAAAATTATCCATCAGGTACCTATTTTACAGATCATGGAACCACCGCCGCCAATTGTAGACATAGCCACCCCTGCAAAAGCCCTTATTCCTCTTGTACGATTTGCGAAATGCGTTCTTGTGAGTAAAAAGGGTGAAGTTACAGGCATCATTACTATTAGTGATACCCTAAAAATGGCGGAATAAAATCAGACTCATTCTCTCAAGTTTTCCAAGCCGACGCAGCAATCTGCATTCTTTAAACAATTTTCACAGATATTTATCGAACTTCCGTTTGGAAGTGAAACTTCGCACAATGCGCATTTTCGCTCAGCACCATTTGACATATGCATATCATATCGTATCATGTGATATATATTTTCAGACATTGTGGTAGCAAGAAAACATGAAAATATATGCTTAATTTCATACATAACTGGTTTTGTTTAGATTTTCAGATCAAATTTTCGTTTCTTCTTTACGTCATCTATTATCCACTTTGTAACCAATATCAGTCCGAATATTGGAAAGCTACCGATGAATAGATACGGGAAAATGGCAAGAAAAATTGACGGTTCAAATATTTCCATACTCATCATACAATCTATACAAGCATAATATAATTCTGTAGTCCCATAATTCTTCGTAAATCATATTAGAGCCATGCCAGATAATCATCTGCCGTCGCTCTTTTCCCACCAATAATAAAAATGGAATGCCAGTTATCTAGAAGTGTATTGGTCTGAATCAATTAATAAAGAAAAATTCTTGATTTTTGATGATTGAAGTTTATCATCCATAACAACTGTAAAACTAGATATTGAATGCGAAGTCATATTGCTAGGTTCGGCAATTGCACTTGATAGTCCAATCATCCTACCATTGTAGTCGAAAAAAGATGCTATTGCAAGCACATTTGTAGCTGTATCGTTACCCATATTAGAAATTCTTCCGCTGACATAATAATATCCAAATATGTCGGGTCTAGATTTCAGAGATGTAATTACCATATCATCTGGCCTATTGCCGCCAATCTCGCTAGTAAAATTGAGGGTATAATTAAAAAAATGGTTAGTTTGATTCTTATCCAGAAATACTATCTCAAATGGAGATACCTCTCCTATATTCAATGACCTTAGTGATATTATTCCACTAGCGTTACCTATATTATGTCCACTCTTGTCGTAAAAATTAGCATGAGCTGTGACTGTTTTCTGTGTTTCATTTGAAATATTCCTTATTTGGCCAAATAAATGAACAAAACCACTTTGGTCAATAACCTTGTTGTGTTCCAGAACACTAAAGTTTTCTAAAGAGTAACCTGTACCGTTTATTATTAGGAAAACTGACGCAACAAATAGTAACACGCCCCTATGGATTGAAAGAATTGAAAAATTGCAAAAAGAGTTTCTAAAATAATTCAAATTAAAACATCCTGTTAATACAGGCATAGCGCGGAGATATAACTGTGTTCTAAAGCAAATATCCCCTTCATACATTAGCGATTTTTCAAAAGAAATGCTGCATATACCTGCTCATATTGAAACGCAAGTGAAAATTCCTCATTGGAAAGATCATTTTCAGTTCTATTTCCAGTAGTGAGATAGTTCTTAAAGTGTTCATAGCTGGCGGCTTCTGAACTAATTGATTTAATAAAGGATTCTTTGATATCCTCATGTCCAGATGGCACCGCTAGATAGCTGGCCTCATTTTCAAGTTCCTCAAACTGTGGCAAGTATATATCAGTTATAGTAATCATTGTCGAATTATCATTTTCCTTTGTTGTCCATTTTCCTAGTTCTAGTTGATATTTACCTGTAAGTTCAGTTGACTTTGATACCAAGCCCCGGAGTGAATCGATAAAAACCTGAAGCGTAGTTATATTTCCTGACTGGTCTGTTGTTTGAGGTACCAACAGATCAGTAGTTTTACCAGAAACTTGGCTACTATAACTAATGGTGTAAAGAGAGACTACAAAACATGATAACACAGCAACCAACGATATTAGCATAATATTGAAAGATGAGTAATCCTTTTTCATTCAAGTCTAAATGCTCTATTTAATAAATAAAAGTTTATCAGGTATTTGTATATTTGAAAAAATAATTCACACTTACAATGGAATTAAATTCATTACTTTAACTGTAGCTTTAGATCTCACTTTGATATTCAATTGTTTCCTTTTTTTTCCATGAGGTAAAGCTGCTATGATCGGTTAATTCGACATCAAATAGCTCCAAAATCTTCTTTCTTAACATATCTGCCTCTTGAAATTTCTTTTCTACTCTAAGATTATTTCTCTCCTCAATCATTTGTTCAATTTGTACTTTCGTATCATTGTCAACTTTTATTATCCTGAGACCAATGATATCCATGATTGTATACAGTATAGGTAACGCCATGTTTGCCATTTGAATAGTTAATTTTTCAGAGGAACTCAAGTTATTCACATACGAAACTAGTTTCATAAATGTCGTCAATGCTAAAGGTGTATTCAAGTTATTGTCCAGTGCTGAAAAGAAATCAGCTAAAAACGAATTGCATTTATCTCCAAATTCGCGTAAATCTTCTGTTGTATTCTTTGTTGTTATCAGTTCATTTATGCAGTGTTCTATCTGTCTCCATTTTTGCAATGATTCTTGTAAAATTTCATCGTTATAATCCATTGGCTTTGAATATTGGGAAGAAATAAGGTACAGCCTAAGGACATTTGAACCCCATTTTTTCAGCGCGGTTTTAAGTAATACCATATTTCGAAGTGATTTTGACATTTTTTCTGAATTGATTGTAATCATTCCAACATGCATCCATACTTTTGCTAATTTTTTATCGGTAAAAGTTTCAGATTGTGCTATTTCATTTTCGTGATGAGGAAATATGAGATCGGTTCCACCACCATGGATCTCTATTTCATTTCCCAGAAACTTTGATACCATGACGGAACACTCAATATGCCAACCGGGCCTCCCTTTCCCCCAAGGACTTTCCCAATTTGGAACATCCGATGAGAATTTCCACAGCGCAAAGTCCAGGGGATCCTCCTTTAAGTTATCTATTTCAATCCTAGTACCTTCTTCAAGTTCATCAACTCGTTTTTTTGATAGTTTACCATAACCTGGAAATGATCGTACTCTAAAATAAATTCCGTTGGTTGTCGTATAAGTATAATTTTTTTCGCTTAAAATTTTGATAGCCTCAATTATTTCATTTATGTGATCAGTTGCTTTTGGATAAAAATCTGCATTGAGAACGTTTAGTTTAGAAAAATCATCAAAATAACTCTTAATATACTTGGAGGATATTTCTACTGCAGATTTTCCATCCGATTTAGCTCGATTAATTATTTTATCATCTACATCAGTAAAATTTTGAATATATACTAATTCCTTCCCTTTGTGATTCAAGTATCGTCTCAGAACATCAAAAATAACAATGGTTCTAGCATGTCCAATATGACAATCATCGTAAACGGTAATACCGCAAACATATATCCTAATCTTATTATCTTCTGTAGTACCAATATCTTCAAAAGTATCAGAAATCTTGTTAAATATTTTCAAATTAGGTATAATAACCTGTTAATGGCAGTTGGCAATAATTGATTCAAACGTCTATGTAAATATCCTTACCCTTTAAATCAATCTTGTATGTTTTTAATTTGACTCCTTCAAGATAGTCTAATAGATCACCAGTACGTATGTTATAATGCCATGAATGTAATGGGCATTCAACTACCTCTCCATCTATCTTCCCGGGAGCAAGTGATCCATCCTGGTGTCTACACAAGGCTTCTATGGCATAGAATTTGTCTTTCGTTCTAAATATTGCAATTCTATTTCCACTCAGATTTACTTCCTTCCCAGTCCTCTTATCGAACTCCTCGATACTTGCAGCACGCATCCAAGTCATAATTAACTTTTTTAAGTTTAAATCACTTATAAAATATTATGCATTGTTTGTCTGAAATGTAGCCGGTTTAAAAGTTTTAAAATAAAATGATTTTAGACGAAAATACCCGAATAGGTTTATGAAACATCAGTAGGATTTGGCATATTTTCTCTGAGCGGGGGTCAGTTTGTCAATTTCTATCTGCAGATACTTTAATGATAACTTGGCGACAGTAGAATCTATTTTTTCAGGCACAGAAAAAACTTTTTTTTGCATTTTTTTATGATTCTGAAAAATATGTATTATAGATAGTAGTTGATTTGCAAATGACATTGCCATTACTTCTGGAGGATTACCTTCTCCTCCTACTAGATTAACTACCCTGCCCTTAGATAGGAGGAAAATTTTTCTTCCATTTATATGGAAACAATCTAAATATTGCCTAATCGAATGGTTTTCATTTGAATTAGAAAACAGTTTCGCTACATCTATTTCATTGTCAAAATGTCCTGCATTTGCAAGTATCGCCCCATTCTTCATTCTTCTGAAATGTTTCTCCGTGATTACATACTTCTGTCCAGTGCATGTAATAAAAATATCAGCGTTCTGTACAACTTGATCAATTTTTTTTACATAATATCCATCCATATATGCCTCTAATGCCTTAAGTGCATCAACCTCAACAACAGTAACAATAGCGCCCATACCCCTGGCTCTTGCTGCAACTCCTCTACCGACATGCCCGTATCCACAGACAACTATATGTTTACCCGCGATCAGAACGTTCGTTAACATAATAATACCGGTTAATGTACTTTGGCCTGTTCCATATCGATTGTCAAATAAATGTTTTGTACGAGCTTCATTCACACCAATAACCGGATATTGCAATTTTCCATCTTTTTCGAGTGCTTTTAGTCTTGTTATTCCTGATGTAGTTTCCTCCGTTCCACCCAATATACCAAGTGTTTTATCCTTATGTGCCATAACATGAAGATTTGATCCATCGTCGGTAACTATTTGGGGATGATCTTCTAAAACCTGTTTCAAGTTACCTGAATATTCACGTTCAGTTTCATCTTTCCATGCATATACTTTGACTCCTACTGACGAGAGAAATGCAACTATATCCTCCTGTACTGAAAGTGGATTTGCTGAGCATAGTGAAACTTTGCATCCTAGTCTAATTGCGGCCATTACAAGGACCGAAGTTTCTTTTGTAATGTGCAGTGAAAGTCCCAATCTCAGAGCCTTTAATGGCTTGTAGTTAATGTGTTCATCTACAATTGCGCTCATGATGCCCATATGAGAAGATGCCCATTCCCATGACTTTCTTCCACTGTCAATAAGTTTCATATTTTTCATCTGGCTATACACTAAATCAATATGTTATAACTAGTTGGTCATAACTTTGAAGTTAACATAAATGAATTAACAATTCGGTTGTAATTGATTTTTTCAGATAGTTTTAATTCCCCGTTGTCATCAATGATTCTGCTGTGCTCGACTCCAAATCAGGTCCCGTAATAATAACAAGTGCGCTACCATATGCAAATGGAGAAATCCATCTTGGTCATATATCGTCTACTTATCTCCCAGCAGATATCTTCCGGAGATTTCTAAAACTAAATAAAATAGAGGTGTACTATTTGTGTGCATCAGACGATTTCGGCACGCCAATTCTTATCGAGACTGAAAAAAAGAAAGTAAGGCCAGAAGACTATGTTAAATACTGGCATGACAAGGACTTGGAAGATTTTAACTCGGCTGGAATATTCTTTGATTCTTTTTCGCAGACGAGCTCTGAAACAAATAGGAAATTGGTTCAGTATGTCTTTGATATTTTGAGAAAAAAGGATCTAATCTACCAGAAAGTGGTTGTTCAGTACTATTGTGAAAAAGACTTGAAGTTTTTACCTGATCGTTATGTGGTAGGCAAGTGTCCTTATTGCGGAGCCATGGGACAATATTCGGACCTTTGTGAGAAATGTGGCAGAATACCAGAAAAAATATTGGATCCAAAATGTGCTATTTGTGGACTTCCTCCAATTCGGAAAGAAAGCAATCATTATTTTTTCAAGCTCTCTAATTTTGAGGACATTCTTGAGGACTGGTTGAATGAGAATAAATTCCTCCAACAGGATGTGAAAAAATATGTTCTCAATTGGATTGTAGAAGGATTGCAGGATTGGGATATAACTAGAGATATTCCCTGGGGTATTAACATTCCTATTGAAGGTAATGAACAAAAAGATAAAGTTTTCTATGGGTGGTTTGATAATCATTTATGTTATATATCTTCTTTCATTGAACACCTAGGCGATATCAATAAAGCAAGGGAAAAGTGGAATAATTCAAAAATATACCATTTCATTGGAAAAGATATTGTATATCACCACTATCTGTTTTTGCCTGCAATTAGAATTGGCATAAATCAAGAATACAAGTTACCAGATTTCATACCAACACGTGGACACCTAATGCTTCAAAATAATAAAATCTCAAAAAGCAGAAATTGGTATATCGGATTGAGGGAATTTGTAGATCTTTTTCACCCAGATTACCTGCGCTTCTACATAGCGTCAATATGCAATTATTCCCAGGATGACACTAATTTTGATTGGAACGATTTTGAGAAAAAGATAAACAATGAATTAATAGCAAATATTGGTAATTTTGTAAATCGAACATTGACTTTTATCAAGAAAAATTTTGATAATGTTATCCCTAACCCGAAGGAATATGACGAACTTGACAAAAATGCATTAACAGAAATAGAGATTATTGGAAAAACAGTTGGTGATTTTATTTCAAGTAACGAAATTGATAAGGCATTAAAGAGTATTCTGTCTTTTTCTTCAAGTTTCAATCAATATTTTCAGAGAAAAGAGCCCTGGAAAAACCCTGAACAATCTGGCTCTACACTGTATGTTTCAATTAACGCTGTTCGTTCATTGTCCATCTTACTTGCTCCGTTCATTCCATTCTCTGCAGATACAATCTGGAAACAAATATCATTAGAGGGTAACATCCATGAACAAAATTGGGATTCAATTGGAACAATACTCTTGAAACCGGGTCACAAACTAGGAGACATTGAGCCAATCTTCAAGAAAGTAGACAATGACAAAATAAAAGAGCAAGTAAATAAATTGAATAATAGATAATAATGTCTTGTGGACTAATGATAGGAAGGTTTCAGCCCTTCCACAATGGGCATCTGAAACTTGCACATCAAATATTAAATGAATGTGAAGAATTGATAATTGCAGTAGGAAGTTCCCAATTTAACTTTACATTTTCAAATCCATTTACTGCAGGAGAGCGAATTTACTTTATTCATAATTCTTTGGTCGAATCAAAAATTGAACTCAGTAGAGTCTATATATTGCCAATTTTGAATTTGGAAAATAATGCAATCTGGGTCCAGCATTTAAAATCCATGCTACCCAAATTTGATTCCATATATTCTGGTAACAAATTTGTCCAGGAGCTTTTGTCTCATAGTTCGGAGGCTTTTAGAATTCATACTCCAAAATTCTACAATAAGAACGAATGTAATGGTACTAATATTAGGATGAACATTGTCATGAACAAGAAGTGGAGAAATTATGTACCAAATGCAGCATACAAAATTATTTTGGGTCTTGATGGAGTGCAGAGAATAAAGGTTCTCTTTGAAACTCAAAAGGATGGCACAGGAGAAATTAGACAATATCCCGACATTAAATAGTCATTAAACGAATACATAGATAATACATAATGTCAAATCCAAAAAGAGCATGTCCAATATGTAAAGAATGTGGAACTAAAAAATTCACAGTTTTATCTAAGAACAAAGGGGTTTTGATTCTGGAATGCAATAGATGTTTTGCTAAAATCGAACTAGTAGACTAATTTGTTGATATGCGATGTTCTTTGGGATTAGACTTAGATAGCAAATAAATCGACATTCGCTATTCAACAAGTCTTTTAGTAATAGTTAATCCATTATGTCGATGGACTTAGATTGTATTATCTTGAGAAACAAAATATTTTAACTTTTTCTATTTAGTGATTTATGTCAAATAATTCAAATAATTCATAATCTGCAGAATTAATAGTGCGTTTAGAAGGACCGTTATCATTCAACGATATGCTATTCAGGTCCGCATCTAAAGACATTTTCTCTTTCAGGATCCTAACAAGAACATATCGCATTATGTCACATTTTGAAAATTTGACATACTCTAACTATTCAATTTGGAGTCATGTGGTGATCGAAATTTTAGTAATACAATTGACTAGATAAGTTATATTTATTTTTGAATTTAATCCTTGTGTCAATGTCTGTATCGAAGTCAAAGGTATGAAAGGATATACGTGAGTGATTTTGATAGTTTTATTGTTCTACATTTGGGGAATAGTGAAAGGGAAGTTTAGTGCGCCCAAAGTTGGTATAATAAGTAAATAGGACGGTAGAGGGAAATCTAACCGTCCTACGAGAAAGGCAAATCCGGTGAAGAATAGCCTTTCTAAAAAGATATTCATGTTATGCAGTTCAAAGACTTGCGGTACAAACCTTCTAAGTGTCATCTAAAGACAACAATTAATAATTCAGGCCAGTTAATATCTCAAATGGGAAAATATGTATTACTTGTAAGATGGACAGATCAAGGACTCAAGAACGTAAAGGACACGATAAAGCGTGCTGAATCTTTCAAATCATATCTTGAGAAAAAAGGTGGAAAGTTGACAAATATATTGTATACATTTGGAAAATTTGACATAGTAATTACTGCAGAGCTACCCAGCGATGAGGTTGCAATGTCAGTATCGCTTTCAACAGGGGCATTGGGAAATGTGCGTATCACAACTCTTAAGGCATTTGATCTAGAGGAGACCAGAAAAATAATTGACGGTTTGAAATAAACCTTAATTCTTCAAACCTTAAAATGCTCACAAACTACTTTTATTTATAATTAGAAATTCTAATTTAGCATTGTATATTTGAATTGCCTATAAATATCGATACAGAATATGACTAGGTATGACCGCAAAAAAATGGTTTGATAATGATGTTTCTTTGGAACAACTCAGGAGCAAGACTATAGCTGTGATAGGTTACGGTATTCAAGGTAGAGCTCAAGCAAATAATATGAAAGATTCAGGATTAAATGTAATTATTGGATTGTACAAGGAGGCAAAATCATGGAAAATTGCAGAAGATGATGGACATGTAGTCAAGGAAGTCAAGGAAGCCTCAAAACAGGCAGATATTGTGCATGTACTTACTCCCGATATGGAGCAAGCCAATGTGTATAAAAACGACATAGAGCCTGGAATCTCTGAAGGAAAAACGCTATCTTTCTCACATGGCGCAGCAATTCATTGGAAGTGGATAATTCCTCCCAAAAATGTTGATGTGGTAATGGTCGCTCCTAAAGGACCAGGTCAAAGAGTTCGAGAATTATATCAGGAAGGATTCGGTACTCCGTCACTTGTTGCAGTCTATCAGGATCCCTCCAAAAAGGGTATGAATACTGTTTTGGGAATGGCCAAGGCAATTGGGAGTACTAGGCCAGGAGTTATAGAGACCACATTTAAAGAAGAAGTAGAAACAGATTGGTTCGGGGAACAAGTGGATTTGTGCGGTGGTGCTCATTCCCTGGTCCTTAATGCATTTGAAACTTTGGTCGAAGCCGGTTACCAGCCAGAGGTAGCTTATTACGAATGTCTACACGAACTAAAACTAATTGTAGATCTGATTTACAAATACGGAATTACTGGGATGTATAACCGCGTAAGTGAAACTGCAAGGTATGGAGGTCTCACCAGAGGACCAATGGTAATAAATGACCAAGTAAAAGAAAATATGAGAAAGGTGTTAAAAGACATACAATCAGGAGAATTTGCAAATGAGTGGGTTAGTATATACAAAAAGGATGGAAAGAACTCATTTGTTAGATTCATGAATCAACTGGAAAAAAGTCAATTAGAAACTGTTGGTAAAGAAATGAGAAAGATGATGTGGAAAAACGAATGACAAGAAATCAATATGGGATACAATACATTTAGGAAGAGTAACCTTCCAATTTTTTCTGCGGGTTTCCAAAGAGAAAGGTAACTAATATGGAAAATTGTAAGGAGAGGTTAAAGAAAATACTACAAATGATCTTGTAAAACTAGCCGCCTCTATCAAACCTCTCATGATCTATCGGTCTAATAATCTAATAATACGGTAAAAACCTTTGATATTACTTTACAATTTAATACAATAACTCAAATAAACTATTATGCTCAGTTAATTATTCGGAGTATGATTGCCACAAGAAAATGAGGACATAAAGATAGTGGATTAAATGAGTAACATTCGTGATCCGTATGAAATTTCAGATGGTAAACACGTAATGCTCATGTATGAAGATGAAGAACATCGCGCACAAGCTGCAGCCTATTGGATTAACAGAGGGCTTGAAGATGGACAAATTTGTATTTATGCATCTGTTCATGCATTAGACCAGTCACACCTGTTGGGCATAGAAAAGTTATCTGATAGAATAAAGCATTGTAAAGAGAATATCGACAATGAAAATTTGCAAATTATCAACTTTAGACCATACGTTGAATCTGCATTAAATGGTAGCTTATTCCCATTTGAGGAACTTAAAAATAATCTAGAGGAAATAATTAGTGATCTAATAGTAAAAGGTAAGAAAGGTGAAATAACTGTCTTTGCAGATGCCGCTTGCAATCTGTGTGAAATCAAATCATTTGACAATTCTGAGATTCTTGAGAAATGGTGGCAGCATGTTCATAATGAATGGCTAAGAAACAATTACCATATCACTGTAATATGTCCTCACCCGCAACTTGTTTTAATGAATAAACTAGACTCGAAATCCAGGATTATGGGTTCACACGACATGTTAGTTGATCTTAACAATTATGATCATAGTTTGGTAGACACACGTGTAAAAGAACATGGCATGAACATCCTTATCGTAGAATCCGATCCAGATTTAATGACCCTATATACTGAATTTTTTACAAAGAGAAATATCAATGCAGTTGTCACTTCAGAGAGTAATGAATGCTTATCAGCGATAAAAGAAAAGGATTATGACATTATTATTCTAGATATGCATTTAACTGGTAATCTTAAGGCAACCGATTTAGCAAAAGAGATTTATCAAATTAGACCTACTCAAAGAATTGTTTTGACTACAACTAATCCCCTGTATAGAACTTCTACTGGAATCACATCATTTAAAGTGACCAGTGAGGATGTTCTAGTTAAACCATTCAGGTTGTCAAATCTCATCGACGTTATTGAGAACAAACGAAATTTTTGAACATAGTCAAAAAATATAATTAGTCAATGTGCCCTTCTTTACCCTTTATGAGAATCTGTAACTCATTGGAGCATTCCTGTAATATTTTATGTGCCTCATCCTTATTCCCAGCCATAACTATGATTCCTCCCGGTCCAAACTTAGATTCCTTAATCCTAATCGGAATATCGACATGCAAGATACGTGCAATATATTCTAACAATGCGGGGTACGTTTTATTGTTTTTATAAACAAAGGAAGCAGAATTCTTGTTGATTAAGACATCTCCTTCAACTGGAAAATCCAATTGATTATCAGTCAAGCATTTCAATATTTCTTCTTCCACTTCCTTAGCTCTAGATCTCATATTCTGATTTCGTGCCAAATTTACCTCAGTAGCCAGATCCTCTAACTTTTCAAAATCCATATAATATAATATCAATCAGTATCAAAAAAATGTTGTCATGTTTCTTGCATAGTCGGTTTGTTACCAAGATGATTCAAATTCAATTTCAATTTTTCGTAGAATTATCTTTCAAATACTTCTCATATTCATAGAGCGACTTCTCTTGAGAATCAGTTTGAATTGACCCAGGCCGTATATTTCTAATTCTGGTTATTGCATCCCTCGCACCAATATTCTTGTTTCTTAGTAAATAAGCACCTAGAATATTTCCCGTTCTACCTTTTCCCGCAGCGCAGTGGACAAGTACTGGTCTATTTGCTTTTATTTCATTTTCTATAAACTTCACAGTTGAATCAATTTCCTGCACTGTTGGGGAATGATAATCTTCAACTCGCAGATGCAAGTAATTTATTCTCTTGGGGTTCTTACTATCAGTATTCGAATTTTTTTTATCCTCTAAGGTGAACCAATTAGCGGGCAAAGGTACTTCTCGAACTGTGACTACTGTTCCTATCCCATGGTCAACTAACCATTTGAATTGCACAAATGATAATGGCAATCCGCTCCCAGCAAGCTCATTGTTTATGACCCAACTAAAATTTGTGGGGCGAGAGCTGAATTTACTATATAACCAACGATAAGCATCACCAATCAAAGTCATTTTTTGAGATAAATAGTACTGAAGAACATTGTAAATTTAAATCTTCATTACCTCAGGAATAGAGCACAGCATGTTACGGGCATGATTCAAAAGTAAAATGCATCAGTTCACCCCCACAATGTTTAGGATCTATTACACTTCATGGTATATTACAGTTTAATGTACTATTAAACGAATTATGCATTTTCAAGATCCGTGTTTATGGTTATTAATAAATTATTTTGTCTTTTTCTAAGTAATGACAAAATTAACTTACACAGCACTGGTGCTAGTGGCAATACTGTCAATCTCAGTGTCAGTAATATTCGCAAATCAGATAAATGCACAGCAGCAGAATGGGTACCTCACAGTATTAAACGGCAAAAATGAAGTTCCATCACACCCTGATGTAACAGCAACAGGAATTAGTGGATTTATTGTAAACAGTGGCAATTCAAAAGTTTGGTACCAAATTGAAGGTGAAGGTCTTAAAGGAGTAACTCAAGCCCATATTCATTCAGGTAAGGCAAGCGAAAATGGTCCTGTTGTTGCAACATTATTCAAAGGCAGTAAAGATACCGTAAACGGTGCTTTAGTTCAGGGAAGCATAACAGCAGATAAATTAGAAGGACCTCTAAAGGGTAAATCAATATCTGATCTTGTGAGTCTCATTGACAAATCATCTGCATATGTAAATGTACACACACAATCATTTCCAGACGGTGAAATCAGGGGCCAGATAGGTAAAGGAACAATTGAGATAGATGTCGTTACCAAGAGGGCACATATCAGCGGCGGCAGCGATGTCAATATTGACATAGACCTGAAGAATGTAAACTTAAATGAAATAACTGTGGACAATCAAAATCAACTCGAATCTACACAAACTACTGAAAATACATTAAATGCTAATCAAACAACTGAAAATACATTAAATGCTAATCAAACAACTGAAAATACACTAGGTGCGAATCAAACAACTGAAAATACACTAGGTGCGAATCAAACAACTGAAAATACACTAGGTGCGAATCAAACAACTGAAAATACACTAGGTGCGAATCAAACAATAGAAGATCAAATGGGTTCTTCCCAATCAAGTAACGGTATGCTGGGCATGAATGAAACTAGCAGTGACATGACACAAGCCAATGATTCAATGTCAGTTCCTTCAACCGATAGTGAGATTGAATCAAATCCAGTAGACTAGCAATCTACTTTATTTTTGTTTCAATTTGTGCTTGCATAGATTCTTTTTATTCTAAGGCTCATTCCGAAAATGTTCTTTTGTTTTGGTATTGTCGGATATGTTGATTTTATGAGCTAAATGCTTTGTCTAGTATATTATAGTAATAAAGTTTGTTTGCCTATTGTCTTATAATATGACTGCAATTTCTAATCAAAGTTTACTAATCCTAGCACTAGTTCTAATTGTAATCGGAGCGATACTACTCTATTCCCCTATACCATATCCGGCTGGAACTATTGGAAACATTCTGATAGTTATTGGAATAATTGTCTTGGTTATTTGGATCGTTTTAATGGTTGTTAGGGCGATAAGACACGTATGACTGCTGAAAAATATTTCATGGATCAAGACTCGAACTAAAATGGTACGTTCCCAGATAAAGACTAGGGGAGCAGCTGATAATATAGCGTGCTATTTTTTGACATTATTGTGAATAAACTCGATTATGTCTTCAAGGGGTGTACCTGGCCCAAAGTTACCTTTTACGCCCTTTTGTTCGAGTTCTTTCTTATCCCTACCAGGAATAACTCCTCCACCAATTAATAAGATATCACTAACCCCGTGTTCCTTTAATAAAGTCGCAACCTTGGGAAATAATGTAAGATGTGCTCCATTTAGCAAACTCATTGCAATAACGTCGACATCTTCATCGATAGCGATTTTTGCCACCTGTTGTGGAGTACAGAATAACCCTGAATAGATAACTTCCATACCAGAATCCCTAAGTGCTCTGCATATGACTAAGGCTCCTCGATCATGACCATCCAGCCCTAGTTTGGATACAAGAACTCTTATCGGCTTCTTATTCCCTTGGGTAAGTGTTGACATATATCTAAAATTTACAATGGACCATTAAAATTTTTTGTCAATTTTTGGCTTCTATTACTGAAATGTTGTCAAGATCAGAAGTAACTTTTAATACTTAACTTTCCAGCTAAATCTCTCGTGTCAGAATTAGTATCTGGAATCTTAAAAGGAGACAAGAGATCAATTTCCAGAGCGATCTCAGTAATTGACAATAATGAGGCTGAGTCACTGAAAATAATTCATGGTATTTTCAAGAAAACAAAAAATGCAAGTACGATTGGATTTACCGGATCGGCAGGGGCAGGTAAAAGTACACTAATTGGAAGAATCGCCACGGAATTTCACGCTCTTGGATATAAAGTGGCGGTCATAGCTGTAGACCCATCCAGCCCGATAACTGGTGGTGCGCTATTGGGAGATAGAGTACGTATGATGTCAATAAGCGATGAGATTTATGTTCGAAGCCTAGCGTCGAGAGGGGCAGAAGGAGGTATTTCAAGATCACTTCGAAATGTTGTAAGAATTTTAGATGCGGCCGGCTACAATCTCATATTAATTGAAAGTGTGGGAGCAGGACAGCTTGAAATTGAAATCTCTAAAGCAGTAAATATTACTGTAGTTATTTTCAATCCACAAACAGGAGATAGTGTTCAAGCGATAAAAGCTGGATTAACCGAGATAGGGGATATCTATGTTGTAAATAAGTCGGATCTGGAAGGAGCTGGCATATTATACAATATAATCTCGGACTTGGTTGGGGATAATAAGAAATTAGTATTCAAATGTTCGGCAAGGATGAATAAAGGAATAAGAGAGTTAACAAAGGCTTTAGTAAAATTGTTGGATGATGAAAAATATCGAGCAAGAGAAAAATCAATACTCGAAAATGAATTAAGAGATATGATTTTAAATGTAATTAAAGAAAAATCTATTGAAAAAATAATGAAAAGCCAAGAATACGGAGAGCTTGTAAATAAGATACTGAAAAAGGAAGTAGACCCATATAGCGCAGCTTTAAATTTTGCTAATAAGATAATTGTGTAGGTGTGTGCAACAATGGCAAAACAAGAGGTAAAGAAAATTAAGACAGATTCAGGGATTCCTGTAAAGAGAAGTTTTTCTTCAAAAGATCTTACTAGCAAAAGCCATGATGATGAAGAAGCAGGCAAATTTCCGTATACAAGAGGCCTATACCCTGACATGTATAGAGAAAGACTCTGGACTATGCGGCAGTATAGTGGCTTTGGAAGTGCAGAAGAAACTAACAAGAGATTTCGATTTTTATTAGATCATGGACAGACTGGCCTATCATTGGCTTTTGATCTTCCAACGCAAACTGGAAGAGACTCGGACAATGAATATTCACAAGGGGAAGTTGGAAGGACTGGAGTTGCCATCAGTTCCATAGACAACATGATGACATGTTTCCAAAATATACCACTTGATAAGGTCAGTACTTCAATGACAATTAACTCGACTGCATCAACATTACTGTCCTTGTATATCGTTGTTGCAGAGTCGCAAGGGATATCATCTAACAACCTAAGGGGAACGACACAAAATGATATCTTAAAAGAGTACATAGCTCGCAATACCTATATCTATCCGCCCAGACAGTCAATGAGAATCATAGGCGATATGATCCAGTATTGCTCAAAAAATGTTCCACAGTGGTACCCAATAAGCATCTCTGGATATCATATGCGGGAAGCAGGTTCAAACGCTATTCAAGAATTAGCCTTTACGTTTGCCAATGCAATAGAGTATATCAATACATGTGTGTCAAGAGGATTAAAGGTTGACGAATTCGCACCTCGTTTGTCGTTTTTTTTCTGCTGCACTATGGAATTCTTTGAGGAGGTGGCCAAATTTAGAGCTGCCCGTCGCATCTACGCCAAAATAATGAAGGAAAGATTTGGAGCCAAAAGTGATAAATCTACTCATCTTCGGTTCCATGTACAAACAAGTGGTGAATCTCTCACAGCACAACAGGTGGATAATAACATTGTCAGAGTTACACTCGAGGCATTGTCAGCAGTGATGGGAGGATGCCAATCATTACACACGAATTCCCGAGATGAGGCACTGGCGCTTCCAACTGAAGAGTCAGTGAAGGTAGCCCTGAGGACTCAGCAAATCATAGCAAACGAGACTGGTGTGACCAAGACTGTAGATCCGCTCTCGGGATCATATTATCTTGAATATCTTACATCTGAAATTGAACATGGAGTTGAGATATATCTCAAGAAAATAGAAAAGATTGGAGGTTCTCTAGCAGCCATTGAAACAGGTTTCTTTCAAGAAGAAATAAGGCGCAATGCCTATCAATTGAAGAAAGAAATTGACCAGAATGATCGTGTTATTGTTGGTGTTAACAAGTTCCAAGACCAAAATGATGTAGAGCCAATATTAAATACTATTGACGCTGAAATAGAGACTCGTCAGGTGAAAAAATTGAAAGAATTTAAGAAAAGTAGGGATCAAGTAAAAGTAAATTCTGAATTAAGTAAGTTACAAAAATTTGCTGAAAATGATGATGAGAACCTGATGCCACATATTATATCTGCAGTAAAAGGCCACGTGACTTTGGGAGAAATAAGCGACGTATTTGTCGACATATTTGGAAAATACGAACCAAAGTTCTCTTTTTGAGGATGATTTGAATTGAGAGTTGACCATGTAGCAATAGCCGTAAACAATGTAAGCGAAGCACTAAAGAACTATGAAAAAATTCTGAAAATCGACAAAATTGATATCGAGGAGGTTCCAACGGAAAGAGTCAAGGTCGCAATTTTGAAACTGGAAGATACAAGAATAGAGTTAATGGAACCTACAGCAGATGATAGCCCTATTAAGAAATTCCTAACAGAACGTGGAGAAGGAATTCACCATATAGCAATTACTGCGGATGATATCGAAAGTGATGTCGAAAGAGCCATTGCGAGTGGCACTCGAATGATTGGTAATATTCGAACTGGCTCCTATGGTAGAAAAATAACCTTTGTTCATCCTAAATCAATGAATGGTGTTTTGACAGAATTCTGTCAGGCGCCACCTGAAAATAAGGAATGAAAATACAAGTATTTGTTTTATAATAAAGGATTAATTTAGACGTTTAGACGCGCCAATTGTAATCTCGTCAAGTCTATACTATTGTAGAGAACTACATAATTAGTTTGGATATGAAGTTTTTTGTAAATTCGTCAGTATGTAAGTTACCTCCAATGTCTATTGTTTTTAGGTTCTCCCGAAGAAGACCTATCAGTGTATTTTCTATCTTTGTTCCTACCTCAATAAGCTTGGTTTCTTCATTATTCTTGTTCCTACTGGCTAACCATTCTAGCATCATCTTTATTGACAGGAACATCGAGGATGGATTTGCAATGTTCTTATTTGCTATATCAAAAGCGGCACCGTGAACAGGTTCAAAGATGGCGAATGTTTTCCCAATATTTCCTGCAGGTGCCAATCCCAGACCGCCCACAACTTGGGCAGCCTCGTCTGAGAGGATGTCTCCAAACAAGTTAGTAGTCAACAGAACATCATATTTTTCAGGATTTCTAATCAAATTCATCGCACAAGCATCCACATACGATTCACTAAATTCTACTTCAGGGAATTTTCTTGCAATCTCTTTACTAATTCTAGAAAACATAGTATCTCCAACTCTCATAACATTTGACTTGTGGACGCAAACAACACTTTTTTTATCGCCTCTCCTCAAGGCTTCCTCAAATGCATATTGAGCTATTTTTCTCGATGCTTCTGCAGTTGTTAGTCTAAGACCTATGACTGCATCGTCACCAATAGGAAACTCCCATCCCAAATAGATATCTTCAGTATTTTCTCTGACAACCACCAAATCAACAGAAGGGTGAAGAGATTTTACATTTGGATAGGATTTAGCAGGTCTTATATTGGCATAAAGTTCAAAATGACGCCTTAGAACTAGTATTACGTCAGCTGCATGCTCTCCAACAGGTGCTTTCAAACATACATCTGATTTTTTTATGCTGTCAAATGAAAAATCTGGTAGAGCCTTGCCATATTTTATCAGTGCATTATCTCCAGCTTCTACATTAACTATATCAAATTTTATTCCAAAATAATCACTTATACTGTCTAGTAACATTCTTCCTGAATTGGCAAGATCCGGACCTATTCCGTCGCCATTAACTAATGAAATACTATGTCTAGTCAACTCTTATGACGCTCATCTATTTTGATCTTAATTTTTTGAATACAGTACTTTTCTCAACATTAGTTTGTTTACTGCATCTATCATTGCTTCAACTGATGCAACAACTACATCTTCACCTGATTTCCTTGATGAAACAACGTTACCATCTAGGTCCTCTGCCTTTATGGTAACCTCTGCCATTGCATCCGATCCTCCTGTTATAGATCCTAATCGATATTCTCTTATGCGAATGTTTGCCATATCAACTGCTATTTTTTGTATTGCCTTAAGAGCCGCATCTACAGGACCAACACCCGTATCTGATGCAACCAAATCTTTTCCATGGGCATTCAATCTTATGACCGCTGTTGGAATGATATTCATTCCGGTAATAATGTGAAAATCATAAAGTTTGAATTTCTCTTCAAATTTTGTATTACCCATCACTTCACTTGCGATTGACAAGAGTTGTGATGTAGTGACAGACTTGCCTTTGTCGCCTAGGTCCTTTTGTTTTTCGATAATTTTATGCAACTGTTCCTCCGTGGGTTGAATTCCGAAATCAGCCAAGATTGCGCGAATTCCATGAGCACCTGCATGTTTTCCTGCCTGAAGCCATCTTTTTCTACCAACCAATTCAGGACTTATTGGTTCATAGGTCAATGGGTTATTGAGTACTCCATGGGTATGAATTCCTGATTCATGACCAAAGGCATTTTCTCCTATGATAGCCTTGTTTGGTTGAACTACAACGCCCATTGTATTTGAAACAAATTTGGAAATTTCGTACAGCGAATTTACTTTAATATTGTGTTTCTTGGAATACAGACACTGTAGAGCCATAACAAATTCTTCCAATGAAGCATTTCCTGCTCTCTCACCAAGTCCGTTAATTGTAACATGTGCACAAGAAGCTCCTGAGTTTACTGCAGCAATAGAGTTCGCAACAGCGAGTCCAAAATCGTTATGACAATGCACACTTATTGGAGTATTCATTTTTGATCTTAGTTCCTGTACTAATGATGAGATATATTCGGGTGTGGAATATCCAACAGTGTCTGGAATATCAATTCTATCGGCACCGGAATCAGTTACTGCTTTAAAGACATCAACTAGAAATTTCCTATCAGATCTTGTTGCGTCCTCTGCGGAAAATTCGACTTTTAATCCATGAGACTTTGCATATTCTACAGCCCAAAGTGCTTTTTCCATGACCTGTTCTCGAGACATTTTTAATTTGTATTGCATATGAATGTCTGATGTGGCGATAAATGTATGAACATAATTTACACCACAATCAAGGGCTGAATCTATATCTGCCTTAACTGTTCTTGCCAATACACACACTTCAGTATCAAGTTTCTGTTTAACAATATTCTTAATTCCTTCTTTTTCACCATCCGATACCACAGGGAATCCAGCTTCTATTGTGTCAACACCCAGGTCAGCCAGTTTTATCGCTACATTGAGTTTTTGTTCGGGTGTAATAGAAACACCTGGTGTCTGTTCACCATCTCTCAATGTTGTATCAAATATCCTTACCTTTTGAGACTCCATTAATTACTCTCCTCTCGAAAGAGCGGAAACACCCGTTCGTGCCATTTCTACAATATCATATTGTATAATTAGATTCTTAAATGCATCTATTTTATCGGGAGTTCCAATCACTTCTACAGTTACTGATTCCTTTCCAATATCTAATATATTAGCCCTAAACACGTTTGCAAAATTGATGATTTCATTCCTATTAGTAAAATCTTTGGCTCGTATCTTTATCAACGCCAATTCCCTATAGACTGTATTATTGATATCGAGAACCTCGACCTCCACTATATCTATGAGTTTTCTAAGTTGTTTAACCAATTGGTCAAGTATGGCCTCGTCTATTCTTGTGGTTATCGTCATCCTTGACAAATCTGGTTTTTCAGTAGTACCTACCGTAATGCTCTCGATGTTGAAATTTCTCGCCCGAAACAGATTCGTTATCCTAAATAATACACCGGGTTTATTTTCAACCAACGATGAAATGATGTACAATGGTTTAATTTTGAATTCCCCAGAGCTCATTATCTATGCACCTGTTATCATATCCTTAAGTCCAGTACCGGGAGCAACAAATGGATATACATCTTCTTCTGGGTCGATTTTGATGTCAATTACTGTTGCAACTTCTGTTTTGAGTGCGCCTTTTATTGCCTTTTCCAGCTCATCCATTGATTGAACGCTCATGCCGTTTGCTCCATACGCTTCTGCAATTTTGACATAGTCAGGACAATTTTTTTGATGAACGCCCATGTATCGTCGATCATAAAATGTTCTCTGCCACTGCGCTACCATACCAAGCATATCGTTATTCAACAAGAATACTATTACAGGCAGATTCTCTAATACAGAAACTGCTAACGAATTTTCAGTCATGTTAAACGATCCGTCCCCGGCAACATCTACAACAGGAACGTTTGGTCTAGCAGCCTTTGCGCCTATGGATGCGGGAAATCCAAATCCCATTGTTCCTAATCCAGTGGAGCTAAAGAAAGTCCCCGGTGAAATAACATCAAAATGCAATGAAGTCCACATTTGACATTGACCAACTTCTGTGGTTACTATTGATTCAGCGGGTAACAGCTCTCTCAATTTTTTTAATGCCTTCCTGGCAGTCATCTCTCTCGGATAATCTTTCATGTTTTCCGAAAAATAATCTATTAGCTCTTTTCTCCTTTTTAGCCATGGATTGTCGGTGCTGTTCTTAATGGCCTTCTTTGACAACATCTTAACCATAGTTCGAAGCGCAGACTTGACGTCACCAACAATTGCTATATCTACAGATTTATTTTTTCCAATCTCAGCAGGATCTATATCAAGATGTATAATATTCATTCCCTTGCCAAACTCATCAAACCTTCCCACGGAACGATCTGAAAATCTTGCACCTACAGCAAGTATGCAATCTGCTTCAAGGATAATTCTGTTTGCCTCAGCATGACCATGCATGCCAATAGGACCCATCGCTAAGGGATGGTTTTCAGGAAATGCACCCTTTCCCTTAAAGGTAGTAACGACAGGCGCCATAATTAACTCAGCTATTGCCTGAAGTTCAGAGAAAGCACCAGACAGAATAACCCCGCCACCTGCCATGATAATTGGACGTTGCGCAGAAACTAATAGTTCAACTGCCTTCCCAACGTTTGACAGATCTGGATCTACAACTGGTTTGTAACCTCTTACTTTAATCAAATCTGGAAATTGAATTTCGGTAACATCCTGTTGTACATCTTTTGGAATATCGATCAGAACTGGTCCTGGTCTACCACTCTCTGCAATATAGAACGATTTTTTTACAACCTCGGGAATTTCTGTAGCAACTCTTGGTTGAAACGCATATTTTGTGCACGGATTGGCAACTCCAATGATATCAGTCTCTTGAAAAGCATCCTTTCCTATCATGTTCAGTGGTACTTGACCGGTTATTGCAATTAACGGAGAAGAATCCGCATAGGCAGTAGCTATACCGGTTATCAAGTTTGTTGCACCAGGTCCTGATGTTGCTAGACATACTCCTGCTTTTCTTTTTATTCTGGCATAACCGTCAGCCATATGAGCTGCCGATTGTTCATGTCTAACCAAAACGTGCCTAAAGTTAGCGTCAACCAGGGCATCATAAATTGGCAAATTTGCCCCACCCGGAAGTCCAAAGACTATATCAACACCCTCTTTTTCCAGGGAAGTCATAAGAGCTTTAGCGCCACTCATTTCAGACATTGTAGGAATATTCATTGATGCTTCGTATATATACTCGTTGTCAATTCATCCATACTAAGTATTGCCTATATGCTTTTGATTCTGAAAAATAAAAAGTTCGCAAGCCACATTGTGAAATCCAGTCTCCTTGTAAAGATTAAAGTAGATATGGATAGTTCAATTTAACCAGATGAATCAAGGTAATGTTGATATCCCGTTTCATAATGATAATGAATATCTCTCTCTCTCTCAAGATTTTTTCAAGAAATACATTTCCAAAGGAAGCACCGTAGGTTTAGGAAGTGGAAGCACTGTTGAAAAAATTGTGAGAAATCTTTCACACTTGGAATATAAAGATACTTTAGAATTCGTAGTTACTTCCCTTCAAATAAGAGTCGTATCTGAATCTTTAGGCTTAAAGATAGCAGATCAAAATGACGGAAATATTGATGTAGTCATAGATGGAGCAGACCAGATAGATTCTGATTTTAACATGATAAAAGGAGGCGGTGGTGCTCTACTAAAAGAGAAGATATTGATAGCATCGTCAAAAAAATTTGTAATTGTTGCACAGTCTAACAAGTTTGTTGACAAATTTACGATGGCAGTCCCAATCGAGGTTACTCCATTCGGAAGAATCTTTGTAATGAAACAACTTGAAAAAATCGGAGCTTTACCAAAGATGCGGATGCTAGATAAAGGCTATCCATTCATAACAGAGAACGGCAATATTATTTACGATGCATTGTTACCAGATTATAATAGTATTGCCGAAACTGAAAGGGACCTAAAAATCATTCCCGGTGTTGTTGAAGTTGGATTGTTTACTAATCATGCAGATTCTTACTATAAAATAAAAAACGAAAATGAATTCGAGTGCATAGTTCCTAATAGATCGTAAAGTGAATACGCGCTAATCAATCTCTCACTCACCTAGCAAACCTTTGGATAATAAGAGCAATATCTCCTATTTCGGTTAACTCAAATGAATTTCTCATACCTTCTTTCAGCTGAAATTGCAAAATCAAATGGATTTAGTAAAATTCCACAATTTTTGCATGTACTATTGATGGGCTTTAACATATCGCGTACAGACTTTAGGTTTGATATTCGATTATTCAAGCCACCACATTTGTTGCAGATCAATTCAATATTGTAATATGACAATAGTAAACAACAAACAATACTGAATATCTCTTGTTAGGTTAATTAGTTATGACTAGAGAAACTAATTCATATAACAATCTTTAGTTTCAATATGTTATTTATTTGAATATTTGCCGGGTTTTCTTGAAAAGATACTTTTGCAACCCTCACAACAAAAATAGTATTTCTTACCATTATACTCATGAATAGTCGCTAGTTCCTCATCCATTTCTATTCCACATACAGGATCAACTGGCATTATCCTTTTAGTATATTGTGTTTCTATTTATATTATGTTCCCTAAAACTCTCTACAAGTCATAGTTCGGATAGGAGGACAACAAAAAAAACTTCAATCAGATAGTACCGAATTCTTAAATAATAGTATGTGCTACATTTAGTTTTACAATTATTTTAAAATATTTATTCAGAAAGGCATAAATAATTTATTTACATAAAATTTTTGTTGATAGGTGAGACGCAGCTCCGTGCCAGGAGAACAAGAATTAAAATTTTACAGGCCATTGTGGATAGCAATGGAGCCGCGGGGTTTTCTCAAATAAAATATGCAACAGACCTGTCTACAGGTTCTATCTACTATCATCTCGGGAGAATGGTTCGATATGTCATAAAAAAATCGAAGCAGTATCACATAACAAATGAAGGTTTAGAATTATTACGTGAGCATAATGCAAACACCGGAATGAGATAGGTATTTAGTTTCCTATAGCCAAATTTTTATGCATAATATACGTATTTTTTTATAACACATTGTCATTGTCTTCTACGCAGAGTCTGTTAAAAACGCAATTAAGGCAAATTACTAGTAAGTATCTTGACAGCTCATTACTTTTGTCAGGTGGGTTAGATAGCAGCATATTATGTTATCTTATGAGACCTAGATTGAGTATTGTAACTTCTTTGGGTCCTGATTCACAAGATCTAAAGTATGCAAAGGATGTCGCAAAAAAATATAGCGATAATCATGTTGAATGCGTCGTTGATTTTGACGATATTATCAAGGTAGTTCCAAAAATAATCAAAACTTTCAAAACTTTTGATCCTCTGGAAATAAGAAATTCTTCAGTAATTTTTTTCGGGATAAAAGAGGCTAGACATAGTGGATATAGAAGTATAGTCACAGGTGATGGTGCAGACGAATTATTTGCGGGGTACAATTACCTGCAAAGATATTTTGGAGATCTAAAAAAACTGCAGATGATTTTGGATAACCTTTGGAAAATAATGAGGTTTTCATCTATCAGAATTGGAAAGGAATTGGAAGTGAAGGTAAACACACCTTATCTAGAAAAGCCTTTGTACGACCTTGCTATCTCGATGGACATTACTGAAAAAGTGGGGCATCATGAAGATAAAAAATGGGGTAAATTCATTTTAAGAAAAGCATTTGCTAAGGAACTTGGTACTATAGTGTGGAGAACTAAGATGGCCCTGGAGCAAGGTTCAGGGTTTGAACAAATTTCAAATAAATTTTATAGGCTTATCGATGATGAGGAATTTGCAAAAGAATCAAAAATTGTAGCACATGAAAAGGTGAAAGTGCGAGATAAGGAGCATCTTTATTATTATAGAATATATAAATCACTTTTCGGATCTCCAATAAATGAGATTTGCAATTCACCTAGATGCTCATTTTGTAGCGCCCCTTTAACATACCCCAGATACTGCTACACGTGTGGTGCTTTTCCTCCTAGATGAGTTTTTTTGGGCATTAGATTACAAGTCCCGTAAACGTCTAAATATCTTTTTTTTAGCAAATAATTCATGGCTGGTATGGGGAGCGCTCCCTTCAAAAAATGCATAAACCCTTCATGTAATCTCACTTATGAAATTAACAACGGCATATTAGTTTGCAAATGCGGTTCATTTTTGGATATTATTTATCAATACAATTACTCACGTGAGTTAATCCATGTATTTTATCAGCGTAGAAATCACGGAGGAAATATTTACAACGAAAGTGGAGTATGGAGATTTCGAGAATTAATCAATTTTGCGCATTTGGACACAGAAGATCTTGAAAAATGCTCAAGAGTATTGGTCTCTCTTGATGGTTCCGAAGGTAGGCAGTCCAAACCTTATAAAATGAAAAAAGTATCAGAATATGCTCTAGTTGATAACGATTCTCTATTATTGCAACCAGAAGGGTACAATCCAAGCGGATCCTTTAAAGATAATGGAATGTCGACAGCCGTAACACACGCGAAAATGATTAACATGAACAGAATCATTTGTGCATCCACGGGAAATACGTCGGCATCTGCTGCTATGTATGCTGCGAATGAGAATATTGAGTGTGAAGTTTTCGTACCAAAAGGGGAGATTGCACCTGGAAAACTTGGTCAAGCATTTCAGTTTGGGGCACAGGTTATTGAAGTTGATGGCAATTTCGACGACGCCCTAACATATTCATTAAAAGAGGCACAGCAGTTGGGAGCATACACTGTGAACTCTATTAACCCATTTAGAATTGAAGGACAAAAGACAATCATATACAGAGCACTAGAATATCTAGACTGGAATCCACCAGATTGGATTGTTTATCCGGGAGGTGCATTAGGTAATACCTCCAGTTGTGGAAAGGCGTTAATTGAACTTTACAATCTTGGATGGATAAAAAAAATTCCAAGATTGTTGGTTGTAAATGCTGAAGGTGCAAATACCTTTTATGAATTAACAAACGGATTGTTCGGCGGGCAAAAACTAACTTGGAACAGCGGAAGGCCAGACATCACATTGATCAAGGACTATTATGAAGAAAAAGACAAGGAAGGTGTCAAACCTCATACAAAGGCTACTGCAATTCAAATAGGCAAGCCTGCAAACTTGATCAAGGCGTTAAGATCGATAGACTTTACTAATGGGATAGTTATGCAAGTTTCCGATAAAGAAATGAGTGATGGAATGGCATTGGTTGGTTTGAATGGTTTTGACTGTGAGATGGCATCGGGCGCTGTACCTGCTGGAATAAGAAAACTAAGGCAACAGGAGATAATTAAGAAGGACGACGTAGTAGTAGGAATATTGACAGGTAAACAAAAAGATCCCAAGTTATCTATTGACTATCATTTGAATCATAACAATACTTTTTCCAAGCCACCTGTGGCAAAATAAGTATGTCACACGATTTTATGTCTGTAGACTACGAAAAAATAACCCTTCGGATTACAAAATTCATCTCAGAAAATGTAAAATCCAGAAAGAAAAGTGGGGTAGTCATAGGATTAAGTGGTGGTCTTGATTCTTCAGTTTGTCTTGTATTAGCAGCCAAAGCGCTTGATAAGAATAGAATAATGGGGCTTATTATGCCAGAAAGAGGATTTACGCCACAAATAGACATTGACAATGCTTTCGAACTGGCGCAAAAATTGAAAATTAGACATAAAGAAATTCATTTTGAAGCAGTAAAAAAAACCCTGCTAAGAAACTTGCCGACTGACAAACTCTCTGCCGGAAATCTTTCAGCCAGGCTGCGAATGGCTCTATTATTTCATTATGCGGGTACAGGAAATCTGCTGGTGTTGGGAACCTCAGATAAGAGTGAAATGATGATTGGCTATTTTACAAAATTTGGTGATGGTGCTGCAGACATGCTTCCAATAGGAGGATTATTCAAGACGCAAGTCAGGATGTTGGGAAAAAAATTGGGGCTTTCTGAACAGATGACCAATCAGCCAAGCAGTCCTAGATTTTGGAAGGGACATGTGGCAGAAAAAGAACTTGGCCTTACATATGATGAAATTGATACAATTTTACAATATTCTCTTGATGGCGATTTGGATAAATGTACCTTGAGTATGAGTAAAATAAAGATAGTAAGTGACTTGGTTAGAAAGTCTAGACATAAGAGGGAACATATACCAGTCTGCAATCCATTTTAGTTTGACTTTTATATTGTTAAGAAGCTTTGAATAAGGTTGCCAATATCTAGAAATCAATTAAAGATAATTTCCATCATTGCCACTATTCTCGGAATTTATGGAATGGTCATATTTGTTCAAATAAATTCGCCGATTTTCCTTTTAACTTCTATTGCAAATCTAGCCCTTGCAGCATTTTTTTGGTATAAATACCGTAAAAAGAATGAAGAGACATTATCAAAGAAGGGTAAAAGGGTCTAGGATATACGTATCTAGGGAAGGAACAGTATTACCAGAGCCATTGACGCCAGTGATGCAAGAAGTATGATTGTTGCCTTCCACATTGATTTAGTAGCCTTTTCCCCAATATCCCATATCCCTCCTCCTACGTATGTGTTTTTTATTCTTGAGTAACTGTAAACTTTTTCGAAATCAGCTGAAGGTGTCCAAGTAAAATCGTATTTCGGTTTATTCTTTTTTATGGTAATTGATTCATCATAATTTTTTTTTCCACTAGCGTCGGACAAGACTTCATATGCTTCAACAATTTTCATAAATTTTTCCTTTGAGCCTTCATCCTTATTTTTGTCCGGATGATATTTCAATGCAAGTGTCCTGAACGATTTCCTTATTTCATCTATGGAAGCGTTCTTGTTCAATTCAAGTGCACTGTAATAATCATCCACGTATTATTTCATAAATATCAAATACATAATCATTTCACATTGTGATTTGTTCTGATACGAACTATGGCCTTATTTGTCTTAACACAGTCCAAAGTGTCTGAATTTACTAGTTCCAATTAGATAGCAAGCATCATATACACGGAGGAAATATCATTATTAGTCATGAGTTCGGAAAATCCGGAGACAAAATTCATTGTTCCTATAAAAGCAGTAGAGAAAAGTATCAAACTGGATGATAGGGCAAAAAAAGAGTTACAATCCATTGGAATGATGGATGAAAAAGGTAAATTAAAGCTAAAAGGCGTCAGTCCTAAAATGTTAAAACGAATGAAGCTTGAAGCTGTTGATTGCCCGGTTTTTGAAAAGGAATTGGGTTTCATACAATGCTATGTATGCAGTAACTTTCATAGTAGAATTATGGGTAAAGTCTATTGTAAGGGAGAACCATTAGGATAACTTTACCAAAAATCTTGTAGTAATGTGACTTGACAAAAGAAATAGGAATAACTGTAAAGAAATCGAATGATTTTAGTGATTGGTATACTCAATGCGTACTCAAATCAAGTATAGCAGATTATTCACCAAGTAAAGGTTTCATTATACTTCGTCCCTACGGCTACGCAATATGGGAAATCATAAGAGAGCTATTAGATGACGAGTTAAGGAAAACTGGGCACAAGAACGGTTTTCTTCCAGTATTAATACCAGAAAGTCTCCTTACTAAAGAAAAGGATCATTTTGACGGATTTATGCCTGAAGTTTTTTGGGTAACAAAATCAGGCGATACTGACCTGGGTGAAAAATTGGCAGTTAGACCTACTTCTGAAACAATTGCATATTCTATGTTCTCAAAGTGGATATCAAGCTATAGAGATTTACCATTAAAAATGAACTTTTGGAATAGTGCTTTAAGAGCTGAAATAAAATCTACCAAACCCCTAATTAGAAATTCAGAATTTCTTTGGCAAGAGGGACACACGGCCCACAAAAATGAAAATGAGGCCGACGAAGAGGTTAGGTTGATACGTGATATTTACAAGAACTTGATAGAACAATATCTTGCACTACCAACGCTCTCTGGATTCAAAACTGATAAGGAGAAATTCGTCGGTGCAAAGTACACTACTTGTCTAGAATCGGTGATGGCAGATGGAAAAGCATTACAGATGGCTACTTCCCATCAGTTGGGTCAAAATTTTTCAAAACCATTCGAGATAAAATTTCTAAACAAGGATACTTTGGAACAATATGTTTGGCAAACTTCATGGGGAATCTCTTGGAGAGTAATTGGGGCGATAATAATGGTGCACGGAGATGACAAGGGGCTCATACTTCCACCAAAGATTTCACCCATACAAGTAATCATTGTTCCTATTTATAAGGACGATAGTAAGACTGTCGTAAAGCAAAAAGCATATGAATTGGAACAAAAATTGAAAGATTCTAAAATTCGTGCTCAGACAGATGATAGAGACGAATATACGTCAGGGTGGAAATTTAATGATTGGGAAATGAAAGGAGTGCCTCTAAGGGTAAATGTAGGTCTTCGAGACATTAAAGAAAATCAAGCTGAATTGATAAGGAGGGATACTAAGGAAAGATTTTATGTCACAGAAAAGGAACTTGTTAACCAAACCTTGTCTACCTTAGAGAATATACAATCAAACATGTTTGACCGAGCAAAGAGTCATCTTCAGGAAAATACTCGATCTGCTGCAACCTTAGAAGAGCTACTCTCTGTACTTGACACATCTGGCGGATTTGTGGCATGTAGTTGGTGCGGAAAGAGAGCATGTGAAGATCTTGTCAAGGAAAAGACAACAGCAGACATACGAATAGTACCATTTAATCCTAAAAATAATATTTCATCGTGCATCGGATGTGGAGAACAAGAGACTATTGAAGTGTATTTTGCTAGAGCATATTAGCAGAGATTCAAGTTCTGAGAAGTATTGAGTATTGATGAATTATTTTCATTTTATGACGATTTTGGATATTTAGGTATATTATTAATCAGCTTTGTTGGAAGCATAATTGTCTTTGTCCCCGTTCCATATTTTCCAGTCTTAATTACAGCGGCATTCAATGATAATTTAGATCCTACACTGATTTCACTTTCAAGTGCAATAGGTGCGGTAATTGCAAAGCTAGTCATTTTTTATGCCAGTTATTATGGTCGCAATATCCTCAGTTCAAAAATTAAGGGAAAAATGGTACCTCTGCAGAGATTACTCGGAAGGTATGGCGCAATAGGCGCATTTATTGCAGCGATAAGTCCGATTCCAGATGATATTGTGTATATTCCGCTGGGACTTGCAAAATATAGTCCATGGAAATTTGCAATAGCTACATTTCTAGGTAAATTTTTATTTAATGAGCTTTTCGTTTTGGGAGCGATCTACTTTGGAAAACCATTTGTTAACAATCTGATGTCTAATTCAGCGAATATGGATTACCTCATAGTAGTAACTATTGTTAGTATAGCAGCTATGGGTCTAATAATTTATTTTGCCCTTAAAATAGATTGGGCAAAAATAATTGGTCGTTGGTTTCCCTGGACTTTGGACAAAGAACAAGAAGAAGAAGAAGAAGAAAAAAAGTAAATAGTGTCAATTATTGACTTTAAACAACACAACAATATCTATGATTCTCTAGTATCTTTTCTATAAGTTAAAATTCTGTTTCTTGTACAAGTAAAAATTATCGAATCAATATCCTCAAAACAATTTCGCATTCTTATTAGAATACTATCTACCAAATTTTATTTATAATATAGATTGAAACACTTCATAGATTATGATTTCGAGACCTGTTATAGTTCCCCTAGCAATGATTGTTTTAGTTATATTATTTAGCAATATAATTAATGGTAACGACTATGTACTTGCAGATCCTTTTAATAACGAAGTAAAAATCAATACAGATTCCGAATACAAAAGTGACTGCGATGAGTATAATATTGGCAGTAATGGAGCAATTTGTGCAGACGAAGATATAACAACATCTGAGGGCATTGATATTGATGGGGAGAATAACAAGGTAACTTCCGATATTCATGTGAATCAGGTTGAGAAGTGCGATGAAAGTGGTAATGGTGACAATAATGCATTTTGTTCTAATAGTAGTGAAAATTTTCTTGATGCAATTTCCGTTTCAGGTAATAATAACAACATCAATTATGACATAAATACCAAGCAAACTAACGACTGTGATGATAAAATAGATGGCGACAATAATGTAGGATGCGAAAATGAATTAAAGACTCATGTTAATAATTTAAGTCTAAGCGGAAATAATAACCCGATTGATCTTGATATCAATACGAAACAAAGCAACGACTGTGATGATAAAACTACCAATGACAATAATTTGAAATGTACTAATTTACAGCATAGAATTGAAACTCCCTGATTGTCAAATTACTACAACAAAGATAGTTGACTGTTACTTTTTTTCGTTCTTTGAAATATGCATTCAACATGGTGACAAGTCAAAATTTAAAAGAATAACACTTCCTGATTGAAAACAGAATCCGATATGCAAATATCAAACATTCTGTTTTTTTGATTTCGCTAGTCTCAAATGTGCAACTCCGAGAAAAGTAATCTGAAACAGCATTGCTATAACCACAGACATTGATATTCCCTCAATCCCGTACACTTTACCAAGTATAACAATAAGGATAATCTGTGTTACTTGGTAAGTTATAGAAGAAAATAGTACATATCGGGTTAGTTTCATTGCCAGGAACTTTGAGTTAAGCGTGCCCGTTATCATCATTGGAACGATTCCGAGACTTAGAATTCTTACAGAATTGAGCGAATTAATATAGTTTGGAAATAAAACTTGTAAGATTACGGGAGCAAGAACGAATACCAATATTGTTATTATTACAGAAAGAGCTATTCCATACATTCTAAGTCTATTTCTTTTGCTTCCGCTTGACTCCTCAGGTATTAAATACTGATAAAAGCTCACGGAGATCATGCTGAAAAACATCAAGAACTGAAATCCTAATTGATAGTAGCCAAGAACTGTATATCCGTAAATGGGCGCAATAATTAGTTTATCAAGATACAATAGTAGTGCATTTGAGAGATTATACGAGTATAGATGTAACGATGTTCTAAACTCTTTCCTTATCATGTCAAACCTTTTACTAAATTTCGGAATAGTCTTAAAGTAGGTAAAACTAAATGCAAAGAAGGAGATGATAAAACCAATAATAATTCCTTGAAGGCCAAAAAAACTATAAAGTAATATTGATAAGACTAGCTGTGAACCCCTTGATCCAATTATGTTTATTGCATATTTAGAATACAACTTTTTGCTCAAAAGTTCGTACGAGGACATCATCCAAAATGCCATACCCAATACAAAAAATCCCAGTAACCAGTTAAAGAGCGAGGCTATTATTGCACAAACAATTGCAGAGATTAGGATAACCTGGTTTGCCTGTACATCGATATTTTTATGGCCCTTCGGTACTAGCGTTGTTACTGCGGTATTGAGACCCAATAATGAGAAGCTCGCAGACAATGATCCAATCGCGATGACATAGTTTATTTGGCCATATTCATGAACGTTCTGGAACATGGCCAACAATAACCAAAATATTCCAGTAAGGGTTGCTCCAACGAAATTACCAATAGTGATATAGATTAATCCTTCATGGTGACGAACCGATTTGAATATCTTGTTTCATCTCCCGTGTGTAAGTTTCTTTGAGGCATAATTTGATTCATTGGAGAATGCAGTCAACAATCTTTTCTCACTATATTTATGCCTCATTTTCAGTAAATTTTGAGATCATGTAGAACCATCCTCTTTTTTCACTTTTAACCACATGGCAACTAATCCCAGATAGAAATGAACGTAACAATTTTTTTTCTTCTTCCAATAATTCAAATGCACTCTTTCCATTAATTTCAATATATTTTAGTAATTCTGCATATGGCGGGAAGATAAAGGCATCATCACTATTTTCAATGGCAAGATCCAGGGCAGCGGTAGTATCCAATTTACTAAATTCATTACCCTCCCGTTTAAGAAAGTAGAGGTTATCTACATTGGTACTATTTTTTATATTTGCGTCTTTTAAAATTGAATTAATACCATATTTTGGAGGTCTTACGATAGATTGCCCGACTGTATTTATCGTAAAGATAGGCACATTTAGCTTTGCCAATTTGTGCATGAAGGCTCGACCTGTTTTCGAATGAACAAGACTTCGAACTCTCATACTCCGATCTGTATCACGGGCATTAGAAACACTAACAGCTGTCTTAAAAGTATGGGAACTAATAGTCATTGGTTTAGGAAAACATAAGGCTTCGTTTGGCAACCTAATTATCGTCATATCATCGGAGAGAAAAGAAAATCCATTCTTCACACACTTCAAAACTGTTGTAGTTTTTCCTGTATCTGGAGGAGCAGACATCAACAACCCTGATTCATTTTTATCAAGACATGCAGAATGCAACAATATGTATCCCCTAGATATGAATAGGAATCGAAGCAGCGGCTCTACCAGATTAACATAGAGTACGTGCTTGGATTTGGATATCAACCTATTGATAATTACTTCAACACTTTCGCCAAAATCAATACTGAACTGAGCACCAGCAGAACCAAAATGTTCTGTGTAGAGTATCTTGTGCGAATTATGAGATTTGTCCACTATTATTTTCCTAGTAAATCTCAGTCCCCCTTGAAGGGAATCAACGGTTCTTATTATTAGATCTGAATTATCGAATTTTTTTGAGGTAAAATACTCTAATTCGAAAAGAATTACGTCTGATTCGACTTTTATTATGTCATGAATATTGTAGTAATACAACTGAATTTAAATAAATATATCAAACTTGAGCACTATATTAAAGTTATAGTTCTAGCGCCTATGATTTTAAATATCCAGGATAATTGTTATAGAAAAATTGATTATTATTAACAAAGATAGTTATGATCCAATACTAAAAAAGAGTCTTATGTTCAATACTATTAAAACCTAATTTAGGTAGAAATTATGGTTTCGTATTAATATCTTGTTTTCAAGTATCAGCTGTGTATTTTGTAAAAAGGCTACTTACTAGTCATAAAATCAAGTCGTATAAAGTATCCAAGCCGTTCATTGTGTTCCTAGTTTTTATGATAACTTATGATATACTCGCGGTGACATTATTCAAATGAACATAAACTCAGCCAATAAATTTGTACTTGTTTCGTTCATACTTGTAGTATTATTCTCGTTTAACCTTTCCATACCTCAACTTGTGCAAAACTCTGAAGCATATCCATCGACCTACGTTTCAGAAATTGCTTCGAAAAATAATCCCTTTTACAAATCATCTGGCCCCGATCAAATCATTTATGATTATTTTCCAAGTACTGAGAAAAGAGAGTCGAATTCCAATACCAATGATTTAATCAATGAATTGATAAATAGTTTGATTCAGGAAAAGGTTGCAAAACCCGAAATCTGTGGAGATGGTCAAGATAATGATGGAAATGGACAGATTGATGAATATTGCAACGTTAGTAATCCTCCAGAAGGTGACGATTCGCCATCAGGGGATCCTGAACAGGAAATCTGTGGAGATGGTCAAGATAATGATGGAAATGGACAGATTGATGAAAACTGTGATGTAAGTAATCCTCCAGAAG
>Ga0193741_1000028_pt1 | contig 37597 bp, 47 predicted proteins | sample L2s2metaG_FD_143059 | JGI IMG/M metagenome (GOLD analysis project Ga0193741, IMG submission 143059) | Soil microbial communities from a riparian zone of the East river system, Colorado, United States - L2s2 | ecosystem: Environmental > Terrestrial > Soil > Riparian zone | place: USA: East River...
ATTTATGTGAAGAAGTTTTATAATGAAACCTTAAAAAGTTATAACATAAATAACTACCTAAGTCATGGTTGAAGATTATCTAGGGAAGGTAGCAACTTGTAACATATGTAAGAAAAAAAAGATTATAGTGTCACAACGAAACCAGATAAAAAACAGTAAAGGAGACCTAGATATTTACTTAGAATGTAAAGATTGCGCTAAATATATTTAGAGCGTACAGGTGGCCGGCCAAAACTATAGTTCCTTAGTTAGATACTTACAAGTAAAATAATATCATGTCTTCTGGTTTTGGTTTTGGTGGCGGATCTGGATCAAATACTATAAAGTATGTTATAGAATAGACGATGCTCAAGTAAGTCAAATGTTAAACAACCATATAACAGAAATTATATAAAACTAGAAAAATGATTATTTTTGATGTTCGTTTTTATGATGTTCGAATAATTCCCTATCGGTTTTGAATGATGCACCGCATTCACATGTATACATTTTTTCCTCAGACATAGTAAACGACTTTATAGAACTTCCCTTTTAAGTTTTTTAAGATCCAGTTTTTAGGGAGTTTACCAATATTATGCCACAAACCGTACTGCAATTGTTTCAAATTTAAGACTACTTTTATAACACAATCATGAATTCTGGATTGGATTTTGTATCAAGTTTGTAGTAACAAAATAAAAGTTTGGAAGGCTATAATATAAAATAAATTAGCGGTGGAGGATAAAATCCAAACACTATTTTTTCTTTCTCTACTTTTGGTTTAATTCAATTCAATGCTTAATAGTCCGTCTCTCTTTTACCTTAAACATGTCCAAAGATTTGGAATTATGTCCTGAATGCAACCAAGGTCATCTTAAACCAACGGGAAGGGGCAGTGTAGGGAGTGAAAAACCAGGAGAAATTAGAGATAATGACAGTATGAGAGATCTAGAGTGTGACAAGTGTGGTCATAAACAAAAGAATGCTGGTCTTTATGAACATGGAGAACCATCGGGCGATCAGTTAAGTGGCACAGCAACAAGAGCCAATCCAAGAGAGAAAGAGTAAAGTAAATAATTACCATTTATCCTTTTTTTATTTGTAATAAATCCGTGAAATATAAGACGTCATATCAAAAGAAATAATTAATATTAGAATATTTAAAATATCACAAATGTCAGAAGGGCCAGAAATTGGAGATATGGCTATATGTAATAGATGTTTCGAACAAAAAAAGTATATTTAATATCGTTAAAGTTAAAAAATATAATGAACCGGAGGTAAAAACATTCTATTGTCAAGATTGTTTTAATGGCATGTGTTTTTGTCATATATGCTCGGAAAAAACAACATATGTCCTTTATGAAAAGCACTTATTGGAAAAACACACCGGCCAAGAGATGGCTCATGAATTGGTTAATCAGAAAATGAGTTCAGACCGTATGTAAATACACCTATCTGAGTTCTATTTAGAAATTCTAAATAAAAATAGTATTTTTAAATAATTTATTTTTATAGTAATAATACGTCATCAAAAAAAGATGGTAGGGCTGAGACTGTGGCTTTACATTATATTATATTGACCTGGAAATGACATACTATTAGAAATGAGTCAAGACACCCACAAGAAAAAGTGGGATTCTGTGAAGAGATACAAACTAACAAAGATGTTAAACCAACTGTCAAACATTACTGGTCATGGGACAGAATTGGTTACCGTGTATGTCCCTCCACGAAGACCAATTTTTGAGGTTGTAGGCCAGCTTAGAAATGAATCAGGTACAGCGTCCAATATCAAATCAGATTTAACAAGGACTCATGTTCAAGATGCACTGAGTAAAACAGTCGAGCATCTAAAATTATACAAGGAAACCCCAGAAAACGGTCTTGCTATTTTCTGTGGAGCCATTCCCAACAATAAGGGGATAGGGAATGAAAGAATAGAGCTTTATTCAGTTTTGCCACCTAAACCCATCCAGATTAATCTGTACAGATGTGATGATCATTTTTGGACAGATCATATCAAAGATATGCTTAGGGACGAGAAAGTAATAGGACTCCTAGCTATTGATAGTCAGGAAGCAGGTTTAGGCATACTTACGGGCGATAGGTGGGAAGTGATTGACACGTTAACATCGGGAGTAGCTGGAAAACATCGACAAGGAGGCCAATCAGCAAGAAGATTTGAAAGACTGAGGGAAAATGAGCTAAATGAGTATTTTCATAGAATTGCAGACCACGCACAAAAGATCTTTATTGATGAAAACAAAATAGCCGGGTTAATTGTTGGAGGGCCGGGTCCAACCAAGGAGAACTTTTTGAAAGAAGAATACCTTGATTATCGACTCCAAAATAACGTGCTTGCCACACTAGACAGCTCTTACTCGGGAAGTGAGGGCGTCAGAGAAATATTGGATAAGGTTAACGAACAAGGAATAATTTCGGATTATAGGCTACTTGAAGAAAAGAAGTTGGTTAAGAAGTTCATGAGTCAGGTGTATTCTGATGAAGGTTTGGCAATGTATGGCATCCATGACGTTTTAAAGATGCTAAAAAGCGGGATTGTGGATACTTTGATAGTAACGGATGAGATCCCATATGTGCATTTAGAAATCAAGTGCAATAAATGCGGAAATACTGAGGAAAAATATGTCGATAGAGTCAATCTAATAACTACAAAACAAGAGGAAGTATCAAAATCTTGTTCCAAATGCGGGAGCCAAGATAGGGAAATTACGGAACAAGATATTGTTGATCTGCTTGAAGAATTATCAGCTAACATTGGAAGCAAGATGGAAGTTATATCATCAAAAACAGAAGAGGGCGCACAACTGGGAAGTCTAGGAAATATTGGGGCTATTCTACGTTTCAAACCCTCACATTGATACCTTAAATGTATGACTAGTTAGCCCTAATTCCTCCAACTGTCAAAAATGCTCTTATCTTTTCAGCTATTTTTTCTAATTCTTGATCTGAAATCAAATTTCTTGAAGGCCATCTTCCATTTTGGGAGTCATAGCTGTATCTGGGAATAATGTGCACATGGACGTGAGGGACTATTTGATTGGCTGCCCTGCCGTTATTTTGTCCAATATTTAAGCCGTTTGCATCAAGTGCTTTCACTATCCCTTTTGCCAAGAATGAAACTGTCGAAAATAGTTTTCCTACTTCATCATCACCCATAGTAAAAATACTCTCATGATGATTCTTTGGGAGCACTAAGGTATGACCTTTGTTTATAGGATATTTGTCCATGAAGGCTATGAAAGCAGAATTTTCAAATATTTTGACAGCGCTCAATTCATCTTTGATTATGGAGCAGAATATGCATCTTGTCTCTGACTTCAATAGTTAAATCCATGTCTTTTACTGATTTATGTTTTTGTCGTTATCTTGTTTACGTGACTTTTAAATAGGTCAAATTTTTTTCTAACTATAAATGGCTGAAACGATCGAGATTAACGAGTTCAACTTGAATTTCACATTCACCTGCCCTAAATGTGATTATAAGAATGAAGATATCCCAGCGGTAGATATTGCTAATAACAATGCAGAATGTGGAATGTGTGAAACTTTGTTTAAAATAGAAGGCATAGACAGCGTAAAGATTTTTGCACTCATAGAATAATTTGATCTACGTTATGATACTTAATTTAGTATCAATGTTATCTTAAAATACGCTTTAATCTTAATTTCAGTGATGGAACTTATTAGTAGAACTGTAGTTAGTGGTCCAGCTAGGGCTCCACACAGAGCCATGTATAAGGCGATGGGTCTAAGTGATGATGATTTATCAAAGCCTATTGTAGGTGTTTCATCTACGTGCAACGAGGCAACACCTTGCAACATCCATTTAGGTGATTTGGCGCAGCACTCAAAGTCTGGTGTAAGGGATTCTGGTTGCACTCCTAGAGAGTTTACCGCCGTTTCTGTTTCAGATGGTATTGCAATGGGGCACGAAGGTATGAAGGCATCTCTGGTTAGCCGTGAAGTTATTGCTGATTCAATTGAAATAATGATGCTAGCACACAGATATGACGGTCTAGTTGGGATATCTGGATGTGATAAGAGTCTCCCAGGAACCATCATGGCAATGGCAAGACTCAATGTTCCTTCTATTTTTGTATATGGCGGGACAATACTGCCAGGAAATTGGAATGGAAAACAAGTAACTATCCAAGATGTCTATGAGGCTGTCGGCTCATTTGAAGCAGGAAAGATAAAGATTGAAGATCTAAAGGAATTGGAAAATGTTGCATGTCCTTCTGCTGGATCATGTGGAGGCATGTATACGGCAAATACAATGGCTTGCATTAGTGAAGCTATTGGAATTGCATTGCCAGGAAGCGCATCTCCGCCTGCATTGAGCGAAAAAAGAAACCAAATATGCTATGACACTGGAAAGCAAATTTTTAGCCTATTGGAAAGCAACATACGACCTAAAGATATTCTAACCTTTGAAGCATTTGAAAACGCGATAGCAATTGCCAACGCCATAGGCGGTTCAACTAATGCGGTACTACATCTGCTTGCAATATCTAAGGAGATCGGCGTACATCTTGATTTAAAGGATTTTGAAAGAATCAGAAAGGCAACTCCTCACCTAGCAGATACAAGACCTGGTGGAATGTATGTAATGGTTGATCTGGACAAGGTGGGAGGAGTTCCCGTCATATTGAAAAGTTTACTTGAAAAGGGACTATTGCATGGTGATACAATGACTGTCACTGGAAAAACAATGAAACAAAATCTCGAAGGAGTAGCGACAAACAATTCTGAACCCGTAGTATATTCGTGTGAAAAACCTCTACACCATGAGGGTACTCTTAAGATCCTAAATGGCAGCCTGGCGCCGGAAGGTGCTGTGATAAAAATAGCAGGTTTGCAGAGGACAAAATTTGAAGGAATTGCAAAAGTCTTTGAGTCAGAAGAGGATGCCTTTGACGCAATATCAAAACAGAAAATACGGAAAGGAGATGTTATCATTATCAGATATGAAGGTCCCAAGGGCGGTCCTGGGATGAGAGAAATGTTGGCAGTAACAGCTGCACTGGTTGGACAAGGTCTTGGGACCGATGTTGCAATGATTACAGATGGACGATTTTCTGGTGCAACAAGAGGATTCATGATCGGTCATGTTTCTCCTGAAGCAATGGTGGGCGGACCAATAGGACTAGTAAAAAAGGGCGACAAGATCAGTATTAACCTTGACAAAGGGAAAATTGATTTGAATATTAGTCAAATTGAGCTGAATAAGCGAAGAAAATCGTGGAAGCCTTTAAAGTCAAAATATAAGGATGGAGTCTTGGCAAAATATATGCTTCTTGCAAGATCTGCGTCAGAAGGAGCTGTAACCATACCACACTTCAAATAGCCTAAATTGTTCGTTACTAAAGCAGTAGTAATTAAATAGTCATGATATTTGCCAATAAGACTAGTTTCAAGAGCGTCTTCCTATTGACAATTGTCGCTATCTCGATAATTTCTGTGGCCTTTTTCCTTTATCGGTATGAATCAGTAACTGTCAACTTTTTTCCTCAAAATTCTGACCTAACATATAAAGGCGTATTTAATAATGCGACCAGTTTGGCAGAACTAGGAAATACTTCAAATTCGCTTGGACTGGCAAATATGTCAAACGGAAATGCAAATGCATCGGTTGTTATTACAAATAACAATACAATCTCCACTATAGATGATCTTATTTCCCTGAGTAATCCTGTTGACACACTCACAAGAATGATAGTAAACATTTTGGAGAATTCATCGATTGCAGATACCCAAAATGGTAAAGATCTTGGATTAAATAACTATTATGAATTAGGAGGCGAATGGAATCTATCCATTAGAGGAGATGAATTTTCAAATTTCACAGGCCAAATACTCTTGAATAATACATTGAATAATATCACCAAAATATATGATATCAGACTCGTTACTTCCACAGGCGACAATATAACATACCAGGCATCAAATCAGATACTAAAATTAAAAGGGACCGGAACTCTTACATTTGATGATCAGACAGACAAAGTTCAATTATTGATAATTCTTTACAAGAATGATAATGTCTATGTGGTATTTGCGTCCAAAACTGGAGAGAATCTTTTCAATAATTTTCTAATACATGGAAATATCTTGGAAAGAAAATTTGAATATTGATTGTTATAGGATTATTCTGCCCCAATCAACCCTATCAAATCAAACCCTTCAGAGCTCTTGGGGCTCATTTCTGCGATTGAAATCAAATGACCATCTGGGTCTACGATAATAGCATGCTTGCCAAAGGACTCCTCTTTTGGCTCCTTGAAAAACTCCACTTTCTTGTCTTTCAGCTTTTGGGCTACTGATTCCAGATTACTTACCATAAAACCTACCAAGACTCCAGAATTTTTTGTTCTTATTTTATTTCTAGAGGGATGCAATGCAACTACGGTTCCACTAGAAAAGAATTCTACCCATTCAGGAGAAGTATTTTTTACTGGTAATTCAAGTACATCACGATAAAACTTCATTGATTTGTCTATGTCACTAACCAGCAAAATCACCGCTCCGACTCTTCTAAATGTCAAATTACTCCAAAATAATTGACTCCGAATTAATAACTTATCGATTTTGGATTGAAATTAGGCCACATTGGAGTAAATTATATAATATTTTTAATTTACATATGTCATGAAAGTGGATATCAAATGCTAACAGTAAAAGTTGTTGATAATAAAGTAACATTGGTAGAGTCAGAATTACCTAACGTAAATGATGACGAAATGTTGGTAAGAATGCAATCATGCGGGATTTGTGGATCTGATTTAGAAAAGGTATATGGAAATTACGGAATGAAGTCTTTGCGAGTAGGACATGAGCCCGCAGGTGTTGTTATTAAAGTTGGTAAAAGTCTAAAAAAATTCAAGGAAGGAGACAGGGTCTTTGTCCATCATCATGTTAGTTGCTATTCATGCAGGTATTGTTTACAGGGCAATTATACAATGTGTAACAACTATCAGACCAGCAACATTGATCCATGCGGGTTATCGGAGCAATTTATCGTTCCAAAATGGAATATTGAGCATGGAGGCGTCTTGAAGCTTCCCGAATCGATGTCATATGATGAGGCAGCTCTTATTGAGCCATTTGCCTGCTGCATAAGAGGTTTAAATAAAATTTCAATAAAACATGGGGATAACGTGGCAATTTTAGGCGCAGGACCAACTGGTGTGATGCATACCTTACTGGCCAAGTTGTGGGGAGCTAACAACATTGTGGTTTCTGACGTCAACGGTTTTAGATTAAAGTTTGTCGAAAAATATGGTGTTACCACGGTGAACTTGAATACTCAAAATCTAGATGATGTTGTCAATAATTGCACCGAAGGGTTGGGAGTTGATGTTACAATATTGGCAACCGGTAGCATCAAGGCTTTCGAAAGCTCGCTCAAAATAACACGTAGAGGTGGAAAAATACTTCTTTTTGGTGTTCCTTCAGTTGGCTCAAAGTTTGCCATAGATCTAAACTTACTTTATTCAAATGAACAAATAATCATACCAAGCTACGGTGCTTCAGAAATAGAAACGAATCAGGCTCTATCATTAATGGCAGACAAATCCATAGATCTCTTGCCACTTGTAACACATCGTTTTCAAATAAGAGAATCCAATCTTGCTTTCAAGTGTGCTCACGAAGGTTCAGATGCCATGAAAGTTCTGATAGTAACGTCTTAGGCCTGCTGATCAAAACATAAATAACTTGTATAATCAGATTATTTACTATGGATTGGGGTTTAAAAAATCGCTTATCTAGCATAATTAATCAGCAAAACGGAAAAGGGGTCATGTTAGCAGTTGATCATGGGTACTTTTTAGGCCCCACAGAAAAGTTAGAAAATCCCGAAAAGACAATTAAACCACTTTTAAGATATGCTGATTCTTTAATGCTCACCAGAGGGGTTTTAAGGAGATGTGTAGCTCCTGAATCCAATGTTCCTATAGTTTTACGTGTTTCTGGAGGTACTAGTATCCTAGGCGAAGATCTATCTAAGGAAACGATAACAACATCAATTGAAGAAGCAATAAGACTCAATGCAGCATGTCTAGCAATGTCCATCTTTGTAGGCAGTAAATATGAACATCAAACCCTAAGCAATCTATCTAAACTGGTAGACGAAGGTGAAAAATTCGGAATTCCAGTATTGGCAGTTACCGCCGTTGGAAAAGAAATGGCCAGAGATTCTAGATATCTTGGACTGGCCTGCAGAATTGCTGCAGAATTAGGAGCACATCTCGTAAAGACCTATTACTGCGAAAATTTTGAGGAGGTAGTACAGGGCTGTCCTGTTCCAGTCATTATTGCTGGAGGTAAAAAGTTACCAGAAAAAGACGCACTCAATCTGACTTTTAATGCAATAAGAGATGGGGCCTCTGGCGTTGATATGGGTAGAAATATTTGGCAATCCGACCAGCCGGTAGAAATGATTCAGGCAGTTAGATCCATAGTTCACGATGGCTTATCAGTTGAGGAGGCATTCAATTCATTTCTCATTAAGAAAGGAATTCCATCCAATGAATTGGAAACCTTGAATACGCGATAAATTTTTTTAGTAGATATAATTTCATGTTTTAACATGGCAGAGTACGAGGGAGGTACGTTTAGGTGCAAGGTATGCGCTAAGGAATTCCTAACAAAGTATGAATGCGACGCTCATTATGAGGATATTCATGGGGATGAAGTTGCTAACATTGGCGAATAATTGTGTCCAGAGTAGACCAACAAAGTGAAGTGTGGGATAATAATGTTAGATTTTTTAGTGACCAAATTAACTTAAAGTAAGATCTAGTTGAAAGTTGCAAATGTGATTTTGTTTGAAATCGGTCTCTGTGCTCTTGAAGATTCAAATCTAATTTACAAAAGGAAATTTGACAATCCGGAAGTGGAATATTCTTCCATCATGCAAGGACAAAAAAATTACATATCCGATCTGATCCCTAAATTGAAAAATTATGATGAAGTGAGGGTTAATAACAAGAATCTAATCGATATTTTACAGGGCGAAAGTTTTGATGTTAAACTTATGTCTGATTCTAGGCAGAATGAGATAAGCCAGAATAAATTGGATTTAATAATAAAGTTTGGATTATCTGATAACAGAGATGAGCTAACTGCACTTTTGCAAAGATTTGCAATAAATCTTTCATCTATGAAGGTCAAGGAAACATCTGAAAAATTAGACTTACATTTGGTTCAAGCCGTCAACACATTAGATGAGCTGGATGAAATAATAAATACAATCAGTACAAGGATTCGCGAATGGTACGGTCTCCATTTTCCTGAATTAGATTATTTACTTCAAAATATCATCACATATGCCAACATTGTAAGAGATGCTGGATCAAGGGAAAATATTAGTAATGATCTTTTGACTCAGCTTGAGCTCCCCGATAAGAAAATAGAGATGATTCAAATAGCAGTATCAAAGAGTCAAGGAGGGGACCTTACTCAAGAGAGTTCTGAATCGCTAAAAGTTTTGGCATCTCAGGTGATAATGTTATCTGAGTTAAGAACAAATCTATCTACCACGATAGAAAATCTGATGGAAAAGCTTGCTCCAAATCTGAAAAACATCCTAACTGCAATTATAGGTGCCAGGCTAGTGGCAAAGGCAGGTAGTTTGATTAAACTGGCGCAGATGCCTTCAAGTACTATTCAAATTATTGGTGCTGAAAAAGCTCTGTTTCGTGCATTAAAAACAGGCACCAGACCTCCAAAACATGGTCTTTTATTTCAACATCCTTCAGTTAACTCAGCTCCAAAATGGCAGAGAGGTAAAATTGCTCGTGCCCTGTCATCAAAGATAGCTATTGCAGTAAGGATCGATGTATATCGTAACGCTGAATTAGACAATTCATTGTTGGAACAGTTGACAAAGAGAATAGAAACTATTCAAAAGATTTATCAAGAGCCGCCGAAGGAGAAGGAATCTTTTGAAAACAGGGGAAGATTCATGAACAAAAGGCCTAATAGATCAATGGGATTCAAGAGAAGAAAGATGCGTCATGAAAAACGTAGACGTCATTAGTTACGTTACTGTAAATGGAAAGGAGCACATAGCTACAATCAACCTTTTGAAGGGAGTGACCCTTTATGGTGAAAAGCTTGTCCCTAGAAATGGTAATGAATACAGAACATGGGATCCATTTAGAAGCAAATTGGCTGCTGCATTTATTAAGGGACTAAATTTTGAGTTTACTAATGTTGGTAATATATTATATTTGGGAGCCTCGACAGGAACAACCGTTAGTCACATGTCTGACATAGTTGGCTATTCCGGAAAGATATTTGCCGTTGAATCTTCAACTAGAGTAGCAAGAGAGCTTATTTCAAATGTTTCATCTAAGAGAACAAACGTAATACCAATAATAGAAGATGCAAGGAAACCAAGAAGTTATTTCGCAATATATGATAAAATGGACCTAGTATATTGCGATATCGCCCAACCTGATCAAACAAGTATAGCGATTGAGAATTGTAAAATATATCTCAAGGAACGGAAATCAATGCTCCTTGTCATTAAGACTAGAAGTATAGATGTCACAATGTCTCCAAAGAGTGTAATATCTCAGGAGATTAGAAAACTAGAAAGTAACTCGTTTGAAATCAAACAAAATATAGATCTTGAGCCTTTTGATAAGGATCATGCAATGATAACTGCAATTTTTCATCCAAAATAGCGATTCTTATGTATTTGAACCTGACACTATCAGTTGAGCAGGTTTCCAGGATTTCCTTGCAAATGGGGGAATCTCATTTTTTTGCGAGTACCAATCTTTTACAAATCTTATTGTTTTCTTGTCTGATGGATATCCACTTCCAATATCGCCGTATTGGACACGAATTTTGCTAATTTCAGAATCACGCATTACCTTAGCAATAATAGAAGCTCCTGATACTACTACGTTTAACCTATCTGCATGGTGCATCGAAACTATTCTTGTATCATGCTGACCAAGAAAACCACGTATAGTTCTTTGATATCTCGAGGGATTGACATCACAGGAATCAACATATGTTTTGTCAGATTTCATATTCCCAATAGTAATGGCCATAGCCTCAGCCTCAAGAAGATTTAGATTGTTCTTAAAAACGTGGAAATCTATGTCATCTATGCCTATTCTACAAATGCAAATTGATTCTGCAATGTTTATGATATGACCAAAAAGGCTTTGTCTTTTTTTTAGGGAGAGCAACTTTGAATCCTTAATTCCAGACTTTGTCAATTCTGAAATGGATTTTTTAGATACGCCGATTGCTGCCACGATGATTGGACCTAGTAAAGATCCCCTACCGGCTTCATCTACACCACATACGATGTTTTTATTGCCCGCGAACTCTAATCCCTTGATCCCAAATCAAGATACTGTTGCTATTTTATCTTTACCCCGAAAATCATGATATATTAGGAGCCAAAGTTATCTTAATAGCTACCAAGATTGCAACACGAAGTTTCACGGATTAAAGAAGGAAAAACAATGCTCCTAGTTCCTAGTTTATCACTTACTGACAACGTACCACCAAAAAATCCTGCGTTCTTCAATCCAAATGCAAAATGGAACAGGGATATTTCGATGCTAGTTTACAGAATACAAGCTTCTACGAAATACAATAAAACCTTCGCTGACTCAATATGTGGTGTAGGCGCAAGAGGATTAAGGGCTTCAGTTGAAGTCCCGAAGATTGATAAGGTGTATCTAAACGATCTAAATCCTATCGCAATAGAGCTTGCCAAGGAAAGCGCAAAATTAAATCAAGTAGAGGGTAAGTGTCTTTTTGATTCTACCGATGTTTGCAAATTCTTAAACTTTGAAGAGCGCGATTTCAGAAAGTTTGATATTATCGATCTGGATCCGTTTGGAAGTCCATCCCCATATGTTGATTGCGTTCTAAGATCAGTAAGCAATCATGGATTGATATCAATTACAGCAACAGATACTGCAGTATTGTGTGGAGTTTATCCAAAAGTATGTTTTCGAAAGTATTATGGATTTCCAATAAGATCCGAATATTCCAATGAAATTGGAATAAGACTTTTAGTCTCTTTTATAGCACTAACTGCATCAAGATTTGATTTATCTATTATACCATACTTCTGTCATAGTAATCTTCATTATATGAGAGTTTATCTGAGGGTTGAATTTGGAAACTCACTTGCGAACTCTGTTTTCCAAAAAATAGGATTTCTTAAACATTGTCAAAATTGTAAACATAGGGGGGTTGAAAATCTTCGTGAGCAAAACTTGATTTGCGAAATATGCAATATGAAATGTAATCTAGCAGGACCACTTTGGATAGATTCTCTTTTTGATTCTGAATTTGTTAGAGCAATGTTAGACGAACTGGAAAATGGTGAAAATAATGCAATGCCTGTTAATGAATTCAATAGACTGAAGAAAATGATTCAAATTTGCACTAATGAGCTAGCAATTCCTTCATATTTCGAAACAGATACAATTGCGTCGATGGCAAAAAAGAGTTCCATTTCGCTAGATAAAGTGATTAGTATTCTATCAAGCAATGGGTATGAGGCCTCTAAAACAATTATGAATGATAAGGGTTTCAAGACCAATGTAACTTCAAAGGAAATAGTGAATCTCCTTTACAAATAAATAGCAATTTATAGAAATAACGATATTAAGGAACTATGATAAGTGTATTCAGATTAATCAACATAATTCTAGAAGGGGTTAAAACGTGAAATTACAAGTTAAAAATCTCTCTAAGACGTTTAAAACATCTAGTTCGAAGAATAGTGAATACGTTACTGCCATTGAAAATATCAACCTTACCATTAACGATGGTGAATTTGTGTGTATAACAGGACCATCTGGATGCGGAAAATCTACTTTACTTAACATACTTGCAGGACTTGATAAACCAACTGAAGGAGAAATCATTCTTAATGGTCATGAGGTTGATGGAACAGGACCTGATAGAATCATGGTCTTCCAAGAGAACGCTTTGTTTCCTTGGCTTAAAGTAATAGAAAATGTTGAATTTGGATTAAAAATAGCTGGTTTACAAAAGGATAAGAGACGTCAGATAGCCCTGGCACATCTTGAAACGATGCAGCTGACAAAATTTGCTGATTCATATGTGTACCAGTTATCGGGGGGTATGAAACAGAGAGTATCTCTGGCTAGGGCACTTGTCATGGATCCAGAAATATTACTTATGGACGAACCATTTGCCTCACTTGATTCCCAAACCCGAGACTTACTATCAGTTGAATTGCAACTTATTTGGTCTAAGACCAGAAAAAATATCATTTTTGTGACTCACAACATAATGGAATCTGTGTGCCTTGGGGATAGAGTTTTTGTATTCACAAACAGACCAGGGAAGATCAAAAAAGAAATCACTATTGATCATAGGAGGCCAAGACTTACTGAGGATGACGAACTTAAGCCCTACTATAGGGAAGTGTTGGACGAACTGAGAAATGAAATCAGTGCTGCACGCAAACAAAAAGCCGACTAATTTTTCTTTAGTCGCTTGACAAGGTCCAGACCGTCCTCAAAACTATTAGGAGAGCACAAAAGAACTTTGTGCGTCAGATTACCTGCCTCATGAATGAATTTTTCTGGATCATTTACATAGGAACTCCAGTCTAAACCGATATTCTTTGCGGAGACTTCATTCCTCTTTGATGGACACATGATACATGGTATCACGTCGATGCCGAACGGTCTAGACACATCAACGATTGCCTTCAAATTTTCTATCGAACTTATGGATTGTGTTACAAAAGCCCGTGGTCTTGCTTCAAGTTTGTTTTTGATTTTCGCACTATTTTCTATCCTGTTAGGAAATGATAAATCTAGTTTAATGAAATTATTAAAATTATGTTCTGACAGAGTTTTGATTATCTTTGTTGGTGGGATATCAATGATTTTATTTCCAATGACTGGTTCATCACCCCGAAGAATAAGGATACTGTAGACTCCTGCTATGATCGAATCAGTGACAAATTGCAATACCGAAATGAGGTTCTTGTCATAAAGTCTGCAGGTACAGCTTATTGGTTTTGATATTCCCATCCTCTTTAACATGGAAACAATAATCAAACTTGAAACTCTGGGAATACCAAGTACATTATCTGTCAGATGTATCCCATCAACAAATTCTGATATACGTTTAGTTCTTGATAAGAAAAGATCAATATTCTTGTTGATGGTTTTATTATCAAAATAATTATTGTAAAGAACTTTTGGAGGGTTCATTTCATAAATAACTTTAATATCCACCATTATCCCACAATATTTATCATAATTAAATCCTTAATTTATAATCTTAAAGTTTCAATGTGCTTCAAATACCCAAAAATTTCAGTTTATGGATTTTATTATTTGGTTTATGATCAATTTCCAGGATGATTTTCGCTTGTATGATGTCAAAGAAGTCAAGAATTTATTATCGCCATACGTGAGCAAACAAGCAATTTTTCCATCACCGATGAAAGAATTCAAATTTGCCGCTGTTATGATTACAATCCACTTCACAAATAAAGGTCCTAACGTGATCTTGATAAAAAGAACTAAACTTGTTAAAAATCATGCAGGCGAAATTTCTTTTCCTGGAGGTAATTTTATGAAAGATGATATCGAAATGCTAGAGACCGCCATAAGAGAAACGAGAGAGGAGGTTGGAATCAAGATAGAAAAAGAGCGGGTAATTGGTCACTTGAAGGCAGAAAGGACACTGAGTTCACGCTACATAATATACCCTTATGTCGTGTTAATAGATAGTATACCGAGAATAATCGATACTAATTATGAGGTAGAAAAAATAATAGATGCTCCTCTAATACCCTTGCTTGATAGTAGGGAAAATGACATTGAGCATGAGAAAGAATTTTCGATTGCCGGGTTACCTAAATTCACATATAAAAATGAAGTTATATGGGGAGCTACGGCCAGAATCCTTGATCAACTTTTGAAACCTTTCTCACAAGGAATACATTCTTGAAACGTGAAATAATTCAAAGATTACTACACGTTCTGGTACTGAAATTGATATCATTTTGTCTCAGTAAGCGTGTACCTCGGACTTGTGTTTTCTCAAACTTCTGAATGTACCAAATTTTACATCGCATTTATCACATTTCCATAGGTTTACCTTAGCCTGACTGTAAAATGTATAAGATTGATTTCCGCTCTCATACTTACCTGTAGTTGTGTTGTAATTCACGGGATTATAGTTAATTTTATATTTAATTCTTGATACGTTTATTTTCAATTTCCAAGCTATTGAATTCTGTATTTAAAAAAAGTTAAGTCAATTGTACATATAGGAAGCTATCAACCTTATTTCACAAACTCTGGATTAACAAAACTAATATCTCATATAAAAAAAGTATCAATGTGTATTTTGAGAACCTGAGAGAATACGTGGAGGCTCTTGAGAAGGCAGGCCAGTTGAAGAGAATAAGAACACAAGTCTCAGTGGATTTAGAGATCGCAGAAATTCTTCGTAGAGTAATGTATGAGAACGATGGTCCTGCAATCTTGTTTGAGAATGTAGAAGGATATGGTATTCCTGTACTTGGTAACGCATTTGGATCATTGAGAAGATTGAAAATGGCCCTTGATATGGAAAATTTTGAAGATATTGGAGAGCGGGTGACCGCGTTAACAAGGTTAAAAATGCCTCATGGCTTGCTGAATAAATTTAAAATGCTTCCAAAACTTTCAGAAATTTCTGATTACGGACCAAAAAGTACCAGTTCTGGCCCCGTCACAGAAATTATAGAAATGAATAATCCAACATTAGATAACCTACCCGTACTGAAATCATTTCCGAATGATTCCGGTAGATTTATCACGTTTGGAATTACAGTTACAAAGAATCCTGAAACAGAGGTTCGAAATATGGGTGTGTACAGGTTACAGGTTATCGGTCCCAAAAAGGCCATAATGCACTGGCAAATTCACAAGAGAGGTGCACTTCACTTTCAAATAAACAAGGAAAAGATGCAAAAAACAGAAGTCGCAATAGTCATCGGAGCTGATCCTGCAACTGTCTTCAGTGCTATTGCACCTGTTCCAGAAGGATTAGATAAATTTCTATTTGCTGGAATGACCCGTAAAAAAGGGGTAGACCTAGTAAAATGCAAAACTGTTGATGTAGAAGTTCCCGCGTCAGCAGAAATTGTATTGGAGGGCTATGTTGATCCTGCAGAGCTTAACACAGAAGGTCCATTTGGAGATCATACCGGTTACTACACTCCACCCGAACCCTATCCCACGTTTACCCTTACTGGTATTATGATGAGGAAAAAACCAATTTATCTCACGACGGTTGTAGGAAAACCAATACTCGAGGACGCATACATTGGGAAAGTAATTGAACGTGCATTCCTTCCATTAGTAAGACTCTTCCAACCAGAAGTAGTTGATTTTTCAATGCCTCCTGCAGGTTGGTTTCAGGGAATGGCCATAGTATCAATAAAGAAAAGATATCCAGGACAGGCTAAAAAGGTCATGATGGGACTTTGGGGCATGGGACAGCTCTCACTCACAAAGATTTTGATTGTTGTGGATCATGATATTAACGTGCATGACATGAATGATGTCATTTGGGCGGTGACAACTAGATCTGATCCAAAGAGAGATACGATTCTAATCGAGAATGCACCAACTGATACACTGGACCCAGCTTCGCCCCTATTAAATCTCGGTTCAAAGATGGGAATTGATGCAACTAAAAAAACAAGAGAAGAAGGCTACGAGAGACCGGTACAGGAAGAAGCAGTTCCTGATGAAGGTACAGTTAGATTAGTAACAAGTAAATGGAATGAATATGGACTTGACCAAGAAAACACGATATGATAAATATATCTTTATCAATTGATAAATAATGAAATTCATACATAGCGGTAAAGTGAAAGATGTATATGAATTAAATAAAGAAAATTTGCTATTTCATTTTACAGATAGAGTCTCAGCATATGATGTTCCAATGGTTACTGATATAAAAGGAAAAGGGGAAATCCTATGCAAATTTGCAGAACTCTGGTTTAACCATTTAGATACTAAGAATCACATGGTTAGATTAGATGCTAAAGATAAAATGGTTGTAAGAAAACTTTCAATGATCCCTCTTGAATGTGTCGTTAGAGGATATTTGTACGGGAGCCTATTTGAAAGGTATACTGAAGCAGAGAACATTATGGGACTAGGTTCTGATCTAAAACTTGCGTCAAGATTACCGGAGCCAATTTTTGATCCTACAACCAAATCACAAATTCATGATGTGCCCATTTCAGAGGATCAAATCCTGCAAAAAGAAATTATGACCAAAAATGAATTGAATTATTTAAAAAATACTTCAATAAGACTGTACAGTCAAATGTCCAGCGTATCAGATAAAGCGGGATTCATTATGGCAGATGTAAAATTTGAGTTTGGTAAAGACCCAGAATCAGATGAAATTATTCTGGCTGATTCGCTTGGTCCTGATGAATTTAGGATGTGGACTAAAGAGTCCTACAAAGTCGGAAAGGAGCAAGTCAGCTATGATAAACAGTTTCTTAGAGATTGGCTAATCAAAGTCGGATTTAGAGATAAAGTAAAAATATCCAAGGATGGAGAGAAACCCGTACCCCCTGAGCTTCCTTCCGATGTGGTAGATGAACTATTAAAAAGATATTCATATGTTTATGAAAAGATTTCAAAGAAACGAATCTAGAGTAGAATTTCCACAATTTTCCTCAGAGTGCTTTTTGACTAACAAAAATACGTTTGCGTCATTCCACACTAATCCTCATTATTCCCTTTGTTTCGGCATTAGTCAGTAAACTTACAAGGTTTCTCGGAATATCAAATGCAGATTTATCACATGAAACAGCTAAAGTTCTAGAGTCAACGTAATTTGATTTTCTCAATACTATGTCATGGCCGTGTGAAATTTTCAAAGAATTGCTTCCGTAGCCTGACAATTCAAATTCAATTGGCTCTACAATAATTGATATTTTTACGAGAGTATCGCTTGTCTTTAACCTATATTTCATTGAAGAATTCAAATCATTGCACGCTTTGTTGGCTGAAACACCTAAAATGCAATCACCGTTCTTCGTCAAATCGGGATCCTTGGTTATTTCAATAGTCCTAGAGTGAAGCGAAAGTACATTCTTGTGGCCTTGAAACCTTATTTCTTCTTCCAATCCTTGTACTGACTTTTAAAAAATTAAGTGACAATTTAAAGTATGATACTAAGGTAAATTTAAATTAACGAATGCAAACAAGTTAGAGCTGATTTGTTACCTGCAGCAGCTGGTTATGATAGAGCAATTACGGTATTTTCACCTGACGGGAGATTATACCAAGTAGAATACGCCATAGAGACTGTAAGAAGAGGAACCCTAGCGGTTGGGCTCAAAAGTAAGGACGGTGTAGTATTAGCAGTAGAAGAAAAAGCTAGGAAATTACAAGTTTCTGATGTTACTCAAAAAATATTTCAAATAGATGATCATATAGGGGTTGCAGCAGCAGGATATATTCCTGATGCGAGAACTCAGGTTGATCATGCAAGATTTTTCGCTCAAAGTAATAAACTGATATACGACGAACCGGTAGACGTTGAAGGAGTAGCGAAAAATCTCGCAGATATGGCACAGCAATTTACCCAGTACGCTGGAGTAAGGCCATATGGTGTTGCGTTAATCCTTGCAGGAGTTGACAAGAATGGCGCATCATTGTATCAAACCGATCCGAGTGGCACCTACATTGGATATGATGCTGTTGCTATAGGCAATGGTAGTGATCAAGTAAATGAATTTCTGGAAAAAAACTATCATGCTGACATAAGTATGGAAGATGCAAGTAGTCTAGCGTTGGAATCGATTTACCTGGTTAGTGAAGAAAAGACTGGGACCAGACATATAAAAATGGCACAAATTGATACCAAGGCGAAGAAAATGAAGCGAATTGAAGATAACCAAATTGACGGCTATGCCTCAAAGTCAAAAGAGAACGCCAGTAAAAGGGCTCCTCCTCAATAATCTTTATTTTTTTTAAACCCAATTTCAATTAATATTAATTTAAATATTCAAGAACTGCTGTGAATTTTGTGACAGTTAAAACTGGCTCTCCTGCACCAGACCTTCAAGTTAGTGAATGGTTACAGGGAGGTCCAATTAACCTGAAAGATTATCAGGGTAAAGTAGTTGTTGTAGAAGTTTTCCAAGTAAATTGTCCAGGGTGTTTCATTTACGGAATACCTGAAGCCATCGACAATTATAACAAATACAAAAATGACGGGGTTATTATATTGGGTCTTGCCACTGCATTTGAGGACTTTGACAAGAATACAGTTGAAAATTTAAGATTACTATTAAATGAAAAGAAGGTCATTGGTGAAACCCTTACTACTCTTACATATCAAAGTAAGTTACTAGATGAAGGAATGCTAACATATAGCATCCCATTTCCAGTAGGGATGGATAAACTCTTAAAGGAAAAACTTCCAATCAATGAAAAAAAAATTATGGAGGTTGTCAATGCCAACGTTCCTGATTTTGACTTGTATCATCAAAAAGATAAAGAACAAATAATTTCACGAGTTAAATCATATTTTGAAACAAAACCCTACAGTCCCCTCACTTTTGAAGAATATTCTTTGAGAGGTACTCCTTCAACAATATTTATTGACAAGAAAGGTATTCTTCGTGAAACTACATTTGGATCCACCGGCCTAATGAGTGCTACCATAGAAAAATTATTATCAGAATAAACGGTTTAGAATTTTATTTGACCAATCTTTGGATCGCAATTCCTGATTCTTGTCTTATAGACTCTCAATCGATTTTAGACAAGAGTTACAAGATTTCTCAGATCTCACGTGCATGCTCAATATTTTGTGTTAGTAGAATCATTGTTTACCATGACAGAAGCGTAAAAACTGAAAAAATGGATAAACAAATTATTAAGACAATACTCGAATATCTTGACACTCCGCCATACCTTCGAAAAAAAATCTATCCGAAAATGTGGATATTAAAACACGCAGGAACTTTACCACCTATAAAATCCCCGCACCATATGACCCTGATTGAAATGAATAAAATTAAAGAAGGTGATGTTAGATTTGGATTTGCAATAAAACAAAACGATTCTATGTATGTGGATGTCGGACTTGAAAAGCTGATAAGGTACAAGGGATCCCAATTAGGAAAAAAAGTTCTCGTAAGAATTATCAAAAATCCTCAGTTGGTAGCAGAAGAGATTTCAAAAGACAATGTGAATGGTTATTGGGGATACGATGTCCAATTCGCAGATTCATTATCCACAATACTTGAGGATACGAAAAATGCACTCCTAATGACATCAGTGGAGGGCGCTTCATTTACAAAGCATGTAGACATTCTTATGAATAAAATTAGAGCGTCAAGGAATTTTGTTGTTATTTTTGGCAGTCCTAAACTTGGACTGAGAAAAATATTGGAATCAGAGAATAAGAAAATTTCATCCGCTGATAATTTCTTGAACATGTTTCCTCTGCAAGGTACTCAAACAGTAAGATTAGAAGAGGCAATTTTGGGTACGCTATCAATCATTAACAATTACTTACACGCTTGATTGGTCTACTTTAGGTTTTTTCTATGATGAGAAATCTAGATTAACATGCAATGCACTCGGCCCTGAAGTTATTAATTTATTAAAGGGATAGCAAAAAACGGATTAATCATGGGTCACCGAAAATATAGTGCACCTAGACGTGGAAGTATGGCATTCTACCCAAGAGTGCGTGCACGAAGTCTCGAATCTAGGATAAGAAGCTGGGCGGATCCTAAGATGGAGAAATCATCATTACTAGGTTTTGCCGGGTATAAAGTTACGAATTTAAATGTATTATCTGTTGACGATAGAGAAAAAACACCTAATTTTGGTAAAAACGTCATGAATTCATCTACTCTAATAGCTACTCCTCCTTTGAAAATAATTGGAGTTAGGGCATACACAGAAACTACCTATGGGAGGAATGCAGTTTTTGATGCTTTTGCAAAAGACAGCGACAAATTTCTATCAAAAAAAGCCCCATTCAAATTCAAAGAAGGTAAACTGGAAGAAATCAATTCTCATATTGATAAAATTAAGCATGTTGTAGCAGTTGTATCCTCATATCCCAATAGTGCTTCTTTGTCTCAGAAGAAACCATTTGTGTGGGAAATACCCATTGGTGGGAAAGATACGAAATCAAAAATTGATTATGTAGTTAATAACTTTGGAAAACAGGTAAATATCAAGGATGTGTTTGAAGCAGGACAGTTTATTGACATTTCCGCGATAACTAGAGGAAAAGGAGTTGAAGGTCCAATTACCAGATTTGGAGTTAAAAGAAAACAGCATAAATCAAGAAAGAGTGTCAGGGCTCTTGGAACCCTGGGTCCGATTTCTCCTGCAGTTGTCACTTATACTGTCCCAAGACAAGGACAGAGGGGATTTCATCAAAGAACAGAATACAATAAGCGAATTTTGATAATATCTAATTCTGACAAAGATAGCGATTTCAAGATTAATCCAAAAGGTGGATTCGAACATTATGGTCTTGTGAAAAATGACTACATTATTGTAAAAGGTTCCGTCGCTGGAGTTCCTAAGAGGTTAATCAAAATGCGCTTTCCAATTAGAGCTATTAGTAAGAAAGTTATCGAACCTAAAGTTTTGGAGGTTTTGGTCAAATGAAAGTTGGACTTAAGGACCTCCGTGGGAAGCAAATTGAATCCCTAGAATTGCCCACTGTTTTTAATACACCTTATAGACCAGAGATCATAAAAAAAGTATATGTTAACGTCCTCTCATCCCAGTTTCAACCACAGGGAAGATATCCCGCAGCTGGCGAGATGGTAAGTGCTGAATCTCGCAATACTGGCTTAGGTATAGCGAGAATTGCGAGAGCCAGAGGTGAAGGATTTCAACGTGCAGGTCAAGCCGCAGGTGTTGCTAGTGTCAGGAGTGGAAGATTGGCCCATCCTCCAGTTTCATGGAAGGTAATCCACAAAAAAATAAACAAGAAAGAAAAGCACCTTGGTTTTTGCTCTGCAATTGCGGCGACATCAAATAAAGATATAATCGAAAAGCGAGGTCACAAAGTAGGCAAGATTTCTGAATTTCCAATTGTTGTTTCAAATGATTTAGAGAAAATTACAAAAACCACAGAATTAAGAAAAGCACTGATTTCATTAGGGCTAGAAGAGGATCTAGAAAGATCTACAAACATAGTAAGAGTGCCTTCTGGTAAACCACGACGACGTGGAAGAAAGAGACATACCGCTCTGAGCTGCCTAATAGTTACATCAAAAGGTTCTCCAATAAGTAAACTAAAGAAATCATTACCTGGCGTTAATGTTGTCTCGGCAGAAAACCTCAGCATAATGGACCTTGTCCCAGGAACAAAACCAGTTAGGTTAACAATCTACACAAAGAATGCTATCGATTACATGAACAAGATAAATACAGTTTGGTCAAGAGTACAGAGTATGGTGAAAGAATTATGAGTAAAGAAATAGACGATAACATTCATTCAATTATTCTCCGACCTTATATTACAGAAAAAACGTTTAATTTGATAGAAAAGGAAAACAAGTTAACTTTTATTGTCGCTGACAGTGCAAGTAAAAAAGACGTAAGTGAAGCAATTAAGACAATGTATGAAGGTAATGTCAAAGAAGTTAATATCTTCAGGACAATACAGGGGAAAAAGGCTATTATTAGATTTGACAAAGATGACGAAGCACGCCAACTTGCTACAAGATTAGGTTTGGTTTAAAGTGATTTATCTAGTTAAATTTAAAAGGAGCATTTTGGAGTTGATTATCTAGTTGGTTCGTGAATTTAGATTTAGAGGTCTTAATGTAGATCAATTAAAAAATCTATCAATAGAAGCACTTTTACCATTGTTAAATGCTAGACAGAGGCGTTCTTTGGATAAAAGAGTTGGAAAATACATGAATGATGAAAAAAGAAAATTACGTGAACGAATTAAAAACGTTAGAGAAGGTAATTCAAATGAAACTATAAGAACTCATGTGAGGGATATGATAATTCTTCCCGACATGGTGGGAATTACTATTAATATTCATAACGGCAAGGACTTTAGTCCAATTACCATAAAACCTGAAATGATTGGACATTATTTGGGCGAATATTCAATTACAAACAAGAGAGTTCAGCACGGTGCACCTGGAGTAGGAGCTTCCAGATCAAGTCTATACGTCCCATTAAAGTGATAGATTTTGCCAACTTATTCTTACTCTTTTTCACAATTTGACAAGAACAAACATGTCAGGGCGTCGTTAAGGGAAACTGACATATCACACAAGCACGCCAGAGAAATTGCTCTAGCTATAAAGGGGCTTTCGATTGAAAGAGCAAGGAATGTTTTGGATCAGGCAATCGAAAAAAAGGTTGCAGTTCCTTATAGAAGACATCATAATGAAGTGGCGCATAGATCAAATATTATGGATGGTTTTTTTTCTGGAAGATTTCCAAGGAAGGCTTCTGAAGAATTTTTACGTCTTTTAGATAATTTAGAATCAAATGCAGAATACAAGGGTATGGATCTAGACAGGCTGGAAATAGTCTCATGTGTTATTCACAAAGGAACAAAACTTAAACGATTTATCCCCAGGGCAATGGGAAGATCAAGCCCCAAAGTAGACACGTTGACACACGTAGAGATCGTAGCAAGGGAGGGTAAAGTAAGTTGAGTGCAATAAAAAATGTGATGAAGAATAATTTCAGAAACATGGAACTCAATGAATACCTAAGTTCTTCTTTAACGGATGCTGGTTATGGGGGAGCCGAGGTGCAAAAAACCCCAATAGGTACCAAAATAACACTTTTTGTTATTAGACCTGGTCTTGTTATTGGGAGAAAAGGGAGTGGAATTAGAGATTTGACCGCTAGATTAGAACAGCAGTTTGATTTGGAGAATGCACAGATTTCTGTGACTGAAGTTACAAAACCTGAACTAAATCCAAACATCATGGCAAATAGAATTGCACAATTGATTGAAAGGGGAACTGCATTTAGGAGAGCTTCGTTATGGACTATAAACACCATAATGGGGGCCGGAGCCTTGGGCGTGGAAATCACAGTTTCTGGCAAACTTAGAGGTGAGCGTGCCCATTTTGAAAAGCATACAGCAGGAATTATCCCCAAAAGCGGGAAGGTTGCCGAAGAAGTAGTTAGAAATGCGACTAGGAGCATGTTAACAAAAATGGGACTGGTAGGAATAAAACTAAAGATTTCAATTATGGAGGAAGTTCATCGTGATTTTGATTTAGAGGCTGAAGCTCAACCCAAGACTGAAACTGAAATTCCGATAGAGAGTGAAGGTGTGGCTGAAAAGGAAGCCCAGGGTGAAAATAAGGTTGAAACTAGTGAACAAAATAAGGTTGAAACTAGTGAACAAGATGTTCCAGCTGATTCAGAGACAAAAACAGAAAATACAGAGACAAAAACAGAAAATACAGAGAGTAAAGATATTATTGATAATCAAGTTAAGGAAGTAGCCGTAAGCAAAAGTGAGACGTAATGACTAGACTCAAGTTAAAAACATTAAGAGAATTTAACGACAATGATCTGGAATCAAAGTTGTCAGAAATTAGAGCCGATCTGTTAAAGTTAAGAATTGAAAATTCAAAGGGCACTCTTAAGAAGGAAACTGGAAATATGAAATGGAAGAGAAGAGACATTGCCCGGATACATTCTATATTAAAGGAACGGGAGTTGGCAAAATGACACTTAAAGATTACATTACTCGATATGAGTTCATCGGCACTAATGCACAAATAGATTATGGATCGTTTGACAGTCAAAGGAAAGTAAGTGGTAAAATAATTTTTGAAACTAAAAATACAATTTCACTTGTCAATGATTTCAAGAAATATATTATTCCTAAAAAAACAATACAAAGATTAGGTTTGATTTTTAAGGATGAGATTTGTAACATGAATGGTTCTATGATATTAGGGAGACCCGAGGATCGTTTACTTAAGTGATGGTTGATAGTTAATGGCTAGAAATATTGGAGTAACAGTTTCGGAACCAAAAAGGACTTGTGATGATGAATTGTGTCCTTTTCATGGTAAACTTTCAATTAGAGGAAGAATACTGACGGGGATCACTGTAAGTTCAAAGGCGCATAAAATGATAGTAGTATCTCGTGAATATCCCAGATTAGTAAGAAAATACAAAAGATATGAGAGAAGTAGTTCAAAGGTACATGCATTTCTCCCTTCATGCATGGACGTAAATGAGGGTGACGAAGTAAAGATTGCAGAATGTAAGCCTATATCAAAAACGGTATCATTTGTAACTGTGGAGGTAATAAAGAGTGGCGTCTAAGAGTAGAGCAGTCTCTGCAAAGGGAGTCGAGGAATTTAAGCCCTACATTACAAGGGCATTACCTATTGCTGCCAATTTGGTTTGTGCGGATAATACTGGAGCGAAGATATTGAGAATTGCTCAAGTAACACGTATCAAGGGAAGACACTCAAGAATGCCTTCTGCCGCAGTAGGTGACTTTGTAAATGTTACAGTGAAAAAAGGAAATGCAGAGCTACGAAAACAAATGTTTGGAGCAGTAATTATTAGACAAAAATATGCAATAAGGAGATTAAACGGTGTTCGAGTATCATTTGAAGACAATGCAGCAGTATTGGTTACACCAGAAGGAGAAATAAAAGGAACTGACATTAAAGGACCGGTAGCTGCCGAAGCTGCAGAAAAATGGCCCAGAATCGCAAACTTGGCGTCATTAATAATATGAGGTTATGATAATGCTCTATAAACTGATTTCAAAACATAAAAGGGATAAATTTTTGGGAGCTAACCTTTCTATAAACCTAAGGGAACAACACAATAAGCGAAGTATGAGAGTCATAAAGGGTGACACAGTTAGAATATTAAGAGGAGAATATGTTGGGATAGAAGGGAAAGTTGAGAAAGTGAATACTGAAAGATCCACACTGTCTATCGAAGGTGTACAGAGAGAGAAAATACGGGGTGGTAATGTCAAAGTACAGGTTCACGCTTCAAATGTACAAATTATTTCTCTAAATACTGATGATGATTATCGACTAAAAGGTATTCCAAAATCAACTGAGAAGAACACAAACACAAAAAAAGGAAAAGAAACAAAAAAATCAGCTGAAAAGAAGAAGGAATTGATTAAGGAGGAATCATAATCATGGCAAAAAAAGGAGGAGACAAGAGATTAAAACGACAACTTGCACCACGCTTCTGGCAAGTAAATAGAAAATCTCCAAGGTTTATTCTCAATACAATGCCTGGACCTCACACCAGAAAGCTTTCCTATCCTATTGGCGTCGTCCTGCGCGATCTTTTACATGTTTGTTCAAGTATCCGTGAAGTTAAAAGATCCTTAAACAAAGGTCTGATTACCGTCGATGGAAAAATGATACATCATCCAAACTTTCCAGTTGGTTTGATGGATACCGTAGAAATAAAACCTTCAAAAGAATTTTATCGATTTGTACCTTCAAATGGACATCCGCTATTACCTATAAAAATAAACGCAAACGAAAAAAACCTCAAGTTGGGAAAAATAAAATCCAAAGTTAGTTCTAAGAAAAAATCATATCAATATTGTCTTCATGATGGTAGAACATTCTTAAGCGAAGAAGCATATAATGTAAATGATACATGTTTGGTTGAATTACCAAAATTTGGTATCAAAAACCATGTACAGTTAAAGGAAGGATGTAGTGTTATTGTGACTAGAGGAGAGAACGCCGGAAATATTGGAAAGGTTGAAGGAATTAAGGATGGATCCTTTTCCCTTCCAAAGCGAGTGTTGGTCTCAATCGGTGAAAAAACTGTGGAATTGCCGATAGACATAGTCATGGCAGTTGGCACTGACTCTTCATTAATTCAGGTAAGCAAGTAAAATGAGTACAGTAAATAATATGAAACAAATCAGCTTGGAAAAAGTTGTAATTAATATTGGAGTAGGAAAATCAGGTGAACCTCTAGAAAGAGCCAAAAATGCACTGGAGGAATTGACATCCAGAAAACCTACTCAGTGTGGTGCAAAAAATAATGTCAGAGATTTTGGTATTCACAAAGGTGAACCAATTGGAGCCAAAGTTACACTAAGAAATACAGAGGCAATGGAATTTGCCAAGAGAATAATACAGGCAAAGAATAACCAATTGAAAGAATCGTCTTTTGATAACTATGGAAATATTTCTTTAGGGGTAAGAGAACACATTGATATTCCTGGAGCAAAATATAATCCAGATATCGGAATTTTTGGAATGAACATATGCATATCGTTATCAAGACCCGGTTATAGAATAATCAATAAGAGTAATCCCAGAAAGCTGGGAAAGAAGCACAGAATTTCAAAAGATGAGGCCGTAGAATTTTTCAAAAGTATTGGAGTTGAGATGATCTAGTGCCAAAGCCAAGAGAATACGATATTACAGGTAGAAAACAACGTGTACATGGAAAGGGCACTCGATGGTGCAAGAGATGCGGTTGCTATTCTGGTCTTATTCAAGCTTACAATATTATGCTATGCCGTCAATGCTTTAGAGAAGTAGCAATAAAATTAGGCTTCAAGAAATATGAATAGAAGAATAGGTGAATGAGTTGCCAGCGTTAAATATTTTATCAAATCTTTTTGCCACTCTATATAACAATGAAGTTAGAAGGAAAAAAGAATGCATTGTAAGTCCATCTTCAAGATTTTCTAGCGAAGTACTACGGGTCATGCAAAAACATAGGTATATTGGAGAATTTGAGCAAATAGATGATTCCAGGGCAGGTAAATTTAAGATTCAGCTTTTAGCCAAAATAAACAAGTGTGGAATAATTACTCCTAAATTCAGTGTCAGAAAAAATCAATACCTAAATTGGGAAAGACAATTTTTGCCGGCATACAATATGGGGATTTTGATAGTATCAACTAGCAAGGGGATAATGACACATCATGAAGCGCAGGAAATGGGAGTAGGAGGAGTGTTGGTCGGATATGTCTACTAGAGAACACGTTTCAACATTAGAAATACCAGATGGGATTTCAGTATCGCTAGAAGATAGAATCATATCAGTTAAAGGAAAATTGGGCACAATAAAAAAGGATTTTACAAAACTTCCTGCTTTTCTATCAATTGAAAATAACATTGTAAAGATTGAACCTTACGGAACTAGAAGAAAGGATTTTGCTATTTCAAAAACTGCACAAAGCATCATAAACAACATGATAAAAGGTGTTCAAAACGGCTACAAGTACAGAATGAAAATAGTATTCGCACATTTTCCAATAACGGTCAAGATAAAAGATGGAAAAGTGCATGTTGAAAACTTTTTTGGTGAGAGAAAAGCTAGAATATCAAATATTGTCGGGGATTCTACAAAAGTAGCAATCGAAGGTGATGATGTTGTGATCACTGGACCCCATCTCGAGCATGTTTCTCAAACGGCAGCCAACATAGAGTTATCAACCAGAGTAAAGAACAAAGATCAAAGAGTATTTCTCGATGGAGTGTATGTTTACTCCCGAGAATAGGTTAAGTAGTCGTAATTAGTTTTGGGATGACTTTTATATAGAATATTTGTGCAAGTGAGAATCAAGTGAAAACAGTTATACTTGCAGGAGGATTGGGAAAAAGACTGAGACCCTTAACCTCAGATAGACCAAAACCCATGATCCAGATTAATAACACTCCAATAATAGAGTTGCAAGTAAATTGGTTAAAAAAATGTGGAATTACAGACATCATAGTTTTAGTAGGACATCTTAAAGAAAAAATAAAACATCATCTTGCAGATGGCAAAAAATTTGGAGTTAACATTAGTTATATCGAGGAGAACATTCCACTTGGAACCGGTGGTGCTTTGAAGAATGCAAAAGACCATATTATTCTAAATGGAAATATAGATTCTGGGTTTTTTGTAATAAACGGAGATATATTGACTAATTTGGACCCTTTTACGATATCTGACAAAGGATCAATGACACTTGCACTAGTTCCCCTAAAAAGTACGTTTGGAATTGTAGAAACTAATGGTGATCTTGTATCAAAGTTTATAGAAAAACCATTCATTAAAGATACGTGGATTAACGCAGGTGTGTATTATTTTTCAAATGAGATTTTTGATTACTTACCAGATAATGGGAATCTTGAAACAGTTACTTTACCAATGTTGGTGGAGAAACAAAAATTAAAAGCAAAAAGATTTTCGAATAATTATTGGCGATCAATTGATTCACACAAAGATGTAGAGGAAGCGTCAAAAGAAGTTCAAGAAGTATTTAAAAAATGACTGATAAGATCGGTCAAATTGGTATTAATCCAAGCAGTTTATTTAACACTCAAGATATTTTAGAATTCGCCAAACTACTAGATAACAGACCACAAGTACATTCAATATGGATACCAGAATCATGGGGTCGCGAAGCTTTTGTGATGCTTGGGGCAATTGCATCACTTACGAGTAAGATCAAACTAGGAACATCCATTGTAAGTATGTTTTCTAGATCTCCTGCCACAACTGCAATGGCAGCTTCAACTCTTGATAATATTTCAAAAAATCGTACTATAATTGGTATCGGGGCTAGTACTCCTATACTTGCCGAGAACTGGCACGGTACCAAATTTGAATATCCCTTAAAGCGCATGAAAGAATATGTGACCTGTTTTAAAATAATCTCTAGCGGAGAAACAATTAACTTTGATGGGAATTTTTTCAAACTGAAAAATATGAAGATTATGCATCCATCTACCAGAAAGAAAATCCCTGTTTTTCTAGGTGCCGTGAATTCTGGAATGATAAAGTTGGCAACAGACATTGCCGATGGAACCATTTTGTATCTTCGTCCGTTTGATGAGCTTAAAGAAACAGTGCAATATGTAAGGTCTGTAACTTCAAAAAAGTCCAAAAACTTTGAAATCTCTTCTGTTTTCATCGCCGCCATTTCAAACAGATATCCAGAACTTGCACGTAGAAGAGCTGCAAAAACACTTGCATTCTATGTTGCCGTTGGAAAATATTATAACGAATTCTTGTCATCTCACGGTTTCAAAAATGAGGTGGAACAAATATCCAATGATTATCTAATAAATGGTATTGAAAATATCAGTAAATTTGTAACAGACCATATGCTTGATTCGCTGACGATATGTGGAACTGTTGAGGATTGCCTCAGATCTCTAAAGCGCTTTGTCTCATGTGGAATTTCACTTCCAATATTACAGATAAACCCGGTTAATGATAATTCGGAATCAATAAACGACTCTCTTCTTTTGGTAGAAAATGTCTAGAGTGGGAATAGTCGACCAATCGACCTCAAGATTTACGAAAGATACACTTCTCTCGGTAGAGGAGCTGGCATGCGAACCGTGCAAAGAAATTCTGGAAAGACACAAAAACACCGATTTAAAGATAGATTCAGTTTTTTTATCGACGACAGCTGACGTTCAGTATGGATCTACTATTGTTTCTGAATATTTGGGCCTAAAACCAAGAATCTCTCAGAGATTAGACAACCTCTGTAATTCTGGCTCAAATGCTATTGTTTCGGCATACTCGATGATAAAATCGGGGTTGTGTAAAAATGCCCTGGTTGTAGGCGCGGACATTAAACAAACCAAAGGATCACAGCTAGTATGGGATATATCGAGAGGATCCTTTACCTTACCCGTTTATTGGGCTGCTCTCTTTGCCAAAGTTCACATGCGCAGGTATGGTACAACAGAAGAACAGATGGCATCAGTTACGGTAAAAAATAGAAAAAACGCTTACCTAAATCGTAATGCCCTATTTAGAAAAAAGATATCTGTCAAGGATGTTATGGATTCAAAAAAATTGGTGGAACCATTAAAGTTACTAGATTGCTCCTACGTGTGTAATGGGGCTTCAGCAATTTTACTTTCTAATGAAGCAGATTCTAAAATGTATACCGATTTTCCAGTCTGGATCGAAGGAATTGGGAGTTCTGTGGAAGCAGCGAGTTTCAGTAACGTGAGCTCTGACCTCTCAAGCATACACTCAACTAAAAGTGCTTCTGACATGGCATATTCAATGACAAATATTACACCAAAGCAAATAGACGTGGCTGAGCTACATGATGCATTTACAATTATGGAAATTATGGCGTATGAAGATTTAGGTTTTTGTAAGAAAGGAGATGGAGGAAAATTTGTATCCCAAAATGATATATCAATCAATCCTCGTGGAGGACTATTAGGCACAGGTCATTCACTTGGAGCAACAGGTGTTGCCCAGGCAGTTGAAATCAGCGAACAGCTCAAGGGTTTGGCCGGTAATAGACAAATCAAGGACTGCAAAATGGGGTTAGTGCATAATATGTCTGCAGCCGGTTCTTCTTCACTAGTCCTAATAATTTCAAAGGACTAAATATCATTGCAGTTTATCCATCAATGCCGAGATTAAATTCTACAGATGTATCAAATGATTGATCGTTTTAATTATCCGAAGGTTTCACAAAATGTTGTGAAAGAATTCCTTGATTCGCTGAGGAAGGGAAAATTCAGAATACCGATTTGCCTAAAGTGTGATTTGAAAATATGGCCTCCTGCTAACATTTGTAGCAATTGTTATTCACGAAAAATTAGGATGTCTAAATTGGAGCCAAGAGGTCGAGTAATCGAACACTCATTCTCGCATATTGATAGTACAGAGAAATTAGGACTAGTCGAAATCTCGGGAATCAGAATAATAGGCATCTTGAGTGAAGAAAATTTGAATCCAGGGAGTGCTGTAAAATTGACCAAATGTGGACTCGATAAAGATAATTCTCCATATTATGAATTCTCTGCTGCTTAGATCCTACTGAAGGATTTAATTAATCAATAATTAATAGTAAACATATCGAGATGTCATACGACAGATTTGTTGATGATAGGCTACTTACTAGCAGAGATGTGTTAAACAGGAAACAGGTCAAAATTAAACTCCTAGATTACGACGAATCTGCTAGGGATTTCTCTCAAAGATTCGGCACCAGGATACTAGTTAGAAAGGTTCTACTAATGATAAAAAAAACAGATACAGAGGAAATCGAAGAAAAGGAATTAGATGTCGAGGAACTTGAAAAAAGAATTAGAAAAGAACGACTTTGGTCTTCCTCAAACAGATGGATTGCAAAGAGTGAAATAAAAAATGGCTACATTGTTGCCTCCAGACATCTAGACTTACTTTCCAATGCAATTGCATTAGACATAATCACATTCTGACTCCAATTGATAATTCGCCTCTGAAACAATTTTTCAACTTATTTCATTATATTGCTAAATTCGAATTTTGAAATATTTGAAAAATGATTGCGTGGTATGCGTATTGGTAACAACATTCATGGAATCGCAAAGATACCGGTGTATAATACGGTATAAAGGTAAAGCGCCGCTGATCAGACTTGAACTGATGGCCCACTGGTTAACAGCCAGTTAAGCTCCAAAGTAACAGCCTTTGAATTTGCTCTACCATGCTGAGCTACAGCGGCGCATGTTTTACAAAAATTATTACTTTAATTAAATGTTATGCCAATGACTAAGGGAGTAATGTTTCAAAATTCGAATTTTGAAACATTTAGAATTGTTAGCAAATGTAGCAAATGAACTATTTTTTCCGGGTAATGAATACCTTTACAACACCCAATGCAACTAGCAATACGCCTAACCCTGTTGTTCCATAAAGAGTTGAACTTTCACTGGCACCATCTTGTGCAGCCAAACCCACCATCCCGACTATAATTAATCCACCATTAATGAAGAGTAGCACAGCCACCAGCGTGGACCTCTCTTTCAATGATATTGCAAATGCAATAATGGATAAAATTACAGCTCCGGCACCGAATACTCCTCCCCTGATGGCGTGGTCCATTTGTAGAAAACCACTTTTTCCATCCGGAGATGTAGATTGTGCAAACATTACATCTGCACCATATATAATTAGTAATGCAAGTGAGATGAATAACAATATTACAGATATCTTTGTTTTCATATCTAATGGGTATATTCAGATTATTAATAAACTTATTTTGAATTTATATCTCATCGATAACTTGTAGTTAATGTTCTGATGACTGTTCGAGTTAATGAAGTTTGAGTTATTCGCAGGGTGGAAACAGAATCCCTATCGGGCTAATGTACAAATAGCGCAATAATATAGCTATTTCTATTGAATAGTAATAATCTCGATAAGAGATATGTATGGCATCCGTATACTCAGATGAAACTTTGGAATAATTCAGATAATATTACAGTCCAATACGGAAGTGGTTTTAATTTTATCGATTCTAACAAAAGAAGTTACTTAGATGGGATTAGTAACATGTGGTGCAACGTTTGGGGTCATGATAGAAGAGAAATACTTGATTCAATGAAAAATCAGCTTGATACTCTGCCCCATTCCTCATTGTTTGGTTTGGTCAACGAACCTTCAGCGAAGCTGGCAAAACGCCTCATAACAATGGCAAAAGGCATGACCAAAGTTTTCTACACTGATAATGGTTCAACGGCCATTGAAGCTGCTTTAAAAATAGCGACACAGTACTGGAACAACAAAGGAAAATCACAGAAAAAAAAATTCATCTGTTTAAAAAACGGCTATCATGGTGACACAATAGGTTGCATGTCAGTAGGGTACGTTGATGGTTATTTTTCTCCCTACAAATCAATACTACTCAAAACAATAAAGGTAGATTCACCAACTATAAGACATGGAAAATTTGGACCGCAAGACATCGAACAATATGTCGACAAAATTGAGAACATTCTGAAGCGGATATCATCAAAAATATCAGGATTTGTCATGGAAAGTGGAGCTCAAATCGCAGGTGGGGTAAACATATACCCAGAAGGATTTCAAAAAAAGATAAGTGATCTATGTAAAAAATATGACACTCTTCTAATACTAGATGAAATAGCCACTGGTTTTGGAAGACTTGGTAATATGATAGAGTACCAAGCCCAAAAATCCGAGCCGGATATTGTTTGCTTTGCAAAGGCGCTCACTGGAGGCTATTTTCCTCTAGCAGTAACACTAACTACTTCCAGGATTTTCGAACAATTTCTTGGGGATTATTGGGATAAACGACAGCTTTTTCATGGTCATACATTCACGGGTCATCCTGTGGGATGCACGGCTGCTTTGACTAACCTGGACCTTTATGAAAGTCTAAATCTTATCAGAAAAATAAGGTTGAATTCATTGGTATTTGATAAACTCTTAAAAAGATTTTCAGAATTAGAAATTTGCTATGACATTAGAAATAAGGGCCTGCTTTGTGGAATAGAGTTACGAAAAGAGAACAAACCCATAAAGACAATTGACAAAATGCCAGTTGGGCACTACATAGCAAGGGAATCATTGAAAAAAGGAGTTTATCTAAGAACCCTGGGAAATATCATTACAATAATTCCGCCATTAGCGATGGGTAAAGAAGACCTAACAAAGATAGTCGATACTGAATATCAAATTGTGGAAAATCTCCAGAAGAAACTCAAACGATAGCACGTATTTATTGCCTAAATCATTCTAATTTGATTATAGAGAGTAGCTTTTGAAATTCCAAGGTTTTTGGCGATCTTGTTTCTTGGTATGTTCTGGGATAACATTTTGATTAATACGTCCTTGTCGAGTGTCTTTTTTGGACGTCCAATGTTTTTTCCAGCCATTTTCGCCCTTACCATACCATCTTTAGTACGTTGAATCAGCATTTCCCGTTCTCTTTCTGCCACCCAAGTGAGTATCCCAATCATTAATTTCCTAACACTCGGATCCGTGGTTTGAAGAAAAATCTCTTTAGGTGAACAAGATATAAGCGGAGAATATTTTTCAATTGATTTTATAGCGTCAAGTGTTTCCCAAAAAGTTCTTCCAACTCGGGATAATTCATAGACAATGACCGAATCCACACGATCAGATCGAACGAGACTTAGCATTTCCTTGAATGCAGGCCTGTCAATTGCAGGAATCTTACCGCTTATTGCAGAATCTTCGAAGAAATCAAGAATTTTATAATCGTTATCTTGTGCCCATTTTTCAATCACTAGTTTTTGATTAAGTACTGTCTGCTCGTCTGTACTTACTCGCAAGTACCCAAAGGCGTATTTCATTACATACTTCATATTAAAAACTTGATAATACTTTAGGTCAAAAAAACTACGTACAGTTCAAAAAAGGTGTTACATTATTTAGACTATGTATGAGTAAAAAAATGCTAGTATTTTTACGCAGTACAAAAACGGGTCCTTTTTTAGCCTCTAAAACTCCAACAAATAATTGACGAATTTCGTATATTCCCAAACAATACACTAGTTTTCGGATCAATTCATTTATTCTTCATTTTTGGGGATTTTATCACCCAGAATAAGCCTAAAAACACCAAAATATGCTATTATTTTTGTTAAAATTACCCAATATCTTGGAGTAAACAATAGAATTAACTTGAATCTGCAAACAAGGTTGGTTACGAATCCAGTAGGAAGGATAAGAGCTTTGGACTAGCTGAATCAAATTAACGAAAAATGATTTTTTGTCTTTTTTACTAATTGTAAGGTTCTATTAATGTGGATAAACAGATAGATCTGGTCGGATAATTAAAGAATAAGTATGGGTTCTAAAAAAGAACTAATGATGCAAGATTTCGAGTTCATTGATTCTTGTATGAAAAAGGTCATTAATGGAAATTCTATTTCCTTTGAAGAAGCTGAAAAGTTAATTTCAACTAATAATTTGATAAAGCTCGCTCATTGTGCTAACATCATAACCAAGAAATTTAATCAAGAAAAAGTTGACGTTGAATCCTTGATAAATGCCAAATCAGGTAATTGTCCTGAAGATTGTTCCTTTTGTGCCCAGTCTACTTTTTACGAAACTGGTATCACAAAATACCCTCTCTTGAGTGACGAAATAATATTGGAAAAAGCCAGAGAAGCCCAGAAGAGTGGTTCGGCCAGCTTTTGTCTTGTTTGTGCCTATCGAGAACCATCACAAAATGATTTTGAAAAAATTTGCAAAATAATAGTAAATCTAAAAAATGAAGTGAATCTTGACATTAACGTTTCACTTGGCTTCATGACACCAGAACGAGCAAAAAGGCTAAAATTATTAGGTGTCAAGAGATATAATCACAATCTAGAGGCCTCAGAAAGTTTCTTTTCAAAAATCTGCAATACGCATGATTATTCAGATAGAGTAAAGACAGCAAGAATAGTAAAGGAGGCAGGACTAGAACTTTGCTGTGGAGGAATAATTGGAATGGGTGAATCTAGGAGACAGCGAATTGAATTGGCGTATTCTCTTTCAGCTCTTGACCCCGATGAAGTTCCGATCAACATATTGATCCCAAGACAAGGGACGCCAAAGGAACTGGATAATTGTTCAATTGATCCAATGGACATAATTAGAACAATTGCTGTCTGGAGATTCATAATGCCAAAAACAATCTTGAAAATTGCAGGAGGAAGAGAAGTACACTTTAACGACGGTGGAAAACTTGCTCTTCAGGCTGGCGCGAATGGAATTATTACAGGTGGTTACCTTACTACAAATGGAAACGAACCAAATAAGGATATTCAAATGATCCATGAAATTGGCCTCGATACCCGAATTCGTTAATTCAGACATTTACAGACTGAAATCAGAAAATCTTTATCGAAAACTAAGAACTATCGAATATCATGACGGTTCATCAATAGTCAATAACAAAGAAATAATTGACTTTAATTCAAATGATTACCTTGGATTATCCACAAATCTACAAATAATAAGAAATACGATAAAGGATTTTGATGAAATTTCTCAATGTAGCTCTAGACTTGTTGGAGGAAATAATTCAGTAATTGAGAAACTAGAAAACTCTTTGTCACGACATAGAAATACAGAATCGTCTCTTGTCTATACTACGGGATATACAGCAGTTTTAGGAGTGTTGAGTACTTTGGCAGACAGCCAAACTACTATATTTAGCGACGAATTCAATCACGCGAGTATTATTGATGGGTGTAGGCTATCGAATTCCAAAGTCAAAGTTTTTCGCCACAACGACATTGATAATCTATTAGAATTAGTAAGAAACGTAAAGGGAAAGAAAATTCTTGTTACTGAAGGAGTATTTAGCATAGAAGGAGATATGTCAAAATTAAAATCTATTTGTAATTTGGCAAAAGAGTTTGGGCTTTTTACAATTGTCGATGATGCCCACGGAGATTTTGTTTTTGGAAAAAATGGCACCGGAACTCCTTCTGAATTAAGCGTAAATGGCCTAATTGATGTTCATATCAGTAGCCTGAGTAAGGCATTGGGTTGCTTTGGAGGATATGTTGCAAGTACCAAAATCGTAAGGGAATATCTGGTAAATAAATCAAGGCAATTCATATTCACTTCAGCCATTCCCACTCATTTATGCAAATCAGCATTAACCGGAATTAGTATTGCAAAAAAAGGTGTACTTCAGCGAAAGCTCTTCAAAAATGTAAAATTCTTACATAATGGTTTAACGCATATGGGATTTGACATTGGAAATACATGCAGTCAGATAATTCCAATACATATCGGTTCGGAGAAGCTGGCCA
>Ga0193741_1000029_pt1 | contig 37524 bp, 39 predicted proteins | sample L2s2metaG_FD_143059 | JGI IMG/M metagenome (GOLD analysis project Ga0193741, IMG submission 143059) | Soil microbial communities from a riparian zone of the East river system, Colorado, United States - L2s2 | ecosystem: Environmental > Terrestrial > Soil > Riparian zone | place: USA: East River...
CAGCGGATCCTGGAACGTCGCACAGCTCGACGTCCCGGGGATGTTCACGAAGGCGGAGCTCGACGCCCGCGCGCCGAACAACCCGGTCTTCGTCCAGGCCGTCGGCTTCACCGGCGTCCAGGTGAACACGGCGGGCCTCACCCGCCTCGGGCTCACCGCCGGCATGCCCGGCGTCGTCGTCGGGCCCGACGGCCAGCCGACCGGCCAGCTCACCGGGACGGCCAGCCAGGCCGCGTCGCGCTCGATCGGCGCGGAGCTGGGCGAGCTGACGACGGAGGAGCAGGCCGACTGCCTCGAGGACTTCATGCGCGAGGCGAACCGCGTCGGCCTCACCGGCTGGGACGACCCGGGCGGGAACGACCCCTTCGACCCGAACGGCAGCGGCATCACTGTCCTCCGCGACCAGCACGGCTACCAGGGCGTCAACCTGCTCTACCGGCAGGGCCGCATGACGACCCGGGTCACGTTCAACCTGAGCTGCTTCGGCCCCGACGCCGTGATCGGCGTCGAGTGCGTGAAACGGCACACGTTCAATGCGATCAGCCGGCTCGGGGACGACATGCTGCGCCTGAGCGGCATCGGCGAGGACGTCCTCCAGGTCGGCCCCGACGGCGTGTACCCGGAGGACGACTACCACGAGATCCTCGTCCACCTCGCCAAGAACGACTGGAAGTTCCAGCACCACGCAACCGCCGAGGCGACGCAGCACTCGATGGTGGACATGTGGGAGGAGGTCAACGAGACCGAGGCGCAGATGGACGACCTCGGCTGGGTCATGCTGCACCCGGGCGAAGGGCCCGAGGATCCGAGCCAGGAGGTTCTCGACCAGCTGGCCAGCCTCGGCGCGGGCATCGTGCCGACCAATCCCGGTGCACGCGGCGGCGGCACCTCCCACCCGCCGTACAAGCGCATCTACGAGAGCGACGCGCAGAGCTGCCTCGGCACCGACGCGCTCAACGCGTCGACGTACTCGCCGTTCATCAGCCTCTGGTATGTGCACAGCGGCAAGACGTACGTGCCGGGCCAGGCCGGCGTCGTCCCGGAGCAGCGGCTGACGCGGACCGAGGCGCTCGAGATGGCGACGAAGAAGTGCGGCTGGTTCATGGAGCTCGAGGACAAGGTCGGTACGCTCGAGGCCGGGAGGTACGCCGACCTGATCGTGACGAGCAAGGACTACTTCAAGGTCCCCGTCGACGACATCCGCTCGCTCACGTCGGTGCTCACCGTCGTGGACGGGAAGGTCGTCTACGGCGACGCCGAGTTCGCGAGCCTGGACTAGATCGCGGGCAGGCAGGCGGCTCCCCGGCCCCGGGCGCCGGGGAGCCGCCCTCAACCGACGTTTTCGTACCCTTCCGCTGTGGCTGCGGTCGAGCATCGCTGTCCGGGCTGCGGGTCGCCCCCGAAGATCACCGTCGGCACGCCCTTCGTGGGCGTCGTCGGGTTCCTCTGGTGGAAGAAGCCGTTCGAGGAGCAGCTCTATCGGTGCATCGAGGGCCACATCTACTCGGTGCGCGTGAGCGGAGACGAGACGACCGTCGAGCCGCACGACAGCGTGGAAGCCTGGCTCGAGGCCCGCACCGGCGCCCACGCCCCGCCTCGCCCTCCTGATCTCTAGTTGATATAGTCCGTTATAGGACTAAATGCCTCGGCCGAGACGAGCAACCCGAGAGAACCTGGGCTACCTCCTCGCGAAGGCGACTCAACGCTGGAACGAGCTCCTCCACGCCGAGTTTGCGCACGAGGGCTATCCGGAGGTGCGCCCGTCGTACGGATCCGTGCTCCTCCCCCTCTTCGAGGAGGACGGGCTCCGCATGGGCGAGCTGGCAGCGAGAGCACGCCTGGCCAAACAGACGATGACGACGCTCGTGCGTCTGGCGGAGCGGGACGGGCTCGTGCGCCGCGAACGCGACGTGAGCGACCGACGGGCATTCCGGATCTTCCTGACTGCTCGTTCGATCGCCTTCAAGCCGGTCGCGGAACGCGTCCTCGCCCGTCTCGAGACCCGGGTCGAACGGCGCCTGTCGCCGGCTGAGCGCGAAGTCCTGACCACGTCCCTTCAGGAGGTCATGTCGCTATGAGATCGGAGACTGTCACCACCGTCCTGCCCGCGCCCAAGGCGAAGGTCTTCGCCTACCTGGCCGAGATCGAGAACCTGCCGCGCTGGGCGACCGACTTCGCACGCGAGCTCAAGGTTGTCGACGGGCACCACAAGGTCGTCAACGGGCTCGGCGAGTTCTTCTTCGCCATCGACGCGGACGAGACGACCGGCGTCATCGACATGCGCGCCGGGCCGACGGAGGCCGAAATGGCGCTCTTCCCTACCCGCGTGGTCGAGCTGCCGGATGGGCAGTGTGCCTTCACCTTCACGATGTTCCAGAGCCCGGGCTCGAGCGACGAGCTCTTCGAGTCCCAGCACGCCTCGCTCAGGCGCGAGTTCGAGAACATCGAGCGGGAGTTCGCCGAGGACGGCTCACCCAAGCCGCCGGGGCGGTAACTCGACTTCGAAGGACGTCCGCGCCGCGTACCGGATCTCGGGCGGGCCCTCGACAGGGAAGCCCAGGGCGACCAGCGGGTCGGCCCTGACCTCGCCGACCGCCTCCCCGCGCTCCCACGTCGCCTCGCCCCGCCGAATGCGGAAGGCGCGCACGCCCGCGGCCTCGAACATCCCCAGCTCGTGCGCGCCCAGCTCGCTCGGCCCCGCGGGGCCGCGACGCTCGTAGCGGAGCGACACGCCGAATCCGCCGGCGTCGACCTGCCCCTCGCGCACGCGCGCGCGCGCGGGACGAACCGGGAAGCCGAGCAGGGCGCCGCCCATCCCGAACGTCGTCACGCGAACGGCGAGGAAGACGACGGCGGTCTCGTCGCCGTGGCGCGCGTACACGCGGACGTTCACCTGCGAGAAGCGGGGAATCGGAAGCACGCCGAGGCGGCCGCCGTCCCAGCGCAACGCCGCCAGCGTGACCAGATGCCTGTCGTCCACGGTGGCGGGCTTCAGCCCTGCGGGAAGGGTTCGCGCGACAAGCTCGGGATCCGTCTCCCAGCTCGCGAGGACGAGATCTCGGGCCCGATGGCGGAGGAGCACGGCAGGAAGCCTAGGCCCAAGGCGGAACTGCCTGTCGTGGACACAAGCGCCGCCATCGACAGGTTTCTGCGCAGCCAATCGCTCTCCGACGCGACCCGGCGCGCCTACCGCCACGACCTCGACGAGCTCGCGAGCTGGCTCCGCCGCAACGGGCTCGGGCTCGAATCGTTCGACGCGCGCGCCTTCGCCCGCTACGCGGCGGAGCTCGGAGGCGATCGTCCAGGCCGCACTCCGCGCAAGCTCGCCCAGACGACCGTCGCGCGCAAGCTCGCCGCCGTCCGCTCGCTGGTGCGCGCCACACGCGGTCCCGCTCACGTCCCCGACCTCGCGGTCTCGGGGCGGCGACGGCGCCGCCTGCCGCACGCACCGAGGCCGGCGGAGACCGACGCGCTCCTCGCTGACCTGCAGCAAGACGGCCCGCTGGGCCTGCGCAATCGTGCGCTCCTGGAGCTCGTGTACTCGGCAGGGCTCCGCGCCCAGGAGGCAGTCGACCTGACGCTCGCCGACGTCGACTTCGAGCAGGAACTCGTCCATGTGCGCGGCAAGGGCGGCAAGGAGCGGGTCGTGCCGCTGGGCGAGGAGGCCGCCTACCGGCTGCGCCGTTACCTCGAGCACGGCCGCCCGGAGCTGGCGCGCGGCGCCATCGACACGCTCTTCCTCTCCGCGCGCGGGAAGCCGCTCGAGACCTCGACGCTGCGCAAGCTCCTCCCCAACCCCCACCGCCTCCGCCACGCGTTCGCCACACACCTCCTGGAGGGCGGGGCCGACCTGCGCACCATCCAGGAGCTGCTCGGCCACTCGTCGCTCTCGACGACCCAGATCTACAGCCACGTGGACGCCAAGCGACTCAGGAAGGTCTACGACCGTGCCCACCCGCGCGCCTGACCTCGACGGCCCTGTCCGGGGTCAGACCCCGGACGTGCCCGATCCGGCCGTGGAGGGGTTCCTCGCCCTGCTCGCGGCCCGCCGCGCGCCGCGCACGGTGGACGCCTATCGGCGCGACCTTGCCGACCTGACGGCGTATCTCGGCCGGGCCCCGACCATGGCGGGGCCCGACGACATCGAGGGTTGGCTGGCCGACCTGCGCGGCCGGGGTCAGGCACCGAGCTCGATCGCGCGCCGGGCCGCCGCGGCCCGCTCCTTCTACCGGCATCTCGTCGCGCTGGGCATGAGGAGCGACAACCCTGCCGCCGACGTCGACCTGCCGCGGAGGCGCCAAAAGCTGCCGCGCTCGCTCTCACTCGGCGAGGTCGAGCGCCTGATCGACGCTGCCAACGCGACGACGCCGCGCAGCCTGCGCGACCGGGCCCTCGTCGAGCTCCTCTACGGCGGCGGGCTCCGCGTAAGCGAGGCGGTCGGGCTGGAGCGCGGCGGCGTCGACCTCGAGAACCGCACCGTGCGCTGCGTGGGGAAGGGCGACAAGGAGCGCGTCGTCCCCCTCGGCGGCGAGGCGGTCGAAGCCCTGAGGCGCTACCTCGCGCGCGGCCGCCCGTACCTCGACCGGCGGCACCGCCCGGAGCTCTTCCTCAACGCGCAGGGCGGCGGGCTCACCCGCGCCGGCGCCTTCCTGATCGTCCGGCGCCTGGCCGCGAAGGCGGGGCTCGACCCGGAGCGCATCCATCCGCATCTCCTCCGCCACTCGTTCGCCACCCATCTCCTCGAGGGGGGCGCGGACCTACGCAGCGTCCAGGAGATGCTCGGGCACGCCGACCTCGGGACGACCGAGATCTACACCCATGTTTCGGATCGACGGCGACGCGATATGTACTTCAAGGCGCACCCACATGCGCGCCGCGGGCGCGCACGGAGCGATCGTGGAGAGCATCAGCCCTGACCTGTTGGCACCCTGGCTCTCGTCGGAGGACTCGGCGTGCTGCTCGTCTCGCTGGCCCAGCGGTACTCGCTGCTCGAGCAGCGCCGAGAGGCGCGCTGCCCGGCGTGCGGCGTCATTCGCCGCCGCGGCACCTGCAGCTGCAACTAGGCCAGCTAGGCCGGCGAGCCGACCTCGGCGACCTCGCTGAGGCGTCCGCTCCTGACGTCGTAGACCCAGCCGGAGATCTCCAGCGAGTCCGGGAGGTGCGGCGACTCGCGAATCGCGTTCAGGCTCGACCGCACGGCCTCGTCGGGGTCGGGGAACGGCCGGAAGTCGATGTCAGTCGCGTCCGAGCCCACCTCCTCGCGAAGCTTCGCGTGCAGGTGTTCGTTCGTGAAGGTGAGCATCCGGCAGTCGGTGTGGGCGATCACGGCGACCTCCTGGGTGCCCAGGAGCCAGTGGGAGATGATCAGCGAGCGGATCGCGTCCTCGGTGACGAGGCCGCCCGCGTTGCGGATCACGTTCGCGTCACCCTCCTCGAGGCCGAGGAACTTGGCTGGGTCAAGGCGTGCGTCCATGCACGTCACGATCGCGAGCCGTCGCCCGGGAGGCATGGGCAGGTCGCCCTTCCCAAACCTGTCCGCGTAGATCTCGTTCGCAGCCTGCAGGATGTCGCGCTCCGGCATGGTTCCCCCTTTGCGGCACTTCAGTTTTTGAAGGATTGCAAGCTTCTACAAACTGAAGCGAGCCGCGTCAAGCCGCTAGCGCCCCTGGCGTCTAGCGCTCGCGCTCGGAGGCCCGTTTCTTCAGCACGCGGTGGACTCCGGCCGCGGCGGCGCGGAGCTCCTTGTCGTCCGCCTCCTCCGCCATGTGGGCGAGGAGCGTGATCGTGTCGGCCTGGGGAGAGCCGTTCTTGAGCGAGAGGATCGCGAGCCGGCGAACGGCCGCGTTGGGGTCCTCGTTCGCGAGCGAGTGCAGCGTGCCGCGCCTGGCGTTCACGAGCCCTGGATGGTCACGCGAGAGCAGCTCGAGTGAGAGCAGCGCCGAGCCGCGTGCGGCAGGGCTCGTGTCCTCGAGCCCGCGGCGCAGGAGCTCGGTCTTCTGGTTGAAACGGAGCTGGCCGATCGCCCGGTAGGCCAGCGCGCGCTCGCGGTAGTCCTGGCTGCGTGCGGCCGCCTCGAGGTCGTCGTCGACCGCGCGGCGGATGTCGGCGAGCGCCCGCTCGTCGGTGACTTCCGCTGCACGGCCCACGGCCTCGGCGAGCGTCACGCGAGCGTGCGGGCGGCGGGGCCGACGTAGGTCGCCGAGGGGCGGAAGAGCTTCCCGGTCCGCTTCTGCTCGAGGATGTGCGCCGACCAGCCGGCGACGCGAGAGCAGGCGAACATCGCCGGCGCGAGCGGCGGCGGGATCTCGGCGATGTCGAGCACGACGGCCGAGTAGTACTCGACGTTCGTGGCGAGCACGCGCTCGGGGTGGCGCTCCTGGAGCGCCGCCAGCGCGGCCTGCTCGAGCTCCTCGGCCACCTCGACGTACGGCGACCCGAGCTCCTGCGCGGTGCGCTTGAGAAGCCTTGAGCGCGGGTCCTCGGCGCGGTAGACGCGGTGCCCGAAGCCCATGATCCGCTTCCCGCTCGCGAGGGCGTCGCGCACCCAGCCCTCGGCGTCGCCGTGGGCGGCGACCTCCTCGAGCATCGGCTTGACGTACGCCGGGGCGCCGCCGTGCAGCGGGCCCGAGAGCGCGCCGACGGCAGCGGAGAGACTGGCTCCGCAGTCCGCACCGGTCGAGGCGACCACGCGCGCGGTGAAGGTTGAGGCGTTCAAGCCGTGCTCGGCCGTGCAGATCCAGTAGGTGTCGATCGCCTTGGCGTGCCGCGGATCGGCCTCGCCGCGCCAGCGCAGGAGGAACGTCTCGGCGGCGGTGGCGCCTTGCGCGACGACCTCGTCGGGCACGACGTCGTTCTTGCCGTCGGCGATGCGGGCGGAGCGGGCCACGATCGACATCATCTGCGCCGACAGGCGGCCGAGATCTTCGCGCGCCTGCTCGTCGGAGATCTCGTTCAGCTTCCCGAGATCCCACTCGCCGGCGAGTCGCGCGGTCTCGGCCTGGAGGTCGGCGGGCGCGTGTCCGGTGAGGCGCGCCGGCTCGTACGGCTCCGGGTCGGGCATCTTCGAGTCCAGGTCGTCGTCGACGAGCAGGCCCCAGACGTTCTCATAGGGATAGCGGCCGACGAGGTCTTCGATGTCGACCCCGCGGTAGCGGAGCGACCCCCCTTCCCGGTCCGGCTCGGCGATCTCCGTCTCGACGGCGACGATGCCCTCGAGTCCTGGCTTGAAGTCGTTCATGGGCTCCTTCCCTGTCTGCGGCACGGTATCGGACGGCCGCCCGCCTCTGCGCCCTTAGAATGGGCCGCGGCCGATGGCACACAGAGTCACGCTCATCCCTGGCGACGGGACGGGGCCCGAGATCGCCGAGGCGACTCGGCGCGTCCTCGACGCGACCGGTGTCGACTTCGATTGGGACGTCCAGCAGGCGGGCGCCGACGTGATGGACCAGCACGGCGGGAACCCGCTTCCCGACCACGTTCTCGAGTCCATCAAACGCAACGGGGTCGCCATCAAGGGCCCGATCACGACCCCCGTCGGCACGGGCTTCCGCTCGGTCAACGTGGCCCTGCGCAAGAGCCTCGACCTCTACGGCCAGGTGCGGCCGTGCAAGAGCTATCCCGGCGTCCGCTCGCGCTACGACACGGTCGACCTCGTGGTCGTCCGCGAGAACACGGAGGACCTCTACGCCGGGATCGAGCTCGAGGACGGCACCGACGAGGCGCTCGAGCTGATCGCCTGGATCGAGCAGCACGGCCTGGGGCGGATCCGCGAGGGCTCCGGGATCTCGGTCAAGCCGATCTCGGTGACCGGCACGCGGCGCATCGTCGAGTTCGCCTTCGATTACGCGCGCAAGAACGGCCGCCGCAAGGTGACGGCCGTGCACAAGGCCAACATCATGAAGTTCACGGACGGGCTCTACCTCCGGGTCGCCCGCGAGGTCGCCGCCGAGAACGAGGACGTGGAGTTCGAGGACAAGATCGTCGACAACCTCTCGATGCAGCTCGTCCAGCGGCCTGAGGAATACGACGTGCTCGTCTGCCCTAACCTCTACGGCGACATCGTCTCCGACCTCTGCGCCGGCCTGATCGGCGGCCTCGGGCTCGCGCCCGGCGGCAACTTCGGCACGCACGCCGCCGTCTTCGAGCCGACCCACGGCTCGGCGCCCAAGTACACGGGTCAGAACAAGGTGAACCCGATGGCGATGATGCTCTCCGGGGTGATGATGCTCCGGCACCTCGAGGAGCGCGACGCTGCGGACCGCCTCGAGACCGCCATCGCCGAGGTCATCGCCCATGGGGCGCAGGTCACCTACGACATGAAGCCGACCCGCGACGACCCGACCGCGGTCGGGACGAGCGAGGTCGCCGACGCCATCATCGACAGGATGGGAGTACGCGTTTGAGACGCAAGGTGACAGTGGTCGGTGCCGGCAACGTCGGCGCCACCGCCGCGCAGGAGATCGCCAGGCGCGACTACGCGGACGTCGTGCTGGTCGACATCAAGGAAGGGCTGCCGCAGGGCAAGGCTCTCGACATCGACCAGGCCGCGTCGGTGCTCGGCTACGAGCCCTCCGTCGTCGGCTCGAACGGCTACGAGGAGACCAAGGGCTCCGACGTGGTCGTCGTCACGGCCGGGGTCCCGCGCACCGGCGAGATGAGCCGCGACGACCTGGTGACGATCAACGAGGGCATCGTCGGCTCGGTCACCCGCGAGGTCGGCGAGTATTCGCCCGACGCGATCCTGATCGTCGTCTCGAACCCGCTCGACGCCATGTGCCACGTGGCCAAGAACGTCTCCGGCTGGCCGCGCGAGCGGGTCTTCGGGATGGCCGGCATCCTCGACACCGCGCGCTTCAGCGCCTTCATCGCCATGGAGACCGGCGCCTCGATCAAGGACGTGACCGCGATGGTGCTCGGCGGCCACGGCGACCAGATGGTGCCCGTGGTCTCGGCGACGACCGTCGGCGGCGTCCCGCTCACGAAGCTCGTCTCGGCGGACAGGATCGAGGCGATGGTCGAGCGCACCCGCAAGGGCGGCGGCGAGATCGTGAAGCTCCTCGGCACCTCGGCCTGGTACGCGCCCGGCGCCGCGGCGGCGCAGATGGTCGACTCGATCGTGCTCGACCAGAAGCGCGTCCTCCCGTGCACCGCGCTGCTCCAGGGCGAGTACGGCATCGACGACCTCTACATGGGCGTGCCCGTGAAGCTCGGCGCCGGCGGGATCGAGGAGATCTTCGAGCTCGACCTCACGGACGACGAGCGGGCAGCGCTCGTCGAGTCCGCGGCGGCCGTCCGCGAGGTCGTCTCCGTCCTCGCCGGGTAGCGGCGGCGATTGCCGCCCGGCTTCGGGCGGCAGGGCTACGATCGCTGGATGATGCGCCGCCTCGCGTACGTCCTCGCCGGCCTCACGGTCGTCGTGGTCACGGGCCTCGTGCTCACCCTCATCCCCTCGAACCACTACATCGTCCTCCCCGACAGGGCACGGCCGACGGACCCGCTCGTCCGCATTCCCGGCGAGGAGTCCCAGGACGAGGAAGACATCTACATGGTCGACGTCCGCATCGGGCGCGCCAACCTGCTCGAGCGGCTCTTCCCCAGTATCCGGGAGGGCGCCGACCTCCTGCCCGAGCGGGCGATCAACCCGGAGGGCGTCAGCGACCGGCAGCGCCGCCAGTCGAGCCTCAACGACATGTCTCGCTCACAGCTCGTCGCGATCACCGTCGCGCTCCGCGAGCTCGGACGTGAGGTCGAGGTGAGCGGGGACGGCGCCGAGGTCGTGCTCGTGCAGCCGGGCTCCCCGGCGGAGGGGGTGCTGCAGGTCGGAGACGTGATCGTCGAGGCCGAGGGCGAGGAGATCGAGTCGATCGACGACCTCCGCCGGGCTCTCGACGACGTCGAGCCCGGCCAAGATGTCGAGCTCACGGTCCAGCGCGGAGAGGAGCGCGTCGACCTCACGTCGGCGACGCAGGCCTCCCCGGACGAGCCGGACCGTGCCGTGATGGGCGTCCAGGTGCAGGACGCGCTCGACTTCGAGTTCCCCGTGGACATCGAAATCGACGCCGGCGCCATCGGCGGGCCGTCCGCCGGGCTGGCGTTCGCGCTGGACATCGTGGACGAACTGGGAGAGGACATCGACCGCGGCCGCAAGATCGTGGCGACGGGCGAGCTGACGATCGACGGAGAGGTCCTGCCGATCGGGGGCGTGAAGCAGAAGGCCATCGGCGCGCGCGAGGCGGGCGCCGACATCTTCCTCGTCCCGGACGCGAACTACGAGGACGCTCGCAAGGCAGTCGACGACCTCGAGATCATCCCCGTCTCCACGTTCGACGAGGCGTTGTCCGTTCTGGCAGCAAATTAGTTGCCCGCACGGTCAACGCTTTGCAAGAACCTTCCGGAAATAGCGTGTTTTTCGTCGCGGCAACGCTTACCCCCTAGGCGGCGAAAGCCTAAGATGGTCGTCCCCGGACGATGGCGAAAAGGCGGAAAAATACCTGCAACGACTGTTATTTCCGCCAGGCCGGGCTCTGCGCGCTGACGGAGGGGCCCTGCCCGACGTTTCGGTCGGCGAAGGATCCCCGGCTCGAGCCGCCCGAGCAGGCGCGACTGATCGCGCGGCCCGCGCTCCGCGCCCACGCGGCCGCTTAGACGTCGGGCCGCGTCGGGAAGCCGTCCTCCTCTCGGATCGAGTCGAGGTCGGAGTCGCCGCTCGCCCAGCCCGCCACCTGCGGGTCGAGCTCCGCGGAACGGATGAGGTGCGCGAGCGCATCCACCCGGCGCCCGGCAAGGGCCTCGAAACAGGCGAGGTTGTAGAGAACGTTGGGGTTGTCCGGATGCCGCTCGAGGGCGCGGGCCATGATCGCGGTCGCCCCGTCGTAATCCTTCGCTGTGTAGAGCGGCAGCGCCTCGAGCCATGAATCCCACGGCGAGGCCATGAAGGCCTCACCGCGCGTCCCCCCGACGACGAGGACGGTGGTGTCGGGCTCGGCGGCCGTCGCCGCACGGCGAGTGACGGGGTCGGGGACGAAGACGAAGGTGCCCGGAGGCCCATCCAGCTCGTCTCCATCGACGATGAAGCGTGCGTGGCCTGTGAGGACGAGGTACAGCTCCTCGTGGTGGCCCGCACCGGCGCCGAGCTCGTCGTGCTCCTCGATGACCTGGCCGCCCGCTTCGCGTGCGGCGTAAGCGTTGATGCCGAAGGAGCCGATCCCGAGCGGGGCCCGCACCGGGATCGTGACGGCCTCGCCGTCGAAGCGCTCGAGGTCGTCCAGGTGGGCGGTGCGGTACCCGGGGCCGTTCACGCGGTGACCGTGACCGCCTCCCGCACGAGGCGTCCGAGCCGGGCGATGCCCTCGTCGATCTCGGCCGGCGTTGCGTACGAGAACGCCAACCGGATGGCCGTCTCGCCGCCGCCGTCCCAGTAGAAGTCGGCGCCCTTCACGAAGGTGACGTCGACCTCGTCGGCCTGGGCGAGGAGCGCCTCGCCGGTCATCCCGCCCGGAAGGTCGACCCAGAGGAAGTAGCCGCCGTCCGGCTCGTTCCAGGTCGTCCCGTCGGGCATCTCGCGCGCAAGGGCGCCGATCATCGCGTCGCGTCGCGCACGGAGGCTCTCGCGGATCGTCTCGACGTTCGGGTCGAACTTCCCGCGGGCGGCGAACTCGTGCAGGGTCGCCTCCACGAACATCACCGGCGAGACGTAGTTCTCGAACACGAGCGTCTGCATGGCGCCCATGAGCTCTTCGGGCAGGATCGCGTAGCCGACGCGGATCCCCGGGGCGACCGTCTTCGAGAACGAGGACAGGAACATGACCCCGTCGCCGCCCGAGAGCTCGATCAGCCGTGGGAGCGTCTCGCCGGCGAAGCGGAGCAGGCCGTACGGGTCGTCCTCGAGGACCGTCGCACCGTGAGAGCGCGCGACCTGGAGGAGGCGGCGCCGGCTCGGCTCGGACAGCGTCCGGCCGCTCGGGTTCTGGAAGGTCGGGATCGTGTAGACGAGGCTGGGTCCCGAGCTGCGCCCGAGCGCCTCGTCGAGCGCGTCCACGTCGAGTCCCTCGTCGGTCTGCGGCACGGCCTCGACCTCGGCGCCCAGCCGCCGCAGGATCTGGAGCGAGCGGTCGTAGCACGGGGCCTCGACGAACACCTTCGTGCCGGCCTGGACGTGGTGGCGGGCGATGAAGTTGAACGCCTGGAGCGAGCCGTTCGTGACCATCACGCGCTCGACAGGGACGTCGTGGCGGTCGGCGATCCACTCGCGCAGCGGCGGGTAGCCGAGGGGCGGGCCGTAGTTCATGGCGGTGGCGCCGTCGCGTTCGAGGGCGGCCTTGGCGCACTCGCCGAACTCCTCGAGAGGCAGCAGGTCGGGGCCCGGAAATCCGCGGGCGAAGGAGATTTGAGTCATGGCACGAGTCTACTGAGGGCGCCCGCGGGAGGGTTGGTTTCGCGCCGGGCGGGTATCACCTCGTTCTCAGACTGGCGTCTGGACAGGAGGTCATCGGGATGCGGCTGAAGGGTCTACTTCTCTTTGCGTTCTTGCTGGTGGCGGGCGGCTCGCCCAGCTCGGCGCAGCAGCTTCCTCCACTACCCCAACTTCCTTCGCTTCCTCCGCTTCCGTCGGTCCCCGACACGACGAAGCCGGTGGAGGAAACGAAGGACAAGGTGGTCGAGGATGTGAAGAAGGCGGTCGACCAGACCGGCGATGCGGTCGGAAGTACGCCGACCCCGTCGCCCGGCGCCGGGTCGGGCGACGGGAGCGGCTCGGAAGGCGGCGGGGGCACCGTTCCCAAGCCGGCCGCCGGAGGCGCGAACCAGCCGTCTGACGGCGGCGGCAGTGCCGGCTCGGCAGGGTTCTCGCACGAGTGTCCCGGCGAGGGTCGGTTGGGCGGCGGCGGAGGGCGCGGTCCTACGATCCTCTCGAGCGCCGTTGTCGGGGGCCTGCCCTCGGGCGAGGGAGTGCTCGGAGTTGAGGCGGGAGAGGAGTCGGGAGGCGCCGTGGCGGCCCTCGAAGATGCGGCCGCACGGACCGGGCCTCTCGTCCTGGCGGTCTTCGCGTTCGGTGCCCTGCTCCTGCTCGTCGGCCTCGCCGGCGGCCTGCGGGCCCTTCAGGGGCGCCTGAGGGGCATCTAGGCGGTCCGGGCGCCGACGGTCTCGGCTGCGAGGCGCGCGGCTTCGGTGGGGTTCGTCCCCACGCGGACGCCGTGCGCCTCGAGGGCTTCCTTCTTCGCGCGCGCGGTGCCGGCAGAGCCGGAGATGATCGCGCCCGCGTGGCCCATCGTCTTGCCCGGAGGCGCCGTGAAGCCGGCGATGTAGGCGACGACAGGGGTGCTCATCTCCTCGTCGATGAACGCTGCCGCCTTCTCCTCCTCGGCCCCGCCGATCTCACCGACCATGACCACAAGCTCGGTCTCCGGGTCGGCCTCGAACCGCGCGAGCACGTCCACAAAGGACGACCCGACCACGGGGTCCCCCCCGATTCCGACGATAGTGGACTGACCGATACCGAGCTGTGTCAGCTCGTGCCCGATCTGGTACGTGAGCGTGCCGGATCTGGACACGAGGCCGACCGAGCCCTCGCTGAAGATCTCCGCGGGGATGATCCCGACATTCGCCTTCCCGGGCGAGAGCACGCCGGGGCAGTTGGGGCCGATGAGCGTGACGCCGCGCGGGCGCACGTGGTTGTAGACGCGCAGCATGTCGTGCGCCGGCAGGCCTTCGGTGATGCAGATGACCGTCTCGATGCCCGCGTCCACGGCCTCGTAGATCGCGTCCGCCGCGAACCGGGCGGGCACGAAGACCATCGCGGTGTTCGGGCTCGTCTCCGCGACGGCCTCGCGGACGGTGTCGAAGACGGGGATCCCCTCGACGTCCATCCCGCCCTTCGAGGGCGTGACGCCGGCGACGACGTTCGTCCCGTAGCGCAGGTTGCGCGTCGCGTGGAACGACCCCTCGCGCCCGGTGATCCCCTGCACGACGAGGCGCGTGTCGCGGTCGACGACGATCGCCATCAGTTCACCCTGGCCTTCGCCACCTCGACGACGCGCTCCGCGGCGGAGAGCATCGTCTCCTCGACGTACAGGTCGGGCGGTGCGGCATCGACGAGCATCTGCCTGCCCTCCGCAGCGTTTGTGCCGTCGAGGCGGACGACGATCGGATGCTCGATCGTCATCTGGCCGAGCGCGGTGAGGATCCCGCGCGCCACCTCGTCGCAGCGCGTGATGCCTCCGAAGATGTTGAAGAGGATCGCCTCGACCTGGTCGTCCGACGTGATCACCTCGAGCGCGTCCACGACGCCCTGCGCATCCCCTCCGCCGCCGAGGTCGCAGAAGTTCGCGGGGCGACCCCCAACCTGGTCGATCACGTCGAGCGTGGCCATCACAAGCCCGGCACCGTTGCCGAGGATGCCGATCTCGCCGTCGAGCTTCACGTACGTGACGTCCTTCTCGCGCGCGAGGCGCTCGCGCGGGTCGGCGGCCTCGACGTCGCGCATCTCGGCCACGTCGGGGTGGCGGAAGAGCGCGTTGTCGTCGGCCGTGAACTTGGAGTCGAGCGCCTTGACCTCGCCCTCCGGGGTCACGATGAGCGGGTTCACCTCGCAGAGCATCGCGTCGAAGTGGACGAACGCGTCGTAGAGCTTCGCCACGATGGCCATGACCTGCTTCTGCTCGTCGGGGTCCTCGAGACCGGCCGTGAAGCAAAGCCAGCGCGCCTGCCAGGGCTGGAAGCCGACGAGCGGCTCGACATGGAGCTTGGCGAGCGCCTCGGGGCTCTCGACGGCGACCTCCTCGATGTCCACGCCTCCCTGCGTCGTGAACATGAAGAGCGGCTTCTTCTCGCCCCGGTCGAACGTGACCGAGAGGTAGTACTCCTTCGCGATGTCCGAGGCCTTCTCGACCCAGAGCCTGCGGACGACGTGGCCTCGGATGTCGAGGCCCAGGATCTCGCCCGCCCGCGCCTCGGCCTCCTCGGGCGTCTCCGCGAGCTTGATGCCGCCCGCCTTGCCGCGTCCGCCCGTCAGCACCTGAGCCTTGACGACGACCTGCCCGCCGAGCTCCTCCGCGGCCGCGCGCGCCTCCTCGGGGCTCGTCGCAACGCGTCCCTCGGAGACAGGAATGCCCGCGCGCGCGAAGAGCTGCTTCCCCTGATACTCGTAGAGATCCACGGCGGAGCGAGTCTAACGGGAACGCCCAATCACTCGTTCTGACGATCAGGCGTGCGCCAGAACGGGCGATGCAGCCCAGGGGAACCCCGTGAGACTCGCACGCCCGCTCCTCAAGATCGTCACCGTCCTCGTCGTCGCCGCAGCTGCGTTCGGAGGGGCGGTCGCCCTTGCGAGCACGCTCTTCGAGCGGCCGCCACGCGACGCAGAGGAGTTCGCCGCCCTCGTCGAGGCCGGCAGCAAGCACGCCGGGCCTCCCGAGCGGTCGACCGTCGCGGAGCGGCGCTACGTCCTCGCCCTGAACGACCTCTGCGACCGCACCGACGAAGCCTACGCCGACCTCCGGCGGGACCAGGCCGGAAAGGCCCGCCTGCAGCGGCTCCGCTCGTGGGCGCAGGTCTTCGCACGCTTCGATCGCGAGTTCCAGGCGCTGACGCCGGCGAAGCCCAACCGTCTCGACGCCGCCACCGTGGCGCGGCTCAACCGCTCGACGCTCGCCCTGTCCGACGGCGCCATCGCCGCCCTCCGCGCCAGGGACGAGGAGGGCTACGACGCGAAGGTCGCGGCGATCAAGATCATCGACGCGCGCTTCGACGAGACGATGCGCAGCCTCGGCGCGCCGTCCTGCACCTAGGCGGGTTTGGGCCCGGGCGCGTTCGCGCCGGCCTGCTCCCGGGTATACCCCCGGACGATGTAGCGTTGGCCCGACACCGGCCCGAGGAGGAACGATGACCACGCTGCGCGATGAAGAGATCCAGACCCTCGGCACCGACGGCTCGCCGCTCGACCCGCAGGCGGACGCCGACGGCGACGACACAGACACGACCGACGGCGACGCGACCGACACGGACTCGACCGACGCCGACACCGACGCCACTGACGCGGACGCCGACGACACGGACTCGCCGTAAGGCGGCGGAGGCGGCGCTCGAGCGCTGCCTCGACCCGGTCGGCGCAGATACGTTCTTCGCCGAGCACTGGGAGCAGAAGCCGCTCGTCGTCCCCAGAGACGAGCCAGGTCGCTTCGACGACCTGCTCTCCGAGGCGGACGTCGAGCGGCTCGTCTGCTCGACCGCCATCCGCTACCCGGCCTTCCGCATGGTGCGCGAGGGCGGGCAGCTCGACCTGGGCTCCTACACCGCCGACGTCTCCTGGCGGCCGGCCTTCACGAAGACGGCGAACGTGCCGCGTGTCCTCGAGGAGTGGCAGGCCGGTGCGACGATCGTCCTCCAGGCGCTGCACGTGAACTGGCACCCGCTGGCCGTCTTCTGCCGACTGCTCGAGGAGGCGATCGGCCACACGGTGCAGGCGAACTCGTACTACACGCCACGCGGCTCGCAGGGCTTCGCGGTCCACCACGATACGCACGACGTCCTCGTGCTCCAGGTCGCCGGTGAGAAGCGCTGGCTCCTCTACGACCCGCTCTTCGAGCTGCCGCTCAAGCACCAGCGCTACTCGAAGGCGCTGGGCGAGCACGGCGAGCCCGGCGACGACTTCGTGCTGCGGGCCGGCGAAACGCTCTATCTCCCGCGCGGCTGGCTCCATCAGGCCGAGACGTCCGACACGGACTCGCTGCACCTCACGATCGGGATCAACGCCTACACCTGGCTGGATGCAGCCAAGGCCGCGCTCGCCGAGACGGAGCAGGAGCTCGCGTTCAGGCACGGCATCGAGCCGGGGTCCGACGAGGCGGACAGCCTTGCCGAGCGCCTGGGCGCCGAGCTCGATCCCGAGCTCGTGGCGAAGCGCCGCCGGCGCAAATTCGTGCAGACGCGCCGGCCCATCCGTGCGGACGGCCTCACCCAGCTCCGCGCGCTCGAACAGCTCGACACGGAGACGGAGCTCGAGCGGCGCGAGACGGTCATCGCCGACCTCGATGAGGGCGGCGACGGCTGGACGCTGGCCTTCGAGGGGCGCGAGGTCCGCTTCCCGGCGCATGCCGGGCCCGAGCTCGGGGCGTGCTACGAGGCCGACGAGCCCTTCCGCCTCTCGGAGCTGCCGGGCGACCTCGACGCCGTGGGACGCCTCGTGCTCGCCCGCAGGCTTGTCCGCGAGGGCTTCCTGCGGATCAGAGGCGCCTGAGCGCCGTCGCGAAGTAGTGACGGGCGCGCTGCGGCTCCGCGGCGCCGCACGTGAGGAAGACGGGCTCCTCCGAGAGCTCGGAGAGGACGTCGGCCTCGAGCACGGCGGCGTCCCTGGTCCGGAAGCGCACGCGCCAGCCGTCGTCGACGGAGTCGACTCCGACGAGCTCGAGGTCGGCGATGCCGTCGAAGCGTTCCGACTCGCGGATCGCGTGCTCGGCCGCCTGCACGGGGAAGCTGTGGGCGGCGCGGCCCCGGTAGTGCTCCATGTCGATGCGGCCCGAGGCATGCGCCTCGAGGAGCTCCTGCACGTCGCCGGGCTCGACGCGACCGTAGTAGAGGCCCTGCGGGAGCATCACCACGTTGCCGGCGAAGCGGTCGCCGCCGACGTGGGTGGACTGCCAGACCCAGCTCGACTCCGTCTCGTGACGGAGGGCGTCGTAGAGCGGCTGCCCGTTCTTTGCGCAGCAGCGATCCCGCTTGCCGTGCGTGCAGACGACGACGAGCGGATGGTCGACGGGCATGCCCGGGAGCCCGTCGCCGGAGAGTGCTGCGGCGAAGTCGAAGCCGAGGAGGTCCTCCTGGTGGTCGACCTCGAGCTGGAAGAACCGCTCCACTCCCGCCTTCGACGACCCGAAGTACACGTGGCGACGGCCGTAAGCGCGGCGCTCTGGCTTCTTCACGAAGAGGAGCCGCGAGGGGCCGAGCGCGTGGAGCTGCTCGCGGAGGTGCGCCTTGAGCTCGGGCGTGAAGCGGCTCGCGCCGAGCACGTCGCGATCCCAGAGCGCCCGGTACTCGAGCACGATCCAGTTGTCGATGCGGCTGGCGGTTGCGGTGAGGGACTCGTGGCTCGCCGTCGAGACCGCCGCGCAGAGCGCACGGTTCGCGACGCCCGGCCTCGGCTGCACGCTCACTGCCACGAACCTAGCGTAGCCGATCTGTAAGGAGAGCCTTACAGCGAGTCGTCGGTGACCCTCTCACCCTCCTGCGCGACGACGCAGATCACCTGACCGGTGGCGACCTGTTCGCCCTCGGCAACCGACAGGCCCGAGACGGTGCCGGGGCGGTGCGCGGTGATCTCGTTCTCCATCTTCATCGCCTCGACGACGCAGACGACCTGCCCCTCGCGCACCTCGTCGCCGTCCTGGACCTCGACCGCGAGCACGGTGCCCTGCATCGGGCTGACGACGGCTTCGCGCGCGGCCGCGTGGTGGGCGCCGTCGCGCGTCCGCTCTCGCCGCCGCCGTGCGAGCTCGGCGTGCGGCGGCTCGGGTCGCAGGAGCGCGACCTCGAAGCGGCGGCCGTCGAGCTCCACGCCGACGACCTGCTCCTGCGTGCGCGCCGAAGCGGCCGTACGGGCGGCGGCCGGCCTCGGTTCGGGCGACTGCTCGGCGATCGTCTCGACGAGCCCGAAGCACGTCTCCCCCGCGACGAAGCAAGGATGCTCGAGGAGGGCCCGGTGGAATCCGAGCAGGGTCGTCACGCCCTCGATGACGTACTCGTCGAGCGCGCGGAGCATCCGGCGGCGGGCGCGCTCGCGGTCGCTGTCCCAGACGATCAGCTTGGCGACCAGCGGGTCGTAGATGCCGACGATCTCCGACCCTTCGGTCACGCCCGAGTCGACGCGCACGCCGGGCCCTGCGGGCTCGCGGTACGCGCCGATCGTGCCAGGGGCGGGCAGGAAGCCCTGGCGCGGGTCCTCGGCGTTGATCCGGCACTCGATCGCGTGGCCGGAGAGGCGCACGTCCTCCTGGCCGAACGAGAGCGGCTCGCCGGCGGCGACCAGCACCTGCTCGCGCACGAGGTCGAGGCCGGTCACGAGCTCGGTCACCGTGTGCTCGACCTGGATGCGGGTGTTCATCTCGAGGAAGAAGTAGTTCCCGTCGCGGTCGAGGAGGCCCTCGATCGTTCCGGCCCCGCGGTAGCCGACAGCCCGCGCCGCGTCCACCGCGATCGCGCCGATCCGCTCACGGAGCTCCGGCGTGACCGCCGGGGACGGCGTCTCCTCGACGAGCTTCTGGTGGCGCCGCTGAATCGTGCAGTCCCGCTCGCCGAGGTGGACGACGGCGCCGTGAGCGTCTGCGAGCACCTGCACCTCGACGTGCCGGGGGTCTTCGAGGAACCGCTCGACGTAGACCGTGTCGTCCGAGAAATAGGCCTCGCCCTCGCGGCGCGCGGAGGCCAGCGCGCGCTCGGCCTCGTCGGCCGAGCGAACGACCTTGAGGCCCTTGCCTCCCCCGCCGGCGGAGGCCTTGATCGCCACGGGCCAGCCGTGCTCGTCTCCAAGCACGACCACCTCGCCGGCCGACTCGACCGGATCGGTCGTCCCGGGGATCACGGGGACGCCGGCCTCCTGCATCAGCCGCCGTGCGGTCACCTTCGAGCCCATGGCCTCGATCGCCTCCGGGGGCGGGCCAATCCAGACGAGACCGGCCTCCTCGACGGCACGCGCGAAGGCGGCGTTCTCGGCCAGGAACCCGTAGCCGGGATGAATCGCCTCCGCGCCGGCGCGCTTCGCGGCGTCGAGGACGCGCTCCTGATGGAGATAGCTCTCGGCCGGCGGGCCCGGGCCGAGCAGGTATGCCTCGTCGGCCGCGGCGACGTGCAGCGAGCCTCGGTCCGGCTCCGAGTAGACGGCGACGGCCCCGATCCCGAGGTCGCGCAGCGTCCGGAAGACGCGGAGGGCGATCTCCCCGCGGTTGGCGACCAGAACCTTGCCGAACGGAGGCACGAGCGCTCATTGTCACCGCAGAAGGCCGGGTACGGCGGGGGTCTGGGTGCGGGCGTATGCTCTCCGCGTGACCTTCGCCGACCAGCTGACGGTCGCCCGTGCGGCCGCCGTGCCGGCGGTGGTCGTCCTCTTCGCCTGGGATTTTCCGAACCATGACTACTGGGCGACCGCCCTTTTCGCGGTCGCGATGGCGACAGACTGGGTCGACGGCTGGTGGGCCCGGCGGACGGGCCGGACGTCGGACTTCGGCCGCCTGCTCGACCCGGTCGCGGACAAGCTCCTCGTCATGGCCGCGCTGATCATGCTGGTCGGGGAGGTCCTCCCCGCCTGGATGGTGGCCGCCGTCATCGCGCGCGAGTTCCTCGTCACGGGCCTCCGCCTGGCCGCTCTCGAGCGCGGCGTCGTCATCGGCGCCCGCGACCTCGGGAAGCTCAAGACGTGGGCGCAGGCCGTGGCGGCCGGCCTCGGCGGACTGGCGGCCGGCGGGGCCATCTCCGACGACATCGCGTGGTGGGCGATGCTCGTCGCCCTCGTGCTCACCTGGCTCTCGGGCCTCGACTACGCTCGAAGCGCACCCCGCGTCCTCCGTGGCCAACAGCCTGCGTAGCTTCTCGAGGGAGGACAGCGCGGCGGTGCTCGAGCTGTCGCGCCGCGCGCTCAACCGCCCTGAGGAGCAGGTCGGGAACCCGCTCTGGGCGACACGCGACGAGCTCGAAAGCGAGCTCTCGGACTGGCACGAGCCTCCCGAGAAGACGCTGCTCGTGGACGAGGAGGACGGCCAGGTCGTCGGCTTCGGCGGCGTCGAGGTCGCGAAGGGCTTCCCGCACGCCGACCTCTTCGGGCCAATGATCGCCCCCGGCTACCGTGGGCAGAGGCTCGGCAGCGAGCTCCTCGACGCGTCGGTCGCGATCGCCGTCGAGCACGGTCGCCACACTGTCGTCGGGTCGGTCGGCCCACGCAACATCACGGGGCGGATCCTGCTCGAGCACAAGGGCTTCCATCCCCGCGGCGCGGCCAAGGCGGTCTTCAGGCTCGCCCAGGAGGAGCACCGGCCCGCCGAGGAAGGGCCTGAGGGCGTCGAGGTGCGGCCGGGTGTCGAGGCCGACCTCGAGCCGGCGCTCGAGCTCTACCACGAAACGTTCCCTGAGGGGCGCTTCCCCGACGACACGTGGCGGGAGGGCCTCGCCAAGGGCAGCGTCTACCTCGCGGAGCGTGACGGCCGCCCGCTCGCTTTCCTCAACATCGACCCCAGCGACCGCTGGGCGTACCAAATCGGCGTCGTGGCGCAGGAGCGCTCGCGCGGCGTGGGCAACTTCCTCCTCTCGCGCGTGCTCGAGGACTACTGGAGCCGCCATCCCGGTGAGGTACTCGGCCTCTCGGTCGAGGCCGACAACACTCCGGCGCTACGGCTTCTCCGCCGGCAGGGCTTCGCCCCCTGGCTCGTGCTCCAGTCGTACGAGCTCTGGCTCTGAGCTCAGCGCCTCTCGAAGCCCGGCCCGCCACCAGGCGCTGCGGGGCTCGGGCTGGTCGTCCACCGCCTCGGCGAGCGCGCGCTCGAGCGCCTCGCGCTCCTCGGTGGTCGGTTCCGGGCTCCAGTCGTAGTGCACGGCGCCTGCATTAAAGGGTTTTCGCCGACCCTCCGATAGAGGCTGGGATGAGAAGGCGTCTGATTGCCGCGGTCCTGATCGCTCTCACGCTCGGGGCCTCGTCCTCGGCCGCCGCAGCCTCCTGGGCGCAACCGCAGATTCGCACCGTCGTCAACCACGGCCTGATGGGCCCGTCCGTGGACGCCTTCCGGCCGGGGCAGCCTCTGACCCGCCAGGCGCTCGCCCAGGCGGTCGCCAACCTCACGGGTCAGCCACAGGTTGTCGTCGACGGCGCCAAGCCCGTGCTGATGTGGGAGCTCGAGCGCGCGCTCGTCAAGGCCGCCGGACTCCGCTACGCAGGGATCCTCTTCGCGACCAAGGCGCGCGAGGCCGGCCTGGCGCCGCCCAAGCGCTTCGGCGCCGAGGTGGTCGCACGGCTCCTCAGCCTCCGCTTCAACCACGCCGCCGTCAACGACGGCCGCGAGCTCCGGCCGCAGGATCTCGCCACGCGCGCGGAAGCTGCGTACTCGTTCGCCCAGCTGGTCGACCTGAGCGACTGGAAGCGGGACTCCGTCGCCTCGCTCGCACAATCCTTCTCGCTGCCGGCCTTCACGCAGTGGCAGCGCACCGTCCTGAAGCGCGCGGTCGCATTCGTCGGCTACCCCTACGTCTGGGGCGGCACCTCGGAGTTCGCCCAGACCCTCTTCGGCGTCCGCTCCCGCGGCGGCTTCGACTGCTCCGGCTTCGTCTGGCGCATCTACAAGACGCACCCCTTCGCCGGCGCGCCGCAGCTCCAGAACGTCCTCCGGGGCCGCACAACGTACGACATGAGCGGCGAGTTCCCGGTGAGCCGTCGCATCCGCCGCGCGAATCTCAAGCCCGGAGACCTCGTCTTCTTCGGCGCCCGCGGGCCGAACTCGCGGCCGTCCCAGGTCACGCACATGGGCATCTACGTCGGGAAGGGCTGGTTCGTGCACTCGTCCGGCCAGGGCACGACGCTGACCACCCTCACCGGGTGGTACGCCGACCGTTTCGCGTGGGGCCGCCGGCCGCTGCGCGAAGCGGGCCTCGCGTAGGACCTCGCAAGTGCCCCTTTCGGGGGATGAGCAGGGGTTTTGACCAATCCCTCGTACGGGGGATGTGAACGGGCCCGGCGGCCCGGATACTTCGTGACGTCAGGCGTCCGATTAACAACGGGAGAGATCAGATGCTGCATTGGAAGTCCAAGCTGGCGTACCTGCTCGTTGCGGCCACCGTCCTCGCCTCCTTTCTTGGCGAGGCCGAAGGCTGGCACTGGTAAACCAGTCAGGTGAAGGTACGTCCGATTCGCTCGCCCGAGAGCGCGTCGGGTGAAGCGGCGAGGCCGGGGGTTTCGAGAGAAACCGCCCGGCTTCTTCCGCTTCTAGCACCCGTTGCGCTGGCGGCCGGCGCGGCACTCGTTGCTGCGGTGGTCTCACTCGGGCTCTCCGCTCCGAGCATGGCCATGCTCGGAGGCATGCTTGCGCTCGCGGTCGCCGCGACGTTCGTGGAGGCGTATCCCGTGCCGATCGAGGGAATCTCGTCCGGCGGGGTCTCCCTCACCGCAGTCTTCATCGTCGGCGCGGCCGTCATCTACGGCTGGGAGCCGGCGGTCATCATCGGCTTCGTCGCCAGGGCGTCCATCGAGCTCGTCCAGCGCCGCCCGGCCATCAGGCTCGCCTACAACAGCTCCGTCTACGCACTCGGCGGCGGAGCGGCAGGCGCAGCCGCCGCGCTCATCGGCGCCCACAACGGTGTCGGCGGGCTCTTCGTCGAGGTCATCCTCGCCGCGGCGGCCTTCTACGCCATCAACATCCCGCTCACGGCGGGCATCATCTCGCGCTGGTCGCGCGAGCCGTTCATGCCCCTGCTCGAGCGCTCGATCTACTGGACGGTCGTTCCCTTCTCGATCATGGCCTCGGTCAGTCTCATGCTGGCCGTCCTCTGGGAGCGCTCTCCGTTCCTCGCCACGGCCCTCGTCGGCCCTCTCGTCGCCATCGCGCTCTACCAGCGCTCGGTGCACAGCGCGCTGAAGGCGATGCGCCTGGCGCTCACCGACCCCCTCACCGGGCTCGGCAACCACCGCCACTTTCACGAGCGCCTCCAGCACGACCTGGACAAGGCACAGGACGAGGGGTTCCCGCTCACGCTGGTCCTGCTCGACATCGACAACTTCAAGCAGGTCAACGACCGGCACGGCCACCCGATCGGCGATCGCGTCCTCGCGCAGGTGGCGACACGCCTCCGCCAGGGCGGCGAGGCCTTCCGGCTCGGCGGCGACGAATTCGCCCTCCTGCTTGCGCGACGCGACGAGCACGAGGGCCTCTCGATCGCGCGCTCGGTCATCGAGCGCCTCGCGGAGAAGCCCCTCGAGAGCGGCGAGTTCCTCAGCATGTCCGGCGGCGTCGCCACCTATCCGCAGCATGGCGTCGAGCGCGCCGACCTCGTCCGCGTCGCCGACAGCGCCCTCTACATGGCGAAGGAGCAGGGCAAGAACACCGTCCGCGTCTATAGGCCGGACATCGCTGGGATTCAGGAGCTGCGCCGGCTGGCCGAGGGCCCCGACCGCGCCGCCCGCCTGCGCGCGGCCGCCAGCCTCGCCCACGCCGTCGACGCGCGCGACGCGTACACGGGCAGCCACTCCTACATGGTCGGCGAGCTCGCAGCCCGCGTGGCCAAGCGGATGGGCCTCGACACGGAGGCGATCGAGCTCACACGCCTCGCCGGCAGCCTGCACGACCTCGGCAAGCTCGCCATCCCGGAGGAGATCCTCCGCAAGCCCGGCCCGCTGAACGAGGCCGAGCGGCTCGTACTCGAGCGCCATCCCCAGATCGGCTACCGGATGCTCGACTCGCTCGGCGTCGAGCCCGTCGCGACGTGGGTCCTCCACCATCACGAGCGCTGGGACGGCGCCGGCTACCCGGACCAGAAGGCCGGCCCGGAGATCCCGCTCGGCGCGCGCATCCTCTTCGTGGCCGACGCCTACGACGCCATGACCACGGACCGCGTCTACCGCGGCCGCCTCTCGCACGACCGCGCCATCGCAGAGCTCGAGCGCTGCGCCGGCACCCAGTTCGACCCGGACGTCGTCGCCGCCTTCAAGGCGGAGTTCGACTACCCGCGGCTGCAGCTGGTCGGCGCCGACAGCGCCTAGGAGGGGTCGACGGAACGTGGCTCGCCGTCGGGGTGCGATGGTCGTTCCGAGACAAGGACGCAGGGAGCGTTCGTAGCGAAAGAGCTACGGGCGCGACTGAGGACGCCGTCCTCGGGGCGAGCAGCGCGGCCCGACGGCACCGCCCGCGTTTCGTCGAGCCCTCCTGGAGCTTCCTTTCATTTCATACCGGTTACAAACCGGCGCAAACGCGCTGTATCCCTCTCTTGAGGCTGTAGCAAAGTCCCTGGAGAACCGTTGGTTGATGCACAACGGCCGCGCGCGTTCCTGTGGCCCCAATCTCCCAGCGGAAGGAGGTGAGCGCGCGTGATTAGATGGAAGAACCACTACGTCCGGGCAATGCTCGTCGTCGGCGCCATCACGGCTTATGCCGTTGCAGCCGGTGCCGGGTTCCGCTGGTACTAAGCCAGCACGCCCGCTTCCACTACCTCACCAGCTCTCCGTCCTCATGAATACGCACGGATACCCGCCCCGGCTCTACTGGTATATCGCCGCCGTTCTCGGCGTCGCTCTGCCGGTTGCGGCCGGGGCGGTGGTGAGGGTCGTCCTCGACCCGTCGGACCTGTCCACCTGGGTCGGCGTCATTCTCTTCTTCGGGCTTGCGCTCCTCGCGGACATGAAGCCCGTCCCGCTCGACGTCGAGAACGAGCGCGTCGTCTCGCTCGCATTCGTCTTCGTCGTCTCGAGCCAGATCCTCTTCGGCTGGGAGTACGCGGTGCTCACGGCCGTGTTCGGCGTCCTCATCTCGCAGATGGTCGAGCGTAGGCCGGTCGCGCGCTCGCTCTTCAACGCCGCGGTCTACGGCCTGGCGGCGTTCTCCTCGGCCTTCCCCGTCTTCCTCCTCGGCGCCTCCAGTGAGCTCGAGCGGATCACGCTTTACGCCTTCGTCGGCGGCGCCCTGTACGTGATCGTCAACGTCGTGCTCGTCTGCGGCGCGCTGGCGATCCTGGCCGGCCAGCCGCTCCGCGTACTGCTGCGGGACAACCTCAGACACTCCGGGCCCGCCTTCGTGATCATGGCCTTCCTGGCCGCGCTGGCGGCGTCGCTCTGGACGACCGATCCCTGGCTGCTCGTCCTCCTCGCCGGCCCGCTCTTCACCCTGACCCTCTACCAGCGCTCCGCGCTCTCCACGAAGGTGGCGACGCGTGACGCGCTCACCGACAGCCTCACCGGCCTCGGCAACCACCGCTCGTACCAGAGCCGCCTGCGCGAAGCGCTCGAGCGGGCCGAGGAGAACGGCGGCGAGGTTTCGCTCTGCCTCGTCGACGTCGACGAGTTCAAGGGCTGCAACGACCGGTACGGCCACCCGCTCGGCGACCAGATCCTCGTCGAGCTCTCGCGCCTGTTCGTCGAGGGCCGCGACGACGTGGCCGCCTTCCGCTTCGGCGGAGACGAGTTCGCCCTGCTCCTGGAGGAGAACGAGGAGGACGCATACCGGCTGGTCGAGGACCTCCACGAGCGCATCGCCCAGACGGAGTTCCCCCACGGCCAGCCTGTGACGATCACCGTCGGCATCGCGTCGTTCCCCGGGTACGCCTCGAGCCCCGACGAGCTCCAGCAGATCGCCGACGGCGCGCTCTACTGGGCCAAGCGGCACGGGAAGAACCGCTCGTGCGTCTACAGCCCGTCGGTCGTGCGCGTCTACTCGCCCAACGAGCTCACCGAGCTGGCGGAGCGCCAGGCACGCCTGCGCGCTGCGGAGAACCTCATCCGCATCGTCGACTCGAAGGACACCTACACAGGCGAGCACTCCGAGGCCGTCGCCAAGCTCGTCGAGGCGATGGCGCGCGAGCTCGGTCTCGATGACGAGACCACGCAGCAGCTGAAGCTCGCCGCCCTCCTGCACGACCTCGGCAAGATCGCCATCCCGGACACGGTCCTCAAGAAGCCCGGCTGCCTGCAGCCCGACGAGCGCAGGCTCGTCCGCGCGCACGTCGAGTTCGGGCACTCGCTGCTGCAAGGGCTCGGCATCGAGCCGGTCGACTCCTGGGTGCTCCACCACCACGAGCACTGGGACGGCTCCGGCTATCCCGACGGCCTCGCCGGCGAGGACATCCCCTTCGGTTCGCGCGTGATCCTCGTCGCCGACGCCTATGACGCGATGACGACCGACCGCACGTACCGCAACGCCAGCTCGGCCACCGATGCTCTCGCCGAGGTGCGGAGGCGCGCGGGGACCCAGTTCGACCCGGAGATCGTGAGCGCCCTCGAGCGCTGCGTCGTGCGCGGGCTCGACTCGGATTCGGACACCCATCTGGAGGCGAGCGCGTAGATGGCCCAGCTCCTCCCCATCGCCTTCGCCGTCCCGCTCGCGCTCGCGTTCGGCGGCCGCCTCGGCCGTCTCGCCGAGCTCCAGCTCCGCGGCCTCTGGCTCTTCTTCCTCGCCATCGGGATCCAGATCGTCGCCTTCCCGTTCGCCTTCCTCCCGTGGACAACGGGCGAGGAGACCGCCAAGGCGCTCTGGCTCGTCTCCTACGCCTGCCTGCTCGTCGCCGCGGCCCTGAACCGCCGCATCCTCGGCGCACAGGTCGTCGCCGTGGGCATGGCGCTCAACCTCGCCGCGATCCTCACGAACGGAGGCCGGATGCCGGCCACGCCCGAGGCGATGGAGGCCGCCGGCCTCAACTTCGCGGTCAAGCACAACAGCGTGGCAGCAGCCGAGCCCAACCTCTCCTGGCTCGTCGACCGCTTCGCGGCCCCGGACTGGGTGCCGCTCACGAACGTGTACTCGGTCGGCGACGTGATCATCGCCCTCGGGGCCGTCGTGCTCGTCTTCTCGGCGACGGGCGCGCGCCTGCCGCGGCTTCCGCGGCGCTCCGAGCAGCCGTCCGGCTGAGGCGAAACGGCCGCCCTGCGGGCGGCGTATCCTCGGTAGATGCGGCGAGGTGGAACCCTGCTCGTCGTCGTCGCCGTCTCGGCGATCGCTCTTGCCGCGGGCTGGGACGCGCTGCGCGGTGAGGACGAGCCGGCGGCCCAGCCCGAGGAGCGGCCCTCGCCCTCTACGGAGGCGGACGAGGGCACGGACTACGTCCCGCTCGCCGAGCCCGACCCCGTGAGCGGCACCCTCTATTACACGGACGAGGGCTGCGAGCTCCGGGCGGCGGAGCTGCCTGACATCCGGCCGGCCGACGCGCCGAACTGGGACGCGTGCGGGTTCACGCTCTCGCCTGACGCGATGCGGGTCGGCGACGAGACAACCGGCTGGGATCCGCATGCCGATCCGCGGCGAGGGCGCCTCTTCCGAGTCGACGACGGCACGATCCAGGTCGCGACGAACACCGGCCCCGAGGGCGAGCCCATCCGCGGAACGGCACCCGCCTGGCGGCCGGACGGGACCCTGACGTACTTCGCGGACGGCGAGATCCGCGACTGGCCCGAGGGGCGGATCGTTGTCCCCGCGAACCGGCTGCGGATGGTCGTGACCGAGCATCCGAACGCCCCCGGTGTCGGCTTCCTGAGGAATCTGCGCGTGGTGGATCACCACTGGCTCGACGAGGACAGGCTGGTCGCCCAGGTCGCTGCGAACGTCCGCGGCGGGCCACCGCTCGACCTGGTCGCGGTCTTCGACGACGGCCTTCCATTCGCCTCGACCGACTTCCTGGGCGAGGTGCGGGACCTGTGGGCCAGCCCCTTCGGGACCTACTACGCCGTGCTGACGGACACGCTCGGGCTCTACGACTTCAACGGGAACCTGCTCCAGGCGCCGCAGCTCGAAGGCACCCGGGCGGTGGCCTGGTCGCCCGACGAGGACCGGATGGCGGTCGCTACCGACGCGAGCGTCTTCGTCTTCACCACCGGGCAGGCCGACGAGGTGGAGCGGTTCGCGCTCGTCGCCAACGACCTCGACTGGCGAGGCCCCGAGTCGCCGGACGGCCTTGCCGAGGCCGAGGACGCGCGGGGCTGGCTCGGCCCGACCGGCGCTTCCGGCCGCCTAGTCGTTTCCATTCCGGAGGAGAACGGCTGCACGCTCCACGCGCTCCAGATCCCCGACCTGACCTGGGCCGAGCAGCCTTCGGGCGTTCGCGGCCCGTGCCGCTTCACGCTCGGGCCGACCGACGAGGTCTTCCCCGAGAACGAGCTTCCACAGCCGGGAGGAGATCGCGTCGCCGTCTGCCGGAACCACGCTGTCGACGTCCTCGAGGAGGGCGAACTCTTCGTCGGCTACCCGAGTGCCTGTGCCCCCGCCTGGATGCCCGACGGAACGCTGACCTTCATCCGCGACGGCGAACTCTTCCGGGCCGGCGCGGGCGCCGAGCGCCTCGCCTTCTCCCGAGAGAAGCTCAGTGAGCAGCTGGGTCGACCATCGGTCCTCGAGGAGGTGGCGTGGGTGCGGGACGACCAGTTCTGGGCGGCGGTGCGCTCCGGCGAGTCCGCGACCCTTGCCCTGCTGACGACGGGACAGCTGGCGATGTCGCCGTCGTTCACGACGCGGATGATCGAAGGGCTCCGCGTGAGCTCGACCGGGATCGTCGCCGCGGAGACCGATCGCGGCGTCGTGTTCTTCGACAACGGCGGCCGGCGCGCCCTGACGTTCCCGAACGGGCGCGCGGTGACGTGGGCTCCGGACCAGGTCATCGCCGCGATGGCGACCCCGCAGACGATCCTGCTCGTCGCGCCCATCTCGGGCGAGGTCGTCTCGCTGCCGCTGGTGGTCAGGGATCTGGAGTGGGTCGTCCCGTGACCTCCGCCAACCGGCCTTCCAGGAACTCACGCTGCGCGGGTTGGCGGACGAGCTCGAGCGCCCTCGTGTAGGACGCCGCGGCCTCCTCGTTGCGGCCGAGGCGGCGCAGGAGGTCCGCCCGCGCCGAGTGGAGGAGGTGGTAGCCGTCGAGCTCTGCGTCGAGCGGCGCCATCAGCTCCAGTCCGAACTCCTCGCCGTGGGCCAGCGCGACCGCGACGGCCCGGTTGAGCTTCACGACCGGCCCAGGCGCGGCAACGGCCAGGAGGTCGTAGAGGTCGACGATGCGTCTCCAGTCGGTCGCCTCGGCAGTCGCCGCGCGCGCGTGCTCGGCGGCGATCGCCGCCTGGAGCGCGTACGGGCCGTAGACCCTCAGCCGGCCGACGAGGACGAGCCCTTCCTCGATCTGCGCACGGTTCCAGAGGCGGCGCTCCTGGTCCTCCAGTAGCACCAGCTCGCCGTGCGGCCCCGTGCGGGCGTCGCGGCGCGAGTCCTGCAGGAGCATGAGCGCGAGCAGGCCGGCCACCTCGCTCTCGTCGGGCATGAGCATGCGAAGGACGCGGGCGAGCCGGATCGCCTCGGCGCAAAGCTCGCGGCGGACGAGCGCCTCGCCCGCAGTCGCCGCGTAGCCCTCGTTGAAGATGAGATAGAGCGAGGCGAGCACCGAGGCGAGGCGATCGGGAAGCTCGTGGTCGGGCGGGACGACATACGGGATGCGGGCGCCGGCGATCTTGCGCTTGGCCCGGACGAGCCGCTGCTGCATCGCCGGCTCGGTGGTCAGGAACGCGCGGGCGATTTCGGGCGTCTGCAGGCCGCCGAGCGTGCGCAGCGTCAGGGCGACCCGCGCCTCCGGCGCCAGCGCCGGATGGCAGCAGGTGAAGATCAGCCGCAGCCGATCGTCCGGGATGGAGCTATCGTCGATCTCGTCCTCCTCGCCCAGGGGCACGAGCGCCTCCAGCTCGCGCACCTTGTCCTCGAGCCGACGGGCCCGGCGGATACGGTCGATGGCCTTGTTGCGGGCCGTGGTCGTGATCCACGCTCCGGGGTTACGCGGCAGCCCGCGCTCCGGCCACACCTCGAGCGCGACCAGGAAGGCGTCCTGGACGGCCTCCTCGGCGAGGTCGAAGTCGCCGAGGACGCGGATGAGCGCCGCGACCGCCCGTCCCGACTCCTCGCGGAACAGGCGGTCGACGGCCTCGGCCGGCGTGGCTACCGCCGGGCCTCCGCTGCGTTGGCGTGGGCTCCGGAGCCCGCGGCCTCGTAGTCCATGACGGGGCGAACCTCGACCTTCCCGCCCGGCATGGGGATCTTGCGCGCCCAGGCGATGGCCTCGTCGAGGTTCTCGCACTCGAGCAGATAGAAGCCGCCGAGCGTCTCCTTCGTCTCGGCGAACGGTCCGTCGGTGACGATCTGGTTGCCGTCCGTCTGGATCGCAACCGTCGTCGCCGTCGCGGTCGGCTGCAGGCCCTCACCGCCGAGAAACGCGCCGGCGTCCTGGGTCTCGACCGTGTAGGCGTCCCACTCCTTCATGGCCGCCTGGATCTCCTCGGGCGTGCGGTCCGCCCAGCGAGCCTCGTCACCCCAGAGCGTGAGCAGGTACTTCATCGCGGAACCTCCCGTTGTCGTGTCGCGGCGCGTTCGCCGCCTGCACAGGGACGACGAACGGGCCTCGCCCGGATCGACAGGTATCAGAGAGGAATGTTGCCGTGCTTTCGCGGCGGCCGCTTCTCGCGCTTGGCCAGCGCGGTGGCGAGGGCGTCGCACAGGACAGGCCGGGTGCGCCGGGGCTCGATCACGTCGTCCACGTACCCGCGCTCGGCGGCCGTGTACGGGTTGGCGAACTGCGCCTTGTAGTCGGCGATCAGTTCCGCGCGGCGCGCCTCGGGGTCGTCCGCCTCCTCGAGCTCTTTGCGGAAGACGATGTTCACGGCACCTTCAGGGCCCATGACCGCCACCTCCGCGGTCGGCCAGGCGAAGTTGAAATCGGCCCGGATGTGCTTCGAGCTCATGACGTCGTAGGCGCCGCCGTAGGCCTTGCGGGTGATGAGGGCGATCTTGGGGACGGTCGCCTCCGAGTACGCGTAGAGCAGCTTCGCGCCGTGCCGGATGATCCCGCCCCACTCCTGCGCCGTCCCGGGCAGGAAGCCCGGCACGTCCACGAACGTCACGAGCGGGATGTTGAAGCCGTCGCAGAAGCGGACGAAGCGGGCCGCCTTGACGGAGGAGTCGATGTCGAGCGTGCCGGCGAGCGCCCGCGGATTGTTCCCGACGATCCCGACGGGATGGCCGCCGAGGCGCGCGAACCCGCAGACGATGTTCTCCGCCCAGAGCTGGTGGACCTCGAGGAACTCGCCGTCGTCGACGACGCGCTCGACGACCGAGCGCATGTCGTAGGGCTTCGTCGGTTCGTCCGGGATGAGCGTGTCGAGCTCCGGGTCCTCACGGTCGGTGGGGTCCGAGGGCGCGAAGAAGGGCGGCGGGTCGACGTTGTTCTGCGGCAGGAAGGAAAGGAGGTAGCGGGCGTCCTCGAGGCACGTCTCCTCGTCGTCGGCCGCGAAATGGGCGACGCCCGACTTGGACGCGTGCGTGAGCGCGCCGCCCAGCTCCTCGAAGGTCACCTCCTCGCCGGTCACGGTCTTCACGACCTCGGGGCCCGTGATGAACATGTACGAGCTCTCCTTGACCATGAGCACGAAGTCGGTCATGGCCGGCGAATAGACGGCGCCCCCGGCGCACGGGCCCATGATCAGGCTGATCTGCGGGATCACGCCCGAGGCCTGGACGTTCCGCCAGAAGATCTCCGCGTAGCCGCCGAGCGAGACGACGCCCTCCTGGATGCGCGCGCCGCCCGAGTCGTTGATCCCGATCAGCGGACATCCGAACTTGAGCGCCAGGTCCATGACCTTGCAGACCTTCTCTGCGAACGCCTCCGAGAGCGTGCCGCCGAAGACCGTGAAGTCCTGCGAGAAGACGAAGACCTTGCGGCCGAAGATCGTCCCGTAGCCGGTGACGACCGCGTCGCCCCAGGGACGGCGGTCCATCATCCCGAAGTGCGGGTTGCGGTGGCGGACGTAGCGGTCGAGCTCCACGAAGCTGCCCGGGTCGAGCAGCTTCTCGAGCCGCTCGCGCGCGAGGAGCTTCCCGCGCTCCCGCTGGCGCCCGACCGCCTTCTCGTCACCGGCGTGGAGCGCCTCCTCGCGCAAGCGCTCGAGCGCCGCCAGCTTCGCCTGCGTCGACTGGAGATCCTCGGCCTTGGCCATGCGCGGGAGCTTACTTCGGCCAGACACGGAATCGGCACATTCCACGCCCCACGCGTGCGTTTCGGCCGGTTACGCTCGAAGCGGAGGGAGGCCCGCGGCGGCCCCTCCGCGCGTCTAACTCAGGGCTCGGGAGCCAACGTCGGCCGCGGGCAGGGCGTACAGGTACACGTCGCGGCGGCGGCCCTTCAGCTCGATGTACGAGCGCAGCAGCGCCTCGCGCCGGAAGCCGGCGTTCTCGGCCACGCGGATGGACGCGACGTTCTCGGGCTCGACGATCAGCTGCACGCGCGCGAGCCCGTGCTCGCTGAGCGCCCAGCGCGAAAGCAGGCGCAGCGCGCGCGTGGCCACGCCTCGCCCGCGTGCCTCCCGGGCGACCCAGTAGCCGAAGGTCGCGCGCGAGTGGCTCAGAAGCTGGAACCCGACGGAACCGAGCAGCTCCCCGCTGTCCCGGTCGACGACCGCGAAGGAGTACACGTTGGGAGCGCCGGCCAGGTAGCGGCGGGCGTCCTCCTCCGTGTAGGGCGACGGGACGCTCGTCCAGCGCGGGATCTCCGGGTCCTGGCAGGCGGCGACGATCGCCGGGATGTCCTCGTCGACGAACGGCCGCAGGACGACGTCGCCGTCCGCGAGCCTCACGGCGCGGCGCGGCGCCAGCGCTGAGGGAACGAGCGCGGACGGTGAATCGCCCTCCAAGAGCGGGCGCCGATCAGGAAGGCGAGCACGGGAAGCAGGATGTAGCCGAGCCGGTGGACCTGGACGTCCAGGAGCAATCCGAGCTCCACGTCCCCGCTGAACGTGAGCAGGCTCGCCATACCGTTGGGAGCCCCGAGCGTCCAGGTCCAGGGGTCGAAGTCTCCGCGCGACTCGAGGTCGTTCCAGCTCATGATCGTCCGGCCGTCGAGCACGATCAGGAGCACCCAGACGGCGATCGCCGAGACCACCCCCGAGCCGATGCGGGGCCCGCGCGGTCGCCCACGCTCCGCCTCCCGGTACTCGCGGGCGAGGTCGTCGAGGTCTCCGAGCCGCCGCAGCGCCTCCTTCTGGCCGATCTCGGCGGCGGAGGATCGAAGGTGCGCGCGCAGCTCTCGGCGGATCTCTCGGCGGCGTGCGGGCTCGACATCGCCTCGCAGCTTCCACGAGAGCCGCAGCAGGGTCAGCTCGGTCGAAGTCGTCGTCATGGTGCTCCTCCAGTAGGTCCGCTTCCGTTGGGGTTCAAGAGCGGCGTGACGGCGTCGACCAGGCGCAGCCAGGCGGCGCCCCGGGCAGCGAGGAGATCGCGCCCCGAGGGCGAGAGCCGGTAGTACTTGCGCGCCGGTCCCGAAGGCGACGGGACGAGGTGTGACGTGACGTGGCCGTCACGCTCCAGCCGCCCGAGCGCCGGGTAGATCGACCCGTCGGGGACGTCCGTCAGCCCGATTCCGTGCACCCGCTCGACGAGCTCGTACCCGTACGACTCCCGCTCGTCGATCAGGTGGAGAAGGACGAGCCCGAGCACGCCCTTGAGGATCTGGCTGTCGTGCGACGCCGTCTGCACGCTCTCATTCTAACTAAGGTACCTGACTATGCCAAGTAGCCCTCGCCCTAGGGGGCGAGGTGCGCGTCGTACGTGCCGAACTCGTCGCGAAGCGCGTTGCAGATCTCCCCCACGGTGCAGTAGACCGCGAGGGCCTCGCGCATCGGGTGAAGCAGGTTCGCGTCGCCGCCGGCCGCCTCCCGGACCCGGGCCAGGGCCGCTTCCGCAGCGCCGGAGTCGCGCTCGGCCCGCAGGCGGCGCGTCCGCTCGACCTGCCGCTTCTCCGACTCCGGGTCGAGGCGGTGGAGCTCCATCTCCTCCTCGTCGTGCTCGGCGAAGCGGTTCACTCCGACGACGACCCGTTCCCCGGCCTCGACCTGCCGCTCGAACTCGTACGCCGCCTCCTCGATCTCGTGCTGGGCGAATCCCTGCTCGACGGCCGCGACCGCGCCTCCCAGCTCGTCGATCCGCGCGATCAGCTCGGTTGCCCGCTCCTCGAGCACGACGAGCAGAGACTCGAGGAAGTACGCGCCCCCGAGCGGGTCGGCGGTGTCCGTCCCGCCGGCCTCGTGCTGGAGGATCTGCTGTGTCCGCAGAGCGATGCGCGCACTGCGCTCCGTCGGCAGCGCCAGCGCCTCGTCGAAGGCGTTCGTGTGGATCGACTGCGCCCCGCCGCAGACAGCGGAGAGCGCCTGCACGGCGACCCTGACGACGTTGTTCTCCGGCTGTTGCGCCGTGAGGGTCGAGCCGCCCGTCTGCGCGTGGAAGCGGAGCGCCTGGGCCTTCGGATTCGTCGCCCCGAAGCGGTCGCGCATGATGCGCGCCCAGAGCGTCCGCGCAGCGCGGAACTTCGCCACCTCCTGGAAGAAGTGGTTGTGCGCGTTGAAGAAGAACGAGAGCCGCTCGCCGAACTCGTCGGGCGAGAGCCCGGCCGCAACTGCCGCCTCGCAGTAGGCGATCCCGTGCGCGAGCGTGAACGCCAGCTCCTGCACGGCGGTCGCCCCCGCCTCGCGGATGTGGTAGCCGGAGATCGAGATCGTGTTCCAGCGCGGCAGCCGCTCGTGGCAGTACGCGAAGAGATCGGTGGTGATCCGCATCGAGGGGCGCGGCGGGAAGATGTAGTTCCCGCGGGCGACGTACTCCTTGAGGATGTCGTTCTGAACCGTGCCCCGCAGCTGGTCACCCTCGACGCCCTGCTTCTCGCCGACGAGCTCATAGAGGAGCAGGAGCAGCGCGGCGGGGGCGTTGATCGTCATCGACGTCGAGACCTCGCCGAGCGGGATATCGGCGAAGAGGAGCTCCATGTCCGCCAGCGAGTCGATCGCCACTCCCGTGCGCCCGACCTCGCCTGCGGCCCGCGCGTCGTCCGAGTCGTAGCCGAGCTGCGTCGGCAGGTCGAAGGCAACCGAGAGGCCGGTCTGCCCGTGCTGGAGCAGGTAGCGGAAGCGCGCGTTCGTCTCCTCCGCAGAGGCGAAGCCCGCGTACTGGCGGATCGTCCACGGCTTCCCGCGGTACATGTCCCGGTAGGGACCGCGCGTGAACGGGAACTCGCCCGGCGGCTCGGGCGCGGCGCCGGCCGCGTCCTCGTCCGTGTAGACCGGCTTGATCTCGATGCCGGAGTCGGTCTCGCGGTGATCCTCGGCCGTGGACACGAGCGCATGGTACGCCCGGCGTCTGCGTTGAGGCGGGCGGCCATGATTGCCATAGTTCTGCCGTGGCCGCCGACGACGTCGACCGCAGACTCGAGGAGCGAGCCGAGAGGATTCTCGAGCTCCTCTCCCGGTCGAACCGCCACCCGAACGAGTGGCGCCTTCGGAATGCCGAGCTGCGGAAGAACCTGGACCGCTTCCAGACGGCCGTCAGGGACGTCCAGCGCCTGCGGCGGGAAGGGACGCTCGATCCTGAGCACGAGCGCGCACTCGAGCAGCTCCTTCTCGCGGACAAGGATCCGGCGGAGTACAACGCGGACTCGCTCGGCCTCCTCCTCGAGCCCGTCGACCAGCTCCTCGTCGATGCGGGAGACGAAAAGCTGGTCTGCACGCTCCTCGAGATCGAGTACGTGCGAGACGACTTCGAGGGCGGCGGCGCCATCCCAACCTGGAGCACCCTCTTCGACGAGCGCCTGCAAGCTTCGCAGGACTTCGCCGCCGGAAAGGACCTCAGCGCTGAGCAGCTCGAGGAAGCGAAGCGCAGGCTCTCCATGCTCCTGCGCGCCCGCCATTCGATGTACGCGCTCAGGCGCGCCCGAAGCACCACGAAGGCTCAGAGACTCCTGTGGCTCACACCGGTGGTGACGGCGCTCGCGCTGGCGCTCATCCTCGTTGCGGGCTGGGTCGGCGACGACGTCGATTGGCAGGATGGCCTCCTCGTCGCCGTCGCGGGCGCCCTCGGTGCCACTCTCGCCGCGGTGTTCAGGCTTCGGGACCAGCTCGCCCGCCTCGGCGACCTGCGCACGTTCTGGTACGCCTTCCCGCTCCAGATCCCGCTCGGGGCAGTCGCTGGGCTCTTCCTCTGGATCGTCCTTGAGAGCGGCCTCGTGGAGGTGAGCGGCGACTCCGACTGGGCCGCCGCGGGGGCGGTCGCGTTCGTGGCCGGCTTCTCTGAGCCGTTCCTCCTGAAGACAGTCGAGCGCATCGCGGGCGCCGAGAAGGACGAGGAGGAGGAGGACAAGGCGACCGGCCAGGAGGGCAAGTCGGGCTAGGCTCGAAGCGTGCACATCACGGTCAAGCTCTTCGCCGGGCTGCGGGAGCGCGCCGGCGAGAGCGAGCGCGAGGTCGAGCTCGACGCGGGCGCGCGCGTCTCCGATGTGTGGAGACCGCTCGGTCTCGGCGACGAGCCAGAAGGCCTCCTCTACGCCGTGAACAAGGAGTACGCGCCGCCGGACCGCCGGCTCTCCGAGGGCGACGAGGTCGCGCTCATCCCGCCGGTCTCGGGCGGCGAGTTCCGGCTGACGGCGGACCCGATCGACCTCGGGGCCGTCATCGCCGAGGTCGCCGACGGCCAAGCGGGCGCGGTGGCCACGTTCCTGGGAACGACCCGCGTCCGCTCGCGCGGCCGCACGGTCCTGTACCTCGAGTACGAGGCCTACGAGGGCATGGCAGAGAAGGTCATGGAGGAGATCGCGAGCACCCTCCGGGAGCGCTACGAGCTCTGCCGCATCGCCATCACGCACAGGATCGGCCGCGTCGGGATCGGCGAGACGAGCGTCGCCATCGCCGTCTCGGCGCCGCATCGGGAGCACGCCCTGGCCGCCTGCAAGGAGGCGATCGACACGCTCAAGGTCGACGTCCCGCTCTGGAAGAAGGAGGTCTACGAGGGCGGCGAGGAGGGGATCGGG
>Ga0193741_1000030_pt1 | contig 36455 bp, 67 predicted proteins | sample L2s2metaG_FD_143059 | JGI IMG/M metagenome (GOLD analysis project Ga0193741, IMG submission 143059) | Soil microbial communities from a riparian zone of the East river system, Colorado, United States - L2s2 | ecosystem: Environmental > Terrestrial > Soil > Riparian zone | place: USA: East River...
TTTTCTCGAGTTGGAACGTTCAACAATTGATAGACTGGCACCTGATTTCTTTCTTGGCCCGTCTTTTGAATGTAGCCTTTTTGAGTAAGTGATTTGAGAGCTTTGTTGATAGTGTTGTGAGATAAGCAAGTGTCGTGTTCAAGTCTGCGTTTTGAAGGCCATGCTTCCATTGTTTCGCCCGCTCTATCTGCATAAGAAAGTAAAACGAGTTTTTCAGTTGCTGTAACATCTTGCAGGCGCCACGCCCAGTTTGTCGCATCAATGCTCATAATACAGATCCTTGTATTTGATTTAGACGATATAAAGCTGAATGATGTTTTGTTTTTGCATTTAACATGATATGATTATTCCGCTAAGGTTTTAGAACACTATAAGGATGTACCCTTTTTGTGGTGAGAAGGGACTAGGGCAGGATGCCCTATATTTTATTTAGTTTTATATGAGAGCAATTTTAAATCCTCAGTAATTATTTTTAATGCGTGAACAATTTTTTCTTCTTCAATAAGAAAATGTTGTGCCATTTTATTAATTAAAGTTTCTGAATCGTAATGATCTTGATCCATCATCATTTGAGTAAAAGTATAAATACCTAATATATACGGGTCTCTAATTAAAATAACTTTTTTATCTTCTAAAGCAAAAGCTGGGATTCTTTCTTTGTAAATCATTCTATATCCTCTGTAAAATTTATTAGCCATTGCTCTACTAGCTCAACTTCATTTGCACTAAAACACAGTAGGTTAGTACTGTTTTGACAGCGATCATGCACTGAGTTTGCTATCTTTTCTAGCAGATCAACAGCTTTTAAATGCAAGTCTAATAAAGTTTTCATTAAAACCCCTTTGATATTTTGTCAATCCCTGGTTTATGATATGAAAAGTTATTCGTGGGATCGTTGTTTCACGAATAGCTGTCACCGGCTATCGCCAGCTTGGCGCTAAAGTTTGCGCTTTAACGCCGAGTCATCTTAGCTTAACTTTCTACTTGCAACAAATCTTGTTTTTCTTTTTCGTAACGTTCTGCATAACCGCGCTTTGCTGCGTCAAAATGCTCAATAGCTGATTTAAAAAATAGGTATCTTTCATCATCGCTGTGATCCGAGTCACAACACAAATCAGCTTTTTCGAGTATTTGTCGGGTATGCTTATATAGATTATAAATATCTTCAATCATGTTTCGTACACTCCATTTTCAAAGTGCCGTTTGTTATTTTTTCTAGCTTGTATTGAGCAAGCTCGGGAACATAGCCCCATCTTAACCAGTTCCCCAATGTTGAGCTTGACATACCCGTTATTTTCCAAAATTTATATTTTGTTCCATAATATTTTTCTACTTGTATCGGCGTCACTTGTTTGTCCCCTTTTGATTGGTTTCTCGCACTATACCGCATATATTGCTGTATTGGTAGTTATCCACAGAATCTGTGGGTAATGCTGTTAGTAAAAAAATTGCAATAAAAAATGGCATTTATATTCTTTGATGCTATAATAACATACAACTTTAAAATTTAGGACACACAAAAATGGAAAAAGAAAAGAAAGAAATAATCTGCACTCAAGTGAGAATGCCGCGGGAATTGCAAGTATTTTTGCGCGACCAAGCCTTTTTTAGAAAAAAATCAATTAATTCAATAATCTGCAAGTGCCTAGAAAATTTCAAAGAAAATTACGAAAAGTCCTTGCATAACCCTGATAGCATGTTATCATAGCATCACTTAACAACAACAACAGAGGAAAACAAGCAGTGATAGAAATAGAAGCTCCAAAATCTCAAAATATAACTATTGAAAGAATCAGACAAGTAACTGATATCGTTGAAAAACATCTTGACGCAATGACAGACGAAATTTGGAACACATTAAAAGAAAGCGAAAAAATACCTTCTTTGGGTCATTCGCTTGTTGAGATGTCTCACCGTGTAACTGACGAAATTATGAACGAATTGATTGCAATTAATGCGTGTGATTAACATAACAAGAGAGGTAATTTAAGATGAGCTTACCGCAACATTTACAAGAATTAGCAAAAAAGATAAATGAAAATTTAGGAAAAAAAGAAGTTAAAGGAATGCTTGGATATAAAATTGAAGAAATTACAAGTGATGAAATATTTGGGGATAAAAAATGAGAAACATAGCATTCGATACGTTGGAATATACAAACACTCTGAAAGAATCAGGATTTACACAACAGCAAGCAGAAGCAATCATTAAGGTTACTTTTAAAATGATACAAGACTTTAAAAATAAATATGGCTTATAAAATAAAACGGGGATAAAAATGAGATCACATGTAAATTTTGACACACTTGAATATATGGATGAATTAAAAAAATCGGGAATGAAACAAGAAGTAGCAGAAGCTATAACTAAGGCCACGTCTAAAGCTCTTAATCAGATGATGGAAACAAAAGAAATAGCCACTAAAAATGATATTCAAGAATTGAAAATAGAATTAGTTAAATTTATTAGTGCAAGTACCTGGAAAACCGTAGGAATATTAGCAACATTTCAGGTTATCACGCTCGGGATGTTCGGCTTAATGAAATATTTTATTAAATAGGTGCAAAATGAAAATACACGAAATAATAAGTCAATCACGTAGAGATTTTAGAGCAATCTTTGAATGCGAGCATTGTAAACATTCCGAAATAATGAATGGTTATGATGATGCTTATTTTCACAATAAAGTAATTCCATTAATGAAATGTAAGAAATGCGGCGAATCTTCACCAGAAAATTATCGGGAATTAAAAACAAAATATCCTGAAGGAATGACCGTATGAACAAAAAAACACGATTGATTCCATTCGATTGGGATAGGTACAAAGCGGGTGCGACGGCGGTTTGTAGAAATCCAAGATATGAAATTCAGTTTATAGCCGCAGATAGTCTAGGTATTACTGTCGTTTATTTTCATAAAAATTGTTACAAACCAGCAAGCCTTGAATTAAATGGAATATACATTGAAGGCGAAGAATCTGATTATGATTTATTTCTCAAAGAAGAAATCGAAGAAAAGACGTTTTATATTAATATTTATTCTGATAGTAAGCTGGGTTACTTACATGAATCCGTAAGAGAGGCCGAAATAAGACACAATGATGGTTGGCTCGGCATATTAAAAGTCACCTACACCGAGGAGGATTTGATCAAGTGACTTCAAACAAAGAAATAACGCCGCTGTTGATAAGACCTACGAAAAGTTTACATACTTTTTTAAAAAAAAAATCATTCAACGAAAATCGATCTATTAACGAAATTGTATGTGAATGTTTAGAAAAATATAGGGAGAATTACGAAAATAATGTTGACATTAATTGATACTATGATATCATAAACAAGTTGAGTTAGGAGACGGCAACCCCCTAACTCTCAGATAGACACAATTTAAACTAACGAGGAATAAATAGTGAATGATGCGACTATATCGCAGTTAAATACTGCTTTGCAAGACAATGCTATAAGATTTAGTGTTGATGGAAGTGAAGTATTTTGCCCGATGTGTGAAATCTGGCACGAGAACAATACTTTTTGTCAAATGTCCATGGAGGGCTTCTGAATGTTATCTATATTATCTGCTAACAAAACACTCATAAATATCATTGATGACCATATATCGAACCAATGTTTCACATGGAACATGTTGGATGAAAACGAACAAGAGTGGCTAGTTGCTGAAGCCATGCGCGGTTTGGGTGACGAGGCTTATGTCTGCATCGCTGAATCTGACGAGCTTGTCGAAATCATGAAAGACCTACGAAAACACATGGTCACGGGCAACAATTCTTATGATCTAGCTTTGTCTATGACTCGCGCTGCGAGACTATATTTTACCCCTGAATTAGCAGCCCTCTTTGTAGATCGCAAAGAAGCCTACGACTACGACACATATTATGAAAATGGTTTTGTACCAACTGTTGATAAGCAAACCGGCGAGCGTGAGTGGGCTAGACCATCCTAAAAAGTTAGATGTTTCACGTGGAACATATCGAAAACAATTTTATTTAATGAGGAATTTATTATGAGTATTCAACGTTTACACCCGCAGACCCAACAATCACACCGCCCTTTTGTTATATCACCAACTAATATAATGGAGGCAATGGAATATTCAAAGATGATCGCATCTAGCTGTTTTTGCCCAACGTCAATGAAGGGAAAACCTGGCGATGTCATGGTGGCAATGCAAATGGGTGCTGAAATTGGATTAAGTCCAATTCAAGCATTGCAAAACATTGCTGTTATAAACGGAAAGCCTTGCGTTTACGGCGATGCTGCGCTTGCAGTTGTTATCGGGAGTCCTAGTTATATTTCTCATAGAGAATGGTTTGAGGGTTCGGTTTCTGAGGGAAATCTAACCGCTTTTTGCGCTGTAACACGCCGGCACTCTGAAGAATATATAAAATCATTCAGCATGGATGAGGCAAATAAAGCGGGGCTTTGGAAAAAACCTGGTGTTTGGCAACAATATCCTACCCGTATGCTACAAATGAGAGCACGCGCTTTTGCGATTCGTGATAAGTTTGCCGATGCGCTTCGAGGTATCAATGTTCGCGAAGAAGTTGAAGATTATCATAAACCAATTAAAGCAACTTTTTCTGTCTCTACAAAAAAAGAACCTGTTAAGCAAATTATTAATCAAGTCGAAATATCTGTTCCACCAGTTGTTGAAGATGACCTTGATATGCAATTGATGGATTTTACTGATGAAATCAATCAAGCAACTGATATGGATTCTCTCGGTAAAACTTTCGAAGCAATCAAAAAGATTAACTGGAATGCGACAGATTATCTTAAAAAATTAATCGATCTAAAAGATGCTAAAAAATCAGAGTTGAGCGTTAAGGAATTTCAAGATGAATATGATTCTGAAACTGGCGAGGTGACACAATGAGCAATCTCTACGAAATAGCAAATTCTTATCAATCTATCATGAATAAAATAATGAAAGAGGATGAGATTAGTCCTGAAATGCTAGATCAATTAAATTCTGTTGAAAGTGATATTAAAGAGAAAGCCGTGAACGTTGCGGCTTTTATCAAAAATCTTGAATCAGAAGCAGAAGGAATTGAAAAAGCAGTCAAGATTATGAATGAACGATGTTCACGTATTTTCAAGAAAGCACAATCCTTGAAAGAATATCTAAAAAATAATCTTGAGAGTTGTAATACACGAGAAATTAAATCACCATTTTTTGATATTAGAATCAAAATGAATCCTGAGTCTGTTTCAATAAAAGATGAAAGCATCATACCAGGATTTTATTGGCGTGAAATATCGACAAAGCGTGTGGATAAAACATTGATTGCGCGTGATCTTAAAAGTAACATTGCGATTCCAGGCGCTGAGCTTGCACGACAAACTAGAATTGAAATTAGATAATGTTCCACGTGAAACATATTTAAAATGAGTTATGGCCGACGATAATTGTACTGATAAGGAAGTAAGGCGCCACCTTTGAGGCAATAAAATAGGCCACCTAACCATAACCTAATGGCTCGACGGTTAAGCATGCAAATGCTACTGCTTTAAATATCGAGAAACGGTGACAGCCGGAGAGACGGCATTTTTATGGTTAAACTGCGGGGAAAAGAGAGGGGAATATAAAATGAATGAAGAAATATTTGTTTTATTTGATACATTCATGGTTAAAAAAACGGAAATTATTTATTCACAAATAAAGCAAGATAATTCAGTTGAGTTACACATAAAAAAAGGAACTAATACTCAAATATTGGTTGTACCACATGAAGATTATTATAGAGCAAAAGAAACATTAAGCAACTTAGCGATGACAGTGGATGCTACGGTGTTAAATTATAATAAAACTGCATTAATTGAACAAATTGGCTGGTTGACAGGTAATATTAGGACAAGTGAAGTAGAGCTTGAAAGAATTAGCAAAGAATTAAAATATTTACGAATAGAGTTGAGAAGAAACAGAATTAATATAAAAAAGGATAAGAATAATGAATAACCTAACAAAACCAAACGGAACAACAGAAATAACACCGATCGATCAAGTACTAGACGCGCATCAATTTCTAAAAGATTTTTTAGCAAAATTTGATCATGCACAACGCGGCGGCATTCACGACTTTATGGAAATGGCACTATTCAACATGGTAAATTTGTCGATCAAGAATATTGATAATTATTTGCAAACGGGTCATCGTCAAGTTAATGCAACTGAGATAATGCACATTGTGGCTGATTCTTATCAGAAAGTTTTGGATGGCATTAAGCGTAATTTAGAAACTATGAAGCCGGTGAATTTTAGATAAGTCATGATTATATGGTTACTAAAACTTGTTTCAAACATGGTGATTTACTTGAAAAGGAAATATATGTTAACAAGAAAGGATGGAAAATATGCCGAATTTGCGGTAGAGAAGCATCTAAAATAAATCGAACAGAAAATAAAGAAAAAGTTGCTGCATCAAATAAAAGATGGTATGAAAAAAATCCCAATTATAGAAAAAATAGAAGCGAAGAAGAAAAAGATAAAATTAACAAAAGACAAAAAAAATATTACCATCAAAACAAAGAAAGATATTCTGATCTTAGAAAAAAAAATGCTAATCGAAAAATATCCGATAAAAATAATGTTTTGGAGCTTAAAAATTCATATATAAAAGGGTTGATAGTTAGACATTCTTCGTTGAGTAGGCAAGATATAACACCAGAATGGATTGAATTAAAAAGAATTGTTATTAAAATAAAACGAAAATTAAGGAAATAATGTGAATATAAAAAATATTGATGATTTAAGACAACATGCATTAAATACCCTTGAAGATTTAGAAATTGGTAAAATTAGCATAGAACAAGCGGGTGTTACTGGAAAGTTATGCGAAAATGTTATGTCAACTTTAAAGACACAGATAGAAGTAGCAAAAATGCTAGGACGTGAGCCGAATATTCCTTTTTTGGGAAATACTTCAAAAGGAAGGCTGATTAGTATCAAACAAACCAAAAGATTGGAACTAAAGGAAAAAAAATGAATTTTTTATCTACTGTTTAACAGCGTTACTTTTAGTTGCAAAACCTAAGCTAACACCGCATTCAGGACAAAATTTAAAGATTAAGTCCATGCCATCTGTATCTTCATATTCAAAATATATATTTCCTTCCCAATCAGAATATACACCTAATATATGCCTGCAAATCATGGATAATATTTTTCCCATTCTGTAACAGAATATAATAATTCTTCTGCTAATTGTTTAGCATTTTGTCTGTATTTTTCCCATGATATTTCATTATCTAATTCTAAACGTTTTAAGGTATCTATACACTCATTTACGCGTTGTCGGAACCAAAAATGACGCGGTGTTAATCCTAATGACGGCGCAATCATTTATATTCCTTTATTGAATCGTATCTAAATACTTTTTTACCACAATGACTGCAAGTTTTAATTTTTAATCCTGCGCCTTTTGATACTGTCCAACGATGATAATTTAAAAAGTAGCAACAAAACCATGATGTAATTTTCATTTTCCCTCCCTGAGCATTACTGCAACATCTTTGGCACGCTGACCGACTTGTTTTGCCCATTTGCTATTAAGCGCTTCTTGCGCTGCTAATGTATAGTTTTTTTCCTCCAAAGCGGCAATCATAAGCTTAAATCCTTTGAGACGTGGAAGCCCAAGATTGAAGCACATGTTCATCAAAGCTGCTTGCACACCTTCGGGTTGACTGCTATACCACGAACATTTGGCAAGCTCTCGTTGGCAGTTATCAAAATCATTATCAAAGAGATAATCAGCCTCTTTTTGAGAGATGCCATTATCATAAAGATTCCTGCCCCAACCGATAGTCAATACTCCTTCTGTGTCCAAATAAGGATGCAATACGCATCTCTCGCATTTCTTTATCCATGTTTTTGAATTGTATTTCACAATTATCCTCCATATAATAATTCCATCCAAACCAACGAACGGCATAAAACATGATGGATGATTTTATAGTTGATATTCCTTTATTTTTTAACATGTAATAAAAAATTAAATCTGTTTCATAACGAGTAAAATCACACGTTTTGCGATAAAACCAATCATGAACAATTGCGGGTTGAATTAAAGATGAATGCGCGGGCGACATAATTGGCCAGATAAATTTTGGAATGCTCGCAAGATCAGTTTCAAAATTTGAAGGTATTTCAAATTTACGATCATTAATAATAAATTTTATTTTTTTACATGTATGATAATGATAATCATAAAATGGTTTGATGCAACTATTAGACAAAAATTCTGTATGGATGCTATTTTGATTGACATAACATCCAGACAGTAACAATAATGCTAGCACCAATACTTGGCGCATCATGGCATTAAGCGGGAGAAGACACAGCGCGAATTAACTGATAGTTAAATACAGTATCCGCTTGAGGATCAGCACTAAATGTAACCGTTAATGTATTATCTGTAACAACGGCTTGCAATGCGGTCACATTTCCTGTGCCATTATTAACTATTTGAACAAATGCTGTGTCAGTAGCTCCAACGGCACCCGTTACAGTAAATGCTTCTGTTGCATTCCCGCCTACGGTGGTCGGCTGTCCTGCAAATTTAATTATATGCGATGGGGAAATTCCGGAATGTAATTTAAGCAATGTAACAGCACCATCAAGAATTTTTGCAGTTGTGATAGCGTCTGCTTGAATAGTTGTAGCGCCCGTATTAGAAATAGCAACATCGCCCGACATTGCAACTACTGTCGCCACATTACCAGCGGAACCAACTAAAATATTAGCACTTGTTAATGCCGCTAATTTGCTATATGCAATCGCAGCGGAAGCGCTAATATCAGCATTAACAATAACATCAGCAGCAATAGCAAATACGCCGCTGTTGCTAATAGTGCCGTCACCGGACATTGCAACGCCGGTTGCAACATTAGATACGTTTCCGACAAAAATATTACCGCTTGATAATGTGCTCGATAAACCCGCATTTCCTGCTAATTCAACAAAAGCACCAGTTTCTGAATTGTAAGTATAGAATCCAATGCCATCCGAAAGATAAATTAACCACAAATCAGTTAATGAAATTTCAAACTCACCGTTGTTTAATACTTCAATTTCAGAAACACTTGCTGCTGAAGTGAAATAATCATTTGTTGTGACTTCAGCCGCAGAATCATCGGTTACCATCGTTACAATGTTTGGTTCACCATCAAAATTACGTGCAATAGCTAGAATAGACATTCCTTATCTCCTTAATTTATTCCATTATTTATCAGTTTATTTCGTTTGTTTGTTAAGTCTTTTACGTCTGAGCCGATCTAAATCATCTATTCCCAGATAACCTACACCTTCGGCTGCTGCATCAGTGCGCACACCATATTTTCCCGAACTAACAGCACTAGCAATAAGCTCATCATGACTAGCATGGCCTTTGCCTTCTCTCACTTCTATTGGTTTTCGTGGAACATCGTCATAAGCCATCCTTAGCCTCCTTAATTTATTTACGTCCTTTTTTTACAGGTTCCTTTTTTTTCTCCAATTTAGGTTCTTTAATGCCTAAATTACGAATATTTTTTTCAGGTAATTTTGTGCCTTTTTTTTTCATCCTTTAGCTCCTCTGTCGCCTTTATCTAATACCCGATTTGCCTTGGAATCAATTTTAGCTTTTGAAGATGATGATAACTTTCCTTTGTTTACCATTTGCGTAGCACGAGCTTTTGCGTTCGCAGCGTGAGCCTTATCTGGCATAGGATATTTTTTTTCACCAGGCAACCCAAAATCACTTTTAGGCAACTTGTTCCGTTTTTTCGCAGTTATCTTCGCCATTTTCACTCGCTCCTTGATTGTCTTTGGCTTTTTCTTCCATATCCGCTTTTATTTTCTCAATCATTTGATTACAAGCAAAAATAGCGCCGTTCAATTGCTGAAGTTGAATTTGAATCTGACTGCTTTGCTGTACAAAAGCATCACGTTCCTGGATAAATTGCTCTAACAAACTTAATTTTGGAATTTCTGGCGCTGTTGGCATATTAAGCATGTATAACTCTCCATATTGTATTAAAAAAAATCATGTATACTTTAGCATAACTTTATTTTCGTGTTAATTAACATTACTAAGAAATAAATTCGGTAATAACACATATCCCTGGATTGCCAGGCTGCCCATTTCCAGTTGAGCCACCCGCGCCCACAGAAAACCTACCAGAAGCACCTTGGCCGTGACAATCAGCCCGAGTTCCGCCCGATCCGCCTCCTGTAGTGTTCCCATGCATGTAAGAATTGGGACATAAAAACGACCCCCCTCCTGCGCCACCATAAACACCCGCCGCTGCCGCAAATGACATACCAGGTACTCCGTCTGACCCCGTCACTTCTAAACCACCATTCGTTCCCGCTCCACCAGGATTTCCACCGGCTGCGATTTGAAATGCTGCACTTTGGCTCATTCCAGCCCCTCCAACACCGCCCGTTGCAGTTAGAGTTACACCTGAGCCGCCAGGAATGAATGTCGATGATCCGCCGGTGCCCCCCGTTCCTGCACCAGTTCCACCTGTCCCACCTGCGCCTGTCGTAACTTCAGCATCAACACCCAGTTCTACTAATGAATAATCTCGTCTTACATAGCCGCCACCAGCGCCACCCCCGCTGATAGCGCCTTGTCCTGCTGTTCCTCCTGTAATTGCGCCCGCCCCTCCCCCGCCTCCTATCAATTCTACAATGATGTACTTGGTGTTTGCCGTGGGAGTGTAAATTACTGCGGTTCCCTGGACTAAAACTATGTTTACAGATTTTATTGATGTATTATCCGTCCACGATGGCAATGCTGCCGCCCCGTTTGACTTTAAAATTTGATCAGTAGTTCCAACCCCTGAAACATTTTGAAATGCTCCTGTTGCCGTAGTTCCCGCGCAAATCACAGAATATGCAGTAAATGTTGAATTTCCAGTGCCGCCGCCTTCTACCACAGCGGTTCCAAAAACTGGTTGAGATGCAGCACCTTGGGAAATCAAAGGCACACCCGATGTTGCACTTGGAGCAACAGAGTTAGGAAGATTACTAGCGCCTCCGGTTAAGACGTTATATTGCGTAATTGCAGTACCAGTAAATGCACTTGTTCCATTGCCAGTTAACAATCCTGTTAAAGATGCTGCACCCGTCCCGCCTCCTGCAACGGGCAAACCTGTCGCATTTGTTAGAACAAGAGACGCAGGGGTTTGCATAGCAAGACCTGTGGGTAACGTTGAGCTGATAGACGGCACACCAGCACCACTTGTTACTAAAACTCCGTCATTAGCCGTTGCAAGCCCTGTTACCGTGTTTGCTCCATTAGAAAATAAAAGATTGCTTGCTGTGTAAGTATCCGCAAAAGTTGCTGTTGTATAAGTGTTTGTTGTTCCATTTGAACGCAATATTTTTCCTACTGTTGCGACAGAATTTGGCCAAATTGATGTTGATGCAATCCAATTTACTCCACCACTGATTATCATTTTTCCGGCGGTCGCACTTGCGTTGGGAAACAAAGGGGTTGAAAGAATAAAATTTGTTCCATCTGAAAAAATAATTTTCCCTGCGGCGCCGGCGACATCAGGATAAGTTGCAGTTGACCACGCTGGTGTTGTACTTGATCCCGACAATAAAACCTTATTTGCAGTCGCAGTACCGGCTAATATTTGCATTTGACTAGCATTTGACCAAACAATACCGCCATTTGATGCTGTTAAATTGGCATTAGTTCCGCCACGGCTTAAGTCAAGCTGGCCAGTCCATCCCGCTGTAATTGATGCGGCATTGATAAGTGCCGTAAGCGGTGAACCACCTAATGTTAATGTGACATTTGTATCATTTACCGCTGATAATGGTTCCCCTGTAGGGATATCGCCTACAAATGCTATAGTTCCGTCCGCATCTTGCCATGTTACGGTTCGATTTGCCGCGGTATTTGCCATTGCAAAATTGGTTACATGTTGCGCGCCAGTTCCCGAATAAAAATTAAAAGGAAGTGACGTATTTTGTGTGCTGAAACCAATGCCGCCCTCATTCTTTCCCGCTAATAATAGACCTACATTTAAATCAATACCTGCCGCTATAATAATTGGCACATTACCAGTAGAATTATTAAGAAACTCAATATAATTAACAGCACTTGCTATTTCTTGAAAATAAACAACTATATTGCCATTGCTATCTTTAATACCTTGAGGCGATTTTAAAAATCCCACCATTCCAGGGCCATAAAAGTTAATTTCATTAACGGCAATGTCGAGCGTTGCGATGCCAGCAGAAATGGTTTGCCTCAATATTCCATCAGCTAATAAGCCTAGGTTTTGCGCATCAGGCAAACTTACGTCAGCCGTATAAGTTACAAACGGGCCCACAGTGAAAGCACTCTCTTGCAATTGTGTCCAAAGACCTAAAATTGCATCGTAGTACTCATAGAGCTGATCTTCTGTATTAAAACGAAGACGATAATTAATCGTAGCCGATGGAGTTGGTCGTTGAGCTGTTGTACCTGGCGGTAAAAAAGTCCACGGATTATTAAAAAGGACATTTGCACCCCCTAATAATCCAGGCACTTGATTATCATTATTGATATCACCGCCATTCGTCATCTGACTAAACTTTATAGTATCGACCATCACGATATCCTTGTGATTAGTTATTAACTTCCTTGTAATTGCCTTAATGACATTCCAACATAGGCATTAGTATCAGAGGTTACGAAATGCAGCACGTCTCCGCCGCGTACGTAGCGCTTTTTTGGTTTAAATTCATTGTATGGTTGTTCCCCCATAGTTCCGCTCGCCGGAAGACTAGGAGACGAATTTTTTCGTACAAATACATTTGAGTTTTCAGCATATTCAAAATATGCCTGGTATTGCTGTAAGGAAGTGCCTGGAACCGTATAAGTTTGCGCAACATTTTGTGCGCAATTTACCTGGATGCAAACATCACTAAATGGCATCGTTTCTAAATAATTTTCATTATACTGAATAGTCATTTTATTCGTCCTTGTAATGATTATCGATATCTAATACATGTTTTAACTAATGCTGTTGGTTGTATATTGTTATGTGCAGCGCTACCCCCTTCGTATGCCACTGTTACAGTGACAGGTGTATTTGCAAATGATATTAGACCTCCCGTATAGACTGGATATCGAAAGGTTCCAACACCAACACGATCATACGGTTCTGCTTCAAGATTCCAAAAACCACTTGAACCAGGATGGTTATGACTTGGAATTTCAGCAATAGTTAATGTATGAGTTTGTTCGCCACCCGCAAGGCCGACACCATTATTTTCACCTGCAAACAACGTACCATTTGCACCCGCTCTTACTATTGCTCGTAAATCTGGAACATTAAATGTGGCTGCTCCATCACCATTTCCCCATGCAAAAAATCGTACATTAGATGGGCCGGTGGCTGTTGCATTATTAGACATCGTGATAACTGCACCTGTTATCAATGTAATAGTAGTTGATGCAGGAATGCCTATACCTTCTATCTTCATTCCTTGGTGATAATCTACAATGGATGCAGAAGTAAATGTATTAGTTCCACTAATCAAAGTAACAGCTTCAATTACAGTTAGCGCATTAAATAATAAATAATCTCGCAGACGATCTTTGGCTGAACCATCACATAAATAATAATGTGCTGGAACAACAAATCCGCCAAAATCAATAATAGAGCCAACTGGAACAATTGGATAAGCATTATTGTACGTATGATCTATTTGACGATTTATTGAATCTTGTTCAAAGGATGGTTTAATCGGTAAATCTTGAGCGACAAGTTGAAAACTAGTGAGATAAATATCAATATTGCTTGGCAATGAAAGTCTGTAGTCAATATACGCTGCTGGTGGAACATCAGGATTGGTTGAAGAAGGTAATTGAGCATAACCTGTAAATTCATTCCATGATTCGTTAACTGCTGTTATCGGCAATACATTACCGATCACTGACCCATTTGAATCAATCAATTCTGCGGAAATCGATTGCGGACTACCTTCTAAACGTGCTGTCACAGTAGATGAAACAATTTTATTAGCCCATAACATTCCATTTTGCTCAAATCGCTGGAATAAGATAACCGATCCATCTGTCCAACCGTTCATAGTAAGACGTAAGGCATAAGGTGCATTTGATGGGTTACTATTTGAATTGGTGAGCGCAACTTGTGAAATCGTAACTGTTCCTGTACCAGAAGCGAATAAGAACCATCCTGGCGCAACCTCAAGATCAGAAATTCCTGATACACTGCTAATCGTTACAGGATTTTGTAAGCTCATCAATGCAAATTGAGGATTTGTTATTTGATTACTTGAAGCAAAGGCAATCGTGTCAACAGGAGACGAACCGCCTGAACCTGCCACATAATCGTTAACTTCATAAATCAGCGGATAAGCTTGAGTTGGCCCTTGTCGAAATTCAAGTCGATAAACAAAATCAGCTTCAAAATAAATATCAATTGGCAATGTGCCATTGCCTAAAAACTGAATTGGTTGTGTCCAAGGCGTATTTAAGTCTGGATCGTGATAAACGGTTGCAGGAACATACGGAATCGTATTTTCAAGTACGAACAAATAGAACGTGTCGTCAAACAAGGCTCCTTGTAAATCAGCGAGTAGCCAGACCGGACATGATCCCCTAATACCGAGTGCCATATTGATATCCTTATCAAATTATTTCTTTTTAGGCTTCTTGCCTTTTTTTGCCTGGGAGAAAGCAATTGCCACAGCTTGCTTTTGTGGCTTCCCTGCTTTTACTTCAGTCTTAATATTATCAGATATTACCTTTTTAGATTTCCCTTTTTTTAGTGGCATTGTAGACTCCTGTCAATTAATGCTTGCTATTTATCCATTTTTTAAATAACCTGTCATTTTTTGACGGGATTGTTATGGTATTACTTGTAGGTGCCTTTTTAATTGCATACGGTGTTTGGTTACAAACACATTAATTTAATCTATGGCTTGCTACTCTGATTTCCCACATATTGACTTACACCTTTACTTAAAGACGTTGCAATAGCGGCCATTTTTAATTGTTTATCTGGTATTTTATCTAAATTTTCCATTTGTTTTAACCAATCTTTGCTGGTAATAAATTCGATAGCTTCTTTGTCATGTTTGCCACCAGTAAAAACACTATCCAATAAACTTTCTAAAAATGCACCTGTGCTCCTAGATTGATTCATTCCGCGTTCTTCAGTACCTTTTGCAGTTTTAATAGTTGGTGGCCCCATTAGATTATTAAACAAACTACGCATTGCTTTTAAATTTTCTTGAGCTTCTGGTGCTTTTTTAAGATGCCCCATCAATTCATCAAATTTTTTTTCAGAAGCTAATGCTCTATAGAAGTTTGTACCATTGATTTCTTTTTGATCAAACACTTTTTCTAAGCTTTTTCTAACCATTTTTCGTTCATAAAGTGAACGAGCTTCTTTATATTCTGGAAATGCCTCATCCATTTGGTTTCTCATTTTAGCTCTAGTATCAGAAATTATTCGTGCCTCGTTGTTATTACCAAGACGTTCTGATTTATTGACCATGTCATCTAAAGCACGTTTAACGTGATCCCAATATACCAAGCTTGTAGATTGCGGGTCAGATTGTCCAGGTTTTAATTTAAAATTATCAGGTAATAATTCTTTTAAACTTTCTTGATAGGCAGGACTATTTTCAACTATGTTTTTTGCATGATTAATTATTTCATTATCTTTGTACTGCAAAGGAAATTCGGGAGGTAAATTAACCTGATTTAATGATTTATAGGCATTTGTTACTTTTTCATCCATTTTTTCTGGATCATAAATTAATTTAAGAGTATTATTTATAGCACTTCGTTCGCTTGCTTGTCTTTCTTTTCCTTTTGCATACAACATTCGTCCGCCTTCTTCTGTTCTTCCTAATTGGCCTTGACGCTTTGCAATCCAAGGGTTAACACTTGCCTCAGCGGGTGTCAAATAAGTTAATCCCAACTTTTGTGCTGCTTTCAAACGTTCTTGAGCGGTATTAGTATCTAATCCTTCAGTAAGCTTGCGTATCGTATCGTTTTTAGAGGCAAAATGCCTGCCTCCTAGTGCTCCCCCCACAATCGCTCCAACATCTGAACCAAGCTCACCAAATCCTAATTCTTTTGCGCCTTCACGACCAGTTAATCCACCAAGCCCGATAGCAGCCCCTTTTGCTAGCATACGCATTTTTTTGCTAGAGTTATTCATTAATTCAGATAGCATACTTAAAGGGGCCATTGTGGTGGAAGTTGCTCCGGCGGCTTTTAAGTTATCTTGAGGTGCTTGGGCAGCACTATAAGCTGCTTGAGGAATAACATCAGAAATAGCTCTTGATATAAATCTTCCGGCTCCTGGTATCATTGACAATGCTTTTCCTGCTCGTCCTAATCCAATGCCAGGAATTGCCAAGGAAGGCGCATATTGTCCTCCAAATTGGATTAATTTATCTAATGAGGTTGGTTGGTCAACACCCAAAGCACTCCCAAAATCAAAATTTGATGGTGAAAATTCAGGAATATGACCGCCAGAAATTTTATGAGGCAAATTAGCAAATTCGCGACCCATATTAAGCACCCCTATAGCTGGGTCTTTTAAGCCATATTTAACTACTTTTTGTAATAAATTTTCAGAATCTTCCGGATTTTCTTCATTAAGTTGAGCCAACAAAGCAGGATCAGTGACCTTTCTTGCATTAAGCTGCTTTAAAATGTCAGGATCGGTGACTTTAGTCTGACTCATGCCATTCTCCGTTTATTTTCACATAATCAATGCCGTTTATGGTTTTTTTCTCCTCAGGAACAGCACTTGCTGTATCAACCTTTTTCGACTTAATAACTGATAATGATTTTTCTTTTCTAGCCATTAAATCCTTTTTAAAATCTTTTAGCCGTTTAATATAAGAATCTGTGCTTTCTCCAGTTCCTCTTCTAATTTGTTGAGAGACCAAATCAACACTTTCTTTTACTTGAGGCAATCCCTGTGCAGCAACTAATAAATCAATCATTCCACCCGTTTTAGCATTATAGGCGGCTTTTTTAGAAGGGTTAATATCCCATCTTCCATATATAGTGTTAGGATGAGTAATTAAATCATTCATTAATGGCAATATAGTATCAATGGCTTGGGATGCTTTTTGATTTTGAGTCAATACTGTATTAGTTGCTGTGTCACCACTTCTATTAGATACTCGTATATCATTTTTTTTCTTAAACAAATCAAGCTCTGCTGCTTCTTTCTGTTCAGGGGTTTCGGCAAGCGGATCATAACCAAATTCTTTTTTGAAAAACCCACGAAGCATAGGATTTTTCTTTAAAGTATCTAAATTAACGCCGCCTGTGCCATTTCCTTGGCCCATTAATTGTTGTCTTAAATTTTGATTTAATTGATACGCAGCATGCTTATCTTTTAATTCCTGAAGTTGATCGGGCAACAATGATCCACTTTGCCTAAGCCTTTCACGCTCTAAATTAGCATTCATTATACGGCTCATTAAAGTTGAACCTGTATCAAGTCCTTTGAGTAACGCATCGCCTGGTGCATCGGGCATCGGTATATCAAGCGCCATTATCCACCTCCTAACGACCAACTACTTCCACCACCAGCACCGGCGCCCCCACCTCCGCCGCGCCCTCCCATTATGCTTGCGACTGTACCTAACATTTTACCAAATAAAGCACCTGGCGCATTTTCCTGACCGTATGCCATCTTAGCTGAATCCTCACCCATGCCCATCGCACCTCGGCCCATATTCATGGCGTTTTCACCCATTTGACCCGCAGCACCTGCACCAGTACCATAAATATTACCTGCAATATTGGCACCAGCTAAATATTTTTGCATAAGATTATCAAGATAATTTTGTCTATCATTAAGCCCAATTTGTGAAGTACCACCCTGAATGGCATTAAGCGCAGTATTAGACCCCATAAGCCCCAACCCACTTGCAGCATCAAGCCCATGCTCTTGCGCCATGCGTTCAGCATTTTTAGCCGACTCTGACTCAGCATAACCTTTCATCCAATCACTTTCTAATGCCGCAGGATCAAGCAAGCGTTTCATCGCTCCCAAATAATCCCCATGAACATCTTGACCAAATTGATTGTAAGGTTTTAAGTTGCCTTGGGCATCCGTATAGTATTGAGTCGCTTGGTTATAATATTTATTTAATTGATCTTGGCCTTTTTCGTATCCTTTTTCGGGATGAAGAAAACTACTAATCATATTAGTAGTATCTCCAAGACCACCAGCTAACGAATCAAATAAGCCCATACCATCTCCTTATGGATAAGCAGCGGTCGTAAATTTAACTAACGAACCGCTTTGTCTCCCTACATAGATATTATTCGTAGTGTCATATAGAATAACACCATTATTCAACTGTCCTGCGGTATTCATATCTGTAATTTCTGTTTGCGTATAACTCATTGCGGTTAACAAATTAAATGAGTTTTGAATATCGGATATATTTTCATTTAAAGAATCTACTAGCACCCATAACCATTGTAAAAATTGCGGATCAAACTGTGTATTGCTGGCAATTGGAACCGCATCAATTCTATCCAGAAACATCGTCATTAATTCGATCCCCCGCTAACTCGTTTTGTATTTCTAACACCCCCTAAAATAACAATAGGCGCCGATGATACACATACGAGTTTGTAACAACGGTTTCGACTGCAACCTAATTCATACCAACGCATTCGCCATCGGTACTGACCGAGCGGACTAAATTCACGTACATCGGCTGGCAAATAAGTTTCACCACCATCATCTGAATAATACAATTCAACATACGGTTTAAATAATGCATTGTAATGTTGGTCATCAAATTCCGGTGTATTGCTGCCCTCGGCAAGAATAAATTTATCATCTTCTGTAAGCATATAAATCGGATTATCTACGGTGCTATTTTCAGCAACAATAAACTGAGCATTCAAAAATGGCGCCATACTTTGATAAAAAGTTTTATTACCAAATACGAAGTCAATTTCAACATACTCATCCTCAAATTCGGCATAATCTTCTAAGAAAAGTTGTTTAGTTACTAATTCATAACGCATAGGAAATTTTAAAAACGCATCTGTTGCTTGTTCATCTGTTTGGGCAGTATTTCTTGTTTCATTGTAATAAATATTTCCTGCCATCTGATAAATAGCCGGATCATCTTCTACAGTCACTAAATGTTGATTGTTAAAATAAACATGTTTTTTTATGCGATTACGCTCACCGTTCAATTCAATACAACGACCCCATTTTCCGGTTTCAAAGTTATATTCAATTGAGTTTGCATTATCAATCACATCTAAATCACCAAAACCTACGAAAGTACCACCAGCAGCACGATAAAAAATTGTGTTTTCATATTGATACAAAAATCCATCAACTTCGGTTGTCAAAAATGGGCTTAAAGTATCTGGATGAGTTGAGTTTTCTAATAAAACATTAATTGCTTGACTAGAAATATCTTGAGGTGCCGAACCATTGCTCATCATGAATGAAACAAGGCCATCTTGATTTTTAGCAAGCCATACCATCATCCCAAAATTGACCGCTAGACTATTTGGATCAGAAATTCCAAAATTAAAATTGTATGAGCTATTCAATTTCCAGGGAAATTCACGCGTCACATTGCCCACGGTAATTTGTGAAATAATATTCGCCCAAACATCAGTGGTGAAATCACACATTATATATAACTGGTTGTGCAAAACAGCAAATTGCCCAATTATACCGGATGCTCTACCATTCAATGCCGCTCCATTAATGGTAAAATAACTACCTGCATTGCCAGTTAAGTTAATGGTGCTTAAATAAAAATCCGGTGTGTTCTGCACATTTACTACAAATCGATTACCAAAAACACCCACATATAACGGTTTTCCACCTGTCGTTGCACCGCCTGGCGCATTAGAATCCGTAACTAACTCAGCAGTAACGGTTGAGCCATCTTCTTTAATTACGAATATATTATTTTCATCTGTCATCATATTATAAACTAATGTGCCAACAGCTAATGTAGCAAACCAAATTGCTGAACCTAGCGTGACACTAATAGATAATATTTTTTGATTATAGAAACTGTCATATTGATAAACTGTTGTACCAACTACAACATACAAATAATTAAATGACTTAAACTCAACACGCGGTTCTGCATTAAATATTAATCGATTTTGATTAAGAAAATTGATATGTTTGCGTCCCATTGCGGGATAGAGTGCTTGCTTCTTTTTGCCAGAATCAACCTGTATGCCATACCAATTGGCACAATCCATTGCTCCAAATTGCTTAAATCTTTGCACATCATAATAAGTAAATATCGGAAGTGGCTCAATCTTAGCAATTTCTTGTTTCATTAAAGCGGCCATTATTATATTCCCGCTCTAGTTCTATATGCCCCATTTAATAGCGACTGCTCATCACCTACAATCGATAAATTGACTTCGGAAGCGGCTTCCATTTGCATTTTAAGCTCGAGATAATCCGATTCTAAATCTTGCGTCCATGCACCACTACGTCCTTTAAATTTGCACACATATTTTGCCACTGCATAGAGCAAAAATAGCTCTTGATACTCTGGCAATCCTTCCATCGTATCATTGGATGTTAGTGGCACTTTTTGAAACTTCCCCCGACAAAAAAAATCAAAAAATTGGCTAGGTGCAGCATACAACTGCGCACGCACAACGTTAGTTTCGGGAAAAGTAATTAAAAAACGCGGCAAGCCCTGTAAAGGCTCATATTTCCATGCCGCTAAGAATTCATCCCTGCTTTTGACAATTAAAGGATAAGTCACACCGTTTAATTGAAGCCACGCATTATCTAAGTTTGCAAGTCGTCCTTGCTTGATATACGTTATAGTGGGTGTGGGAATCTCATGCGAAAATGTCAATACTGAAGACCCTGTAAGCGTCGCATTCACCGTCATTGTGATTGCATTACCAACAATCGTTAATATCTTTGCTCCAAGTGGAATCCCTCCACCAGAAACGCCATCACCCACGCTATAAAGCGTACCATCTACAACGCCAAAACTAGGCGATGCCACTGCCAAAATACAGGTTTCTTGCTGCGTGGTAACCGGCCCAATATAATCCGGCGAAGTAAACCAAATCTCTTTAATTCCTAAATTGATTGGCACTGTTTCTGTTTTAGCAATCGTTAAAAGCAAACCCGTTGACGCATAGCTAGTAAGAATGCGATTTAATGTACGAATAGCCAAATTTTCATCGTCACCATGTAGCGGCACTGTAGGCGTTGAGGCCGTGATCAATCGGTACATATCAAATACAAATTGCCTAACCGTAGTTGCCATGCGTGACTCGCTTAAATTGCATCATCCGTGACTTCAAACACCATTTCATCATCAGCAAGCAAATCATTTGAATCGTCAATTTCTTCGACTATTTCAGATTTTGCTTTTGACTTTGATTTAGGTTTGGGCTTAGATTTTGGTTTTAACTTTTCTTCAGCATCTTCTTTTCTTGCAAACCAAATCCCTGTTTGCATGTTTGCTTCAAATTCATCCCATGATTCAGCAAGTTTTCTTTCGCCATTTTTTCCATAAATAAATGCACGAAAATTTTTCTTCTCAACGATTCGACCAAGATATATCGCAGGCGTTCCATTCATTTTTTCTCTCCCGAGCGATAATGCCCCCATTTTAGAGAGGGCATAAAAGATGGATTACGAGCAAATACGAATCGCAAATTCGGGGTTAATTGCGACACCGCAAATAACATCGATACGATCTAATTGTTCATAATTTCTAATATCAGCGCCGAGAGAATAGGTCATTGCTAATTTGTACAAGTCAGAATAACGGGTTACTGCTTCAACCCCACCGCGCAATTCTTTAATTGGAGGCGCCGCAAATACAACGGCTTGAGTATGATACGCAAGAGATACATTATGAGAATCTCTCAATAAAATTTGCGCACCATCAGGAATAGCAGCAGAGATATTTTGACGAGCACCATCAATAACAATGGTTGGATTAACGGGAATACTTGCAGTACCACCACCGCTAGCAATGACGGTCTCTGTAACAACAAACTGTGCGCGCTGTTCTAATGGTTCGTATGTCAATGGATTAACCATAAACACACCGGCAGCATCATCAATTTCGATAATATCGCCAATATTAAATGCGACAACACTTGCGACTAATCCGCTAACTTCAATCGTATTACCACTAACAATCGGGCCGTTAGTTACAATTCCGCCCAATTTAAAGCCAGCAGGGGGTGATCCACCAGCTTCACCAGCACCAGCAATTTGACGAGTCAAAAAGTTAGTTTTGAAGAAGTCAAAACCTGATAAATGACCCACAAAACCGTCAATCAATGCGCCGGTATTAACGGTATTATTGAAAGTATTGTAAAGATCATTAGAAAGGTTAGCGGCAATACGTGGGCCAACACCCGCATAGCGTTTTCCATCTTCTGGAATCGCTAATTCAGTCATGTAAGCATCAGCATTTAAGATCGTATTAAAATCGACAGGCACACCTGGCGTACCAACTGCTTGATATGTCTTAGTTTGAAATTCGCTAGCAATAAAGCGTTCAACCATATTACCTAGGCGCTTTGCACGAGGTGCATTTGCCATTTCAAGATATGGTTCGTCACGAGCGCGATCAAAGGTTAAATTAAAACCTGTGTACTCGAGCATGATACGGAATTGTTTGCTGATTGTTAGTGGTCGAATAACCTGTACGCGTGCTTCAGAAGTTGCGCTTGCACCTTCACCGCCCAGATATCTTTCTTCTAAACGATAGTCTAAGGTTTGACCTGTTGCAAAGCGTAGATTTTTGAAGTCGCCTTCGAGGTTTCGGTTAGATGTTCTTGCGAATGATAAACTGTTCCAGAAGCGGACGAACACGTCGTCCAAAACGTATTGTGATTCCCTAAATAGATTAGGCATTATCGTACTCCCTGTACAAATAATTAGAAAAAATACTCTTTCGAGTGCATTTAACTTTTCATTTGTCCAGCGGACGACAATTACGCGCCTAGCGGGTGACGGAATCCCTTACTCATCATTTCAAATCATAAATAATAGATGACAAATTGTCAATAAATTGCCAAAATAATCATTAACATCTAAAGAGACAGATCAAGCACAAAGGACGGAAATGATTAGGAAGCCAAAGACAAAAACTTTAACCATTCGTATAACACCTGCAAACAAAGAATTACTCAAAACTATTGCGGAAAATGAAGACCGTTCAATGGCAAGTATGATAGAAATTTTTATTCGTAATTATCGTAAACAAAATATTTTTGATACATCTTCTGCGAAAATTCCAGTTTGCATTCATGGTTTGGTGTCACATTGCAAGGTGTTTAAATAAATGAAAACAAAAACGTTTGAAATACGGGATAGAGCAACATTTATTCCCGTTGTTGCTGTAAAACTTTCGTATGATGAAAATGAGAATGAGAATGATAGATATTTATTAGGTCGCTGCGGACTTGGGTTGTTAGGATCATTTGATATTGCTCTGTTTCAACTTCAAACTGGTATAGGTTATTTTGATCCATACGAATGGAGCGGCGCACCAATTGTGCGAACAATGCCTGTTGCACACAAATACATTGAAGAAAATTTTGATAAACTAGACTCAGGTGCTGTAATAGATGTTGAGTTTATTCTTGGCGAGACTACAACACCTAAGAAAAGCGAAAAGTTTGAGACTGGGCCTTATTGATATTTGAAGGTAAAAAAATGAACCAAAAATTTAAGAAATTAATCGATAAATTGCAAGATAACTTACAAGATATGACATTATCTTTTTTATATAAACATTTAGAAGATGAAGAAAATACGTCTGATGTTTTAAATATAATTTTAAGTTCGCACCTATCTTCATGTTTTACTCTAATGAGCCAAGTATCTAAAGAACATCCGAAAATTTATGAAGAAGTAGAAGAATTTATAAAAAATATTAATAAGGCTATTTCTGAACAATCACAAATTATGAGCGTAGAGATTAACATTGAATGAAAAATTTCCTAAAACAATTATTCTGCAATCATGACATTGTAGTAAAAACAGAAAGCCATTCGCCAGAACATGTTTTCATTGTGAAAAGCATAATTGAATGCACAAAATGCCAAAAAACATTCGCACAGCATCCTAATGCTCAATGTTGCTATGTGTTACATATTCACAGCAAAATTATGCAAGACCATTGGATAAATATATATAAGGCAATGCAGCAACCACAACAATGAACTATAACAATATAAAGAGGTAAAATTTTGATGGATAAGATATATCAATGGTATGAGGATGCGCGTGATTCATTAGCACGATACGAACTAGAAAAACAAAATCCTGAACGCCATGAAAGTATTGATGAAATGGAAAAGTGGATAAAAGATCGGAAAGAAATTGTACACAATATTAATAAAAAACATCCAGAACTTAAAAAACAATATGAGCAAAAACAAAAAGAAAAATTAGCATTTGCCGAATTGAAAACCGAAATTGTAAAACTAATGTTTGAATTTACCAATAAATATGCCATAAAAGGTGAAAATTGTTTATATCCTAATGTGAGTAAAATTTTGGTAGATGTATTGGTTGCTTGTTTATCTGAGGCTCAATATCAAATAAAAGGCATTCCCGCATTTACTTCAAAACAAATCGATCATATATGTTATCAAATTGGCGAATGGTATCTGATGATGAAACCGTTACTCGAAGGACAACATAATTTAGGTCGCATGAAAGAAAAACTTAAAATCATGATATGTGGAGATTAGTGATGGATGATTTAGTATTTATGTTTTGCCCACCTTTCTCTCAGTATAAAGAACAACCGACAGATCAATCAAAGTGTGAGTTAGTTGATTGTCCTACTTGCAAACAATCTATGTGGTTATCAGAGAAAAAAGATTCATTAAAAAAGATAGGGACAGCTTTCGGAAAAGAGGTAATTTGTGAATGTTATGACTGTTTTACAAAAAGAGCAAAAGAAAATCCAGAATTAATACGTGATCACAAGATGATTAATATATAAAAATGGAGATAAATGATGGACAGCATTACAAGTATTTCAAAAGACCATTACGAGTGGAAAGTTAAGTTTTCTAAAAAGATGATTGCATGGAATGGTATTTGGTTACTATTCAGTTCGGCAGTCACTTTTTATGATCTGATCACATTAATTCATGACCATAATTATTTAAACGGAATTCCATTTGGAATGATGCTGATGACATCTTTATGGTCATTTTTTTATTTACTTGATTCGCTACGTGAGCTAAAAACAGACAAATCATATCTTAAGTTTCAAACAGAATTACACGAAAACCAATTAGCATCTAGCGAACGTCAATCGTATTTGTACCAAAAACAACTGTATGAGCAAATGATAGCTAAAATGGAAAAAACAAAAAAAGAATCTCATAACGCAGATTGGAACTCCACTGCCGCATCAAGCATGGTTCATGATGACCCTGGCAAATCGGATGAGGAATAAAAAATGAACCTTGAAAATCAATGTGTAAGTTTAGAGCTAGCCAAAAAATTAAAAGAGCTTGGAATTGAGCAAAATAGTATATTTAATTGGGAATATTACGATGAGCAATGCTATGCAATAAAATATTTTCCATATTCAATACTTCCCGACAATGTTAATAAATTTCAATTATATTCAGCCTTCACCTCTGACGAGCTTTTTGAAATTCTATTCCAACAAAATTACGATCATTTAGAGGAAACTGGATATTTAGAAATTACAACTGAAAAAGTTTATCGATCAACTGGCGATTTTTATCGGATAACAAATAATTTAACCGAGCATCTTATAGATTCACCAAAACTCGCCGATTGCTTGGCCGAATTACTGATTTTAGCCAAAGAACAAGGGTTGGGATGACCTATGAGTGAATTTACTTGTTATAAATGCCAACAAACATACGTTATGCGAAATGACGAAGAATGGAACAACAAGAAAGCAGCAGAAGAATTATTAACTTTACATCCTGAATCAAAAAACGATTCCACAGATATTTTATGTGATGATTGTAACGAAGAATTTAAAATATGGTTTGCCACTTTGACCGATGAACAAAAGAGAGAGATGCGAAATGGATAATCTCAAAATAATCGGGATATGGATTGCAACATTTTTTATCTGCTTAGGCATAATTATTATGACGTGTAATCTGGTAACTCCAACTAATTGGCATTTTTAATTAAGGAATATATGAAAGTAAAATACCATAAACCAAAAAACACGATTGAAAAAATAACCGAAGTTTACTGTTTTGTTTCAGTTGATGAAAGAGGCGAAGGAATAATAGGTCATTCAATGGAGATACCTGAAACTGGTCAACAAATGATGATGCCTTTTGTCTGCGCAGATAAAGCACGAATGGAATCACTTAAACCTTTGGCTAAAAAAATGTCTTTAGAATCTGGAATGAAAGTAAAATTAATAAAGTTAACCAACAGAGAAGAACTTGAAGTTATTTGAGGAAAAATAATGATGCAACCAGAAGATTTAGATTTCAGCAACCTAACCAAAGAGCAATTAAAAATATATAAAATTGCTTTTTCTTCATATAACCAAGGAACAATTGATACGGGAACCATAATAATGGAATCTTTTAAAGCTGTGATAGAAAAATCAATAGAAATGTATGACAAAAAAATAAAAGAAATTGATGAGATTTTGGGGAAGGATAATTAGATGTCGCTGTATTATAAACTTGATAAAGCTAAAAAAGCTTTGCCATGTAATGCGCGCGAATGGGGATTGCAGCGAGAAGAAATGCGTGATAATGGTACAAAAATTATAGCTTTAGGTACTATACATGGAAAACGTATTTCTACAGTATGGATTGGAATTAATAGCGAATCGGATTTTACATTACCACCATTAATATTTGAAACAATGATATTTGGAGATAAAGGCGAAACAGAAGATTATTGTGAGCAATATTCAACATGGGATGAAGCGTTAGCGGGTCATCAACGTGCTATTGAATGGGTTAAAACTGGGTGTAAAGATGACTGACTTTGACGAACGCATTAATGATATAGAAAAACGTTTAATTGCTTTGGAAACAGGATTTATTCAAAGAATAGGTCATTTAGGAGAAACTTTGCATGTTTTACAAGGTGAAAATAATGATTTAAGAAAATGTAATTTGCCGCATGTATGCCCAATTTGTTCAGGTCGCGGCAGCCCATTTATTCAAAGTGATACATGCGCCGCAGCACCTAGAAAACATTGGATTGAAACAAATCCGTGTATTGCCTGTGAAGGCAAAGGAATAGTATGGAGATAAGTATGCAACAGGCTCAACATCGGTTCAGGATGAACCTATTTTGGAATATAAAACATGAATAATGGACATTTTAGATATCCATGTGGATGCTATATGATGATAGAAAAATCTGGAACTGGAATTGGAAAATCTTGTGATCAATGTAAATATTTACAAGCAAAAGATAGAGAGCAATATACTGGGATAAAACAAATTAATTCTGAAAAAATTGATTTGAGATTTTACAAAACATGAACTGGCCAGAAGCGATTGCAATTTCGATTGTAGCAATTTCTTTTGCTGCCGTGTGGGTGGTTATAATAATATGGGGATAATTAAATGAGTATTATCTTTTGTGTAGGTTATGCATGTTTCATTATTTCTTGTTGTGCTGCTATGATTATTATAGCTTTGTCTAGTAGAATTCCTCTATGACAAAATGGATTAGTGTTAAAGAGCGAATACCTCAACCATATAAAATTGTTTTAATATTTTTACCCGATGAAACTATACCTATCAGAATGTGTCAATTTAATGATTACGATATCATGGAACGACTGGGAATAACCCATTGGATGCCACTACCGGAGAAACCTAGTGATACTTGAAGAAGCACTCACAGCCTTACGCAACGGCGCTAAAATCAGACATCCTACAATGGAACCGGATGAATATTTTCAAGCATGTATAGTTGGAATTATACACTGTGATATTCCAGAAGATGCACCAATATCAATCGTTAAAATGAAGGGTGATAATGTACATATTGATATGGTTCCTAGATTGCCATTTTATGAACATACAGATTTGATAGATAAATATCCTTTTTTAAGAGAAAAAATAACTTTTCCGACTATAAACTTACTTTTGATTATGTCTGACGAATGGGAAGTATTAAAGTGAAATGGAATGACCCAAAAAAACAACTTCCTAAAGATGATGCAGAAGTATTAGTACAAACTGGTAGACTATTTAAAACAAGAAAATTTGCTTTGTTTATAGAAAACAGCTTCATGCACAGAGGCGAAGATATTACACATTGGGTAACGCATTGGATGAAAGTTAAAAAACCCACCTACCAAATATAATAGGTGGGTTGGCACCATAATTATTTATGAACCTGACATGGTAATTCATCAACTTTTATTGTGTGCATTCCACGTTGGTTATATTTATCATTCTTAGCAAGCGCAGACCCAAAGTGCATTAGTGCCAAGTGCAATGCACGAAACGCCAAAGTTTTTTCTGCACAATTAGGCGTTTCATCATCCATCATTACTGCAATATCTTTAACTGCACTATAAAATGATTGATGAATTTTTCTGTCATGCTCGTCAAATGTATGTCTATCAAAAATATCATCTACTAAACTCATTTACTTATCTCCTATCGATTAGACTTATGACGACTTCTAACAGTCGCCAAACGCTTTGCATCTGCTTTTGCTAGCAAATCATCCCCACTCGTGTCCTGCTGTTTAGGCGTTACTTTTGCTGTTGAATCTTCTTTTGTTCGTCCTAAAGGTCGAGGTGTCTTTGTTATGGGTTTATTACGCCGCATACGCTCCTCAAGTTTGCCCATTTCGACTGCCTTAACAGTAGGGTCTCGTAATTTTGAGATACGTTCAAGCTCTTGCGGATGACGCTTGCTGGCGGCATAAATAAAAGCTGTGGGGTCTGACATTCCACGTAATGATATCGTCATAGCGTCATCAATAGGCTGCTTGCCCACAACTTCTCTAAAGTCATCAAAACGCGTCATACCTTGAGTAAACTTTACTTGAAACTCACGCTGCGCTCTAGCTTCGTACTGTTCGCGTATTTTCTGGTGTTCTTCGGTTTGCATATTGTTAACGGTTTGTTTTACAAAGTGGGATAATTGCTGTTCCCAAGCCCCTTCGTCATCGGGATTATATTTAAAGTCTTTAACTGCTTGCTGAACATCACGATTAGCACCTTGATTAGCTAATTGTTGACGCAATATTTGCAATTCCTGGTCACGCTGTTCAATTTCACGTTGAAACTGCTTTTCTTTTCTCTCAAGTCGTTCTTTTACACCTGGACTCATACGCTCTTTTTTATTTCCGTACTCATCTTCATCATAATCTTCATCTTTTTCAGGTTTTTCTGATTTTTCCTCTGATTCATCATTAGATTCTGATTCTGCTGCTAAATCTGGCGTATCATCTTCATAATCATCATCATGATTTGGCTCATTTTCCGGTTTTTCTGATTCATCCTTTTCCATTTCTTCAATCGGTTCTTTTTCTTCCTGAATTTTTTCCTTGTGTTCTGGTGTTGCCGGTTGTTGTGAATTACCTATACCCATCAATAAATCATCAATGCTGCTTATATTGCTCATGCGTTCCCTCGCTACGTTGTTATTGAACCTTTGAAGTCAAAATTTTGACCAAATTGTCAGTATGCGCGATATCCTTATCGGTTTCAGTGCGATGCGATTCAGACATAAAGCGCATTTTGCTTTCTTCAACATCACCCGCTAATTCTAATTGCGCTATTTGAAGCTTCATGCGCTCAATCTCGATTTCAGCTTGTGATTCTTTCTGTTTAAGTGCCAATTCTTGCATTTTGATTTGTAGTTGAGCTTGTTGAAATTGGGCCTGCTGTTGCATTTGCTGTTGTTCTGGTGTTGGGCCTTGTGCGCCTTCTTGCGGCATCTCGCCCGTTTTACCTGCTTCAATAATTGCTGGTGATACACGCGTTTTGAGTCGGTTTTTAATCTCAATTGTGTTGGCGAGCGGTAAGTTTTCAGCGTATAAATCAGCAACTAGATTGAATGTGGTTGGATCGATCTGTAATACGTCACGCAGAGATTGAAGCGCTTGCTCTTTCTGTCCTTCATAAGATGGGCCAGGTTTTAATCTAACTTGATATGTTCCTTTGCGAATATCATTCTCAATATTCTCACCGTACTCATCCGTTTGACGATTCACGGTTACATTTTTCATACCTTTATCGGGCATCATGAGAGTCAATACACGCTCGGTATCATATACGCGAGGAATCATCTCATTTACTATCTCACCACCCGTTGCAATAGCTCGATTAATTGAATTAAAAAACACATACGTAGCATAGCTGCCTTGTCTTGTTCTTGCGTCAATTGCAACGCCAGAAGCTTCATCGCCATTATTACCCATTCGAGCAGGATAAAGGCCCGTTGAAGTATATAAATCTTCGATGGCAAGTTGATATTGTTGAAAGAGTGATTGTGACAATTCTGGGGGTTTGATTTGTTTTGGCTTATTTCCTTCGGGTGACTCGTCATAAGTTAACATCCCTTGAATAGCTGTGGGGTCTTTCCAATTACGTTGAGTGTCAAGACTTGATACATTTTTCTTTGACCCGATCCACTGGTCGTACCGACTTACTTTAAGAACATAAGCTGATTGTGTTCTGAGATAGTTAATGTATCTTTGAGTATCTCGGCAATCTCCAAAGAATGAACGCGTAATTTGCTTGCCTGATTTATCGTAATAGCTGTTATTATCAACGAAAACGAGCGGCAATTGCTCACTTGGGAATTCTGTTTTATCAAGCTCATATTCACCCGCTATACGATAATGAACGATTTTATGTTTCTTTGACGGTCGTTTTTCTTCGATGCGTACTTGCTCGCCGTCATCCCACAGCATCATTGTGTCAATGCTTTCTTTTTCTTCATCCATCGGTGCGTTTTTTGCGCTTGGCGTAACATCAACGCCCTTATCTTGCGGCAATATGTCGTGATCACCTTGCATGCCAAACCCTTGCGGGTTATACGATTGGCCTTGCGGTTGTTCGGGTTGTTGCTGTCCCATTTGGGATAATTGCGCAACTAAATCTTGAGACGGGCCGCCCATTCCGCCTTGACTCTGCTGCATCATTGGTGCCATTTGCGCATCCATTTCAGCATGACGTGCATTCATCTCACGCGATTTCTCGATAAGATCGTCCATTTCTTCTTGATTTAACACATTACCGTTTGAGAGTTTATACAGCGTATCTTTCTCATACTTGCGCACGTAATGATCGATGATCGTGATTGATTCATCGTCCGCCCACATAAACGGATTACCTGACTCGTTAGGTTGCACTGCAAGCGCTATTTCTTCTTTAGACTGCGTTATGCTGCTGGTTTTCATGATGTTTTGTTCGACATCTTTGCCGTACATATCTTTAAACTTTTGTCGTGTCATGCGGGATAAATAGCCGCAAACTGTACCGTCTGTTTTGTTTATAGACTCAGCGCCTACGTCCCAATAACACCGCGTTGCATCTTTGAAATACCAATACTGAATATCTTGATCAAACGACTTAGAGTATGCATAATCAGTACCGACACAAAACGCACCAAATCCGCCAATGGCTGCTTGACCTGCTGCTACTTGATACGCAATCGTTGCCGATGTTGAAAACATGATATCTTTTGTGATTATTTCGCGAAGTGATGCGACTTTGTCATCGCATCCGGTCATCGGGACTACTTGTAACTGAGGGGTATTTTGCTGCTGTTCGCCGAGTAGCGCGTTTGCCATCGTGCCGAGTTTATTAGACGTTAAGGGCACCTTGCGGTACGTCTTAATCATGTCATCTTCTTCTTCGTCAGACCATTGAGAGCCGAGAACAAACTCGTGCATAGTATGATATAGGTCGATGTTTTGTTTGAAACTAGCGTAAAACTTTTCGTATGCTATACGAGCTTGACGAGCGATCTTCTCATTCTGCTTAGCCATAACAATCCTTGTTATTTATCAATTATCCGTAATTGATCTATAGCTTTATTTTCTTAAATCAGCATACCCGCGTGATGCTCAGGCAGCTTATTCGGCTTATAGCCGCTATCTGTAACATATTCTCCGCCATAAAACGTCAATGTCAACGAAACTGCCGTGTCGGGCGACAAGCAGCCACGCTTTTTCAAATCTTCTGTGCTTTCAATCTGCAATTTATCACTTGAATCGTATTTATACCCTATGTTGATCAAATCTGTTTGTAACTCATCGCTATCCGGTATTTCAACGCCCATCTCTTGCAATAACCAATCTCGTGTGCGACTCCATAATTCAGCACGACAGTTTTTGTACTTATGTCGTTCTTCGGCCCGTGTTGCGACATTCACACCGATCACAATATCGTGATAACCTAATTCATGCAATCGATCTACAACGCCTGCACCAATTCCTATGCAATCAATACATACACGGCGCGGATGTTCTCTTTCTATTATACGCTTAACAATGCCAGCAAGCTCCATTGTATCGATATTATAATGCGTTTCAAGTTTAAATGCTTTACGTCCTTTACGTCTAATAATTGCTATTCTATCGTCACCCATCCGCGCCGGATCAACGCCTACAACAAGCGGGGCTTCACTTTGAACAATAGTCGTGCGCGCCTTTTGCACGCATTCAACATGTATAAAAGTATCCGTGATTGAAGATAAAAACGCTTCTTCATCCGTGAATGGATATTCCTGTCTGAATTTGCGACATTTTTGCTCATAATCGCCCTTGATATCTTGTAGCTTAATCCTGCGCCAATTTAAATGGCCTTCTTTTAACCCGTTGGCGCCAAATTTTGCAAACCACTCGCGTTCCTCCTCGTTTGGTTTGAATGTGGCTTCATTTATACAATATTCATCCTGCCAATACCACGGCACAAATATCGCTTGATATCGCGTTTTGCCGTTCTTTGCTTCCATCCAGTCTAAGTAAAAATCGTTATCAATACCATTCGCTGTTGACTCTTTTATAATTTCAGTATCTTCTATTTCAGCAACAGTGTTCATTAATCCCATGCCAATTTTTGCCGCATCTTTGTAGAACGCATATTCTGATAGATGCAAATATTGATTAGTCATACCTCGACCTACTTCAGTACTTCCGGCTGTACCAACGCGATAACCTGAGCCGAGGTTATTATACATAAGCGTGTTGTCGTTTTTTTTGTCCGGTTGCGGAAATAAACTAGTGTCAAGATGCTCGCTATAACGCTTTGTCATCTCAAAGATAGCGCGCGTAGCGTCTGATAGATGTGTTAGAATAAATGCTTTCTTGCCGCGTTTAGTGATGATTTTGTGAAAATAGCGTGCTTGAATTAGCGTAGATATGCCTTGCTGTCGGCCTTTGAGTATGAGCGCACGTACTTTGCCTGTGACTTTGTATTGCGTTTCTAATCTGTCATGCACATATAATTGCGCACGATTAAAAACAAATTGACGCTCAGCGCCTGATTTGTCATGTATAATCAGAAAGTTTTTAGCAAAAAGAGGTAGGGATTTTAATGTGCGTATGAGTTTTTCTTCATCCATTAATCCACCAGTTTGTCAATCAACATCTCAATCACAGTTTTAGTATCGGCCTTTTCTTCTTCTGCGTGTTGTCCATATTGCTTAGGCAACAGCTTAGATGCAAGCCATTTTCTAGTGTCAATACGTAAGCGGCTACGTGCAATAAATTCTGTGTTGCACAGTGCGTTTCCATCATCATCGAAAATCGTGTCATTTGAATCATTATCAGCTATATCCAAGCATTCTTCAGCTAATAAATCTGCCTGAAAAAGCTTAGCCCGTGCGTATCGAGAGGAAAAGTCAGAGTGTTTATAACGCCACAAATTAATAGTTGTTCGGTCTGGTAAATCGTCATGTAGAGCGCAAAGTTTAGCCAATCCTACTGTTGAAGTTGCAACACGTTGACAAATTAATTCTGCAATTTCTTCACAATAAAGAGTTGGTCGCCCCATTTTAACTTTTTTTTCAGGACATTTATGCGCTGTCATTTTTACGGCCCTTTTTGAGCATTACTCTTTTCGCCCTTCATTTCGTCACCCACAGAACCTGGCATGCAGTATTTCGGTTGCATTTTGTTTTGACTATCGACACTTTTACCGTACGCGCTCGGCACGCCGTTATAGTGCGTGTTTCCGGTTTCTGCGTCACTTGATGTGTAATCTTTGACATCATCCATGAGATAGCCCTCAATAAATTAATCACTTACTGAAAATATTACCACTATAAAAAATAATCTTCAACAACTTGCTTAAACTTATCAAAACCGTGAACGCAAACAGATTTATAACCACGATCATTAAGCTCTTTTAATACTTCGCGCTGAACAGGGCTTAAATGCCCGTCTAGCGCTTTTAATTCTACAAACAACCCGTGGTATAGCTGCGTAGGATAAAGTATCTCAAAATCTGGCCAGCCTGGCTTTACTCCCATACGCTTGAGCTTAGCGCCAACATGCAATGAGCGGCGCTCGCCATTCGGCGAATGATGGAAGTATATGTTTTTAGATCGCAAAAAATTAACGCATTTAATGTGTTCAGATTCTTCTGTTAAGCAACCGCGCGGCTTGCGGGGTTTTTTAGCTATTAAAGCTTCGTCTATGGCTTCTGCGTCCCCGTAGAGCTGACCAAAAGCTAATTGATATTTTTTCTTTTGCGCTTTATTCAAATCGTTCCATGCCAAAATAATCCGTCCTTGATTAATTCTGTCATCTATATTTATCAGCAGTTTGCACAAAAATCAAGCAGGGGAAATATCATAAAAATTTATAAATAGGATGTTTCCCTAAATAATATACGTCAAGTGTTGACATATATGCCAAGTATTGACATACTACTCTCGTCAACAACACAGAGAGCAATAAAATGAAAATGACTCACAAAGATGCGCTAAACATTCTTGCATTACCAAGTACCGCAGTATTTGACGATATCAAAATAGCTTATCGCCGCGCTTGTATGACGTACCACCCCGATCGCAATCCAGCGGGCCTTGAAATGATGAAATTGATTAATGCGGCGTGGTCGTGTTTATCAGATTTTGTACCTGGCAGCGAAAAATATGCGTTCGATGCAAGCAACTATGGTACCGAATTAAACGCGGCACTTAATGCGATTATCAATTTAGGGCTTGAAATAGAAATTTGCGGTAGTTGGCTTTGGGTGTCGGGTGATACACGACCGCATCGCGAAGTATTAAAATCTGCTGGCTTCAAGTGGGCGCCAAAAAAGATGATGTGGAATTTTAGACCAGCAGAATGGAAGTCATTTTCGCGCGGCAAGTTTTCGATGGATGATATTCGCGAAAGACACGGCAGTGTTACAGTAAAAACAAATCATCAAGCACGTTTAACAGCATAATTTAGGCGCAACAAAACCCTGCGCTCACTAGCAAGTAAATAAATCTTGTGGTTATCGCAAATTGTTAGCGTGCGATTTCCACATTTTTTGCAACTGGGCCTTTCGCAGAGGCGCCAGCTTGAAACGTCACTTGGTCGCCTTCTTTCAGCGTTTTAAACCCCGACCCTTGAATTTCTTTGAAGTGTACAAAAAAATCGCCCCCTTCTGATGCAATAAAACCAAATCCTTTGCCTTCGTTGAACCATTTTACGGTGCCTTTCTGCATTTCGTCTCTTTCCTATCGTTAAAAATCCATTTCTAGGGGGTAAATTTGCGATTCTAGCAACTTTTTTACCCTACCCCACCCTTTGCCTTACCTTGTTCTAAGTACGCGCCAAAATGCTTGTATTTCTCGTATGACCCGTTTGCGTAGTCACACATACCATGCTCTTTCCAAACTTTGACGTGCGCATCTAGCGTTTCGTACAAAATTAGGCCAGCTAACATATCTTGTTTATCTTCTTCACTCAAGAGCCGCTCAGATATCAGCTTAGGCTGTACTTTGTTCCTGATAGCGAGCTTGATTATCATTTTTTTGCATTCTTCGATTGATCGACTCATCCGCTTTGCCTCGCACTTTCGCAAACATTTCTTTGAATCCAGGAATTGAGCTAGCTTGCACCATCGCTCGAACCGAGATTTTGTCCTGCTCATACTCTGCTTTCTTGTCTGCTTCGTGCTGTTCGTCTTTTTCTCGAATCGATTGGCTTGTTATTCCATTCCAGCCGTGAGGAATATTCCACATTTTTTTCTTAAGTTGGTTAAGCGCTATGTGAGCTGATTCAACTCGATCTCGCTTGCTAGCGCATTTCTCTGCATAGAAACAAATCTGGTCAACTGTCGATTCATCAAACTCAATTGCTGCCTTTTTCAAAATTTCTTCGATGTACGCTTTGAAGAAAGAGAGATTTTTAAAAGAAGAAAAAAGAGGCTTTTCGCCCTTTGGATTCCTCTTTGGGTTCTTATTATGATTCAGGGTACCAATTTTGGG
>Ga0193741_1000031_pt1:0-10000 | contig 36188 bp, 22 predicted proteins | sample L2s2metaG_FD_143059 | JGI IMG/M metagenome (GOLD analysis project Ga0193741, IMG submission 143059) | Soil microbial communities from a riparian zone of the East river system, Colorado, United States - L2s2 | ecosystem: Environmental > Terrestrial > Soil > Riparian zone | place: USA...
ATGGGGAAGAAAGAAAATTAAGGAACCCGCAAATATTGGTAAAACTACAATTATTGTTAACCAAGGAAATTTGTTCGTGGTAAAGACAAGATACGCTTGGACCAGAAAAACATGTGCCCAAAAATATCTTATTTTTGGGCACATGTTTTGGCGGTAAAAAAAAAAAATGGACTCAAGGAGAGGTTTCTGTAACGTATTAATAAGCTATACCCATACTGCGGGTTGTTTCATGCCATAAATAAACTCGAACACTCAAGAAATCCGTTGGGCAGGCGGATTCGCATCTCTTACAGCCGACACAATCCTCTGTTCTTGGAGCGGAAGCTATTTGTTTGGCTTTACATCCATCCCAAGGTATCATTTCTAATACATCCGTAGGACAGGCTCGGACACATTGAGTACACCCAATACATGTATCATAAATCTTTACTGAATGCGACATTGGATCGATATTTTTGAACGTGATAAAGTTTCAATCTAGTAAATTGATAAATGAATTATATATTTAAATACTAATACTAGATGAATCGATGAGTTACCCGGTTTTTTCTGGATTGACAGTGCCAAACTACTTTGATTTCTTATCTTTGTGATAACATGATCATACCTTACGTGGCACACATGCTAATTTTAATTGATTTATGAAAATTCTAATTTTATTTTAATAGGATAATATTACTTATTCAACAAATTAGATTGATTTATACGAGTTGATTTTCTGTTACGATAAATTGATGAAACAATAGCGAGTCCAATAGCGGCTTCAGCAGCTGCAATAGCTATAACAAAAATAGAAAAAATTGCTCCTTTTAATTGACGACTATCAAAAAAATCAGAAAATGTTACAAAATTGAGATTAACCGCATTTAATATAAGTTCAAGACACATAAGAGCCCTAACCATATTTCTACTTGTAATCAATCCATATAGACCGACAGAAAATAAATAGGCACTCAAAACAAGTACATGTTCGAGCATCATTAACCAACTCCTCATCAATCTCGATTCATTTCAATATGAACAACAATTTAACCAATTGGATTGACTAGAATAATGAAATAAAGGAATATATTGGGAATAGATCAAACTAATAAAGACTTTCTCTTTTATATCCAAAGTCAAATAGAAAAAGGAAATGCATGTGATAGCTCATAACAAGGGTTTTCCGGTTCTAAAGAGTTATTATTGACGAGCTACAGCAATTGCGCCGATTAACGCAACTAAAAGAATTAGTGAAATAAATTCAAACGGAATAAAAAAATCTGTTGATAAATGAATCCCAATTTGTTGACTGTTACTTATCAGATCTTGCTCTATAATCTGGCTTGCTTTTGTAGTCCAAATAATCCCGTACCATGACGTATCTGGAATAGTAGTAATTAGTGAAAAAAAAATACTTGTGCAGACCACGGAAGTTACTCCATCTCCCACGGTCCAAAGGCGGAAATCTTTGGAATATTCTGAACCATTTATGAACATCACAGCAAAAATGATTAAAACATTTATGGCTCCTACGTAAATAAGGAGCTGCGCGGCAGCTACAAAATGCGAGTTTGATAGAATATAGAATAAAGATATACAAACAAAAACAAATCCCAATGAAAAGGCAGAATAAATGGGATTGGGAAGTAATACTACTCCCAGACCCCCTAATATAAGACCCAATCCCAGAAAGACTAAAAGAAAATCATGTATTAGTCCAGGTAAATCCATTATATATAAAATAAGAGATAAATAAATCAAAATCTTTCATAACTTTATTGACACCCGGTCAGGAAAAAAGAGGGAAATCTACTTTTTTATAATAGTTCTTAATTATTATTAAATTAAAAATTCCATTTTCATGGATATGGATTGATGTAGATATAGTTATTGGTCTAATTTCTCGAAAGAGTAATTTAAATCTATATATTTGCAAATCCTCAATATAGTCATAGAAATCTATTTAATATAAATTACTCGTCTCCTAATCAATATAATCAATATAATTATGAATATATTAATAAAATTCTAGTTATTCACCAAATAAAAAGCCTCATTCTTTTAGATCAAAATGAGTTATTAAGTTTTTATTTCAGGCAAATTTAAAATTGTTCGAATTGTGTAATCGTCAATTACTGACATTGGTAACCGACCCAAAGCAATTTGATTATAATTCAATTCGTGACGATCATAAGTAGAAAGTTCATATTCTTCAGTCATTGATAAACAATTTGTTGGACAATACTCAACGCAATTACCACAAAATATACATACTCCAAAATCAATACTGTAATTAAGCAATCGTTTCTTTCTAATATCAGTTTCCAATTTCCAATCAACAACGGGCAGATCTATAGGACATACGCGAACACATACTTCACAAGCAATGCATTTATCAAATTCAAAGTGGATTCGGCCGCGGAAACGCTCGGATGTAATCAATTTTTCATAGGGGTATTGAATAGTTACAGGTAAACGATTCGCGTGTGATAAGGTAATCATAAAACCTTGACCAATATACCTTGCGGCTCGTACTGTTTGTTGGCCATAATTCATGAACTCAGTTACCATAGGGAACATATCGTGAATATCTATAAAAAATAGGATACTTGTTTCTTTCTCTTGTTTGGGACAAGTCATGAATATAGAAGTATTTTTACAGTGAAAGAAGTTGGGAAGAAGTTGTTAATAATAGATTACCTAGAGAAATAGGTAAAAGAAATTTCCATCCAAGATTTAATAATTGGTCCATTCTCAGCCTCGGTAAAGTCCATCTTGTTGCGATAGGAATGAACAAGAACAAATAAGTTTTAGCTAATGTAATAAAGATACCAATTATTGTTCCAAAGACTCTACCCCTTTTAGTAATTTCAAAAAGCTCGGGAACAAATATGTATGGAATAGAAAGATTCCAACCCCCCAAGTAAAGAACTGTTACGAATAATGAAGAAACTAGTAGATTTAAATATGAAGCAACGTAAAATAAACCAAATTTGATACCGGAATATTCGGTTTGATAACCTGCTACTAATTCTTCTTCTGCTTCTGGTAAATCAAAAGGTAATCGTTCACACTCTGCTAGGGAAGAAATTAGAAAAACTAGAAATCCTATAGGTTGACGCCACAAATTCCATCCCCAAAAACCATATTTTGACTGCGCTTCCACTATATCAACGGTACTTGAACTGTTAGATAATCATAGTGGATGATAACATCACTGTTCCCACCCCTATTGCAGAACCGTACATGAGATTTTCACCTCATACGGCTCCTCAAAGGTCACAAATAAATCTAAGGACCCGTCCTTATTTATTTTTCTTGATATGTTTGTAGGATAAATAGAGATAAAATGAAATCTATTGTAAGGTCCCCATTAGACACTGGAATTCTGTCTGCTATATTTATTTATACTATAATAAAATAAAGTGCTTCTGAATTCATCTTATCTTTTAATAATTTAAATTCTTCTTTGTTGAGTAATAACTTAATCCTTGAATAAAATCTTTCTTGTAACAATATCTATAGATATTTCAACCTAACGTTTTCAATTACGAAATCCAATTAGACCTTGCATTAGTTCATGAATCATGACAAGAATTCTATCTCTATATAGAGAAAGAAAAAAAGATATTTTTTTTTTAGCGCATTCAGTCTTTCGATTTTTTTCGTTCCTATTCTCCTTTCTCAAAAAAAGGGGACCTTAAACAAAGTTAAAGGATTACTTCGTTCTTGATAGTTATTTACTTAATCGGTGAATAGAAGTATACTCTGGATCGGAATCGTGGGAAGTACTCCTTGATCATTTCTACCAATTTAAAGCCCCAATTATAATTCTTTTTATACACAGAAAAATACACTTACATAATCTCTATTACGAATCCTTTGTGTACCTTAGTGTTCCTAGCTATCCACTTATTTTTATCAATCTACTTTTGGGTAATACATATGCTAATAGATAGTAAAAACCTCATAAAGTAGATCTTTTGAACCCGCTTCAAGTCATCATGATTAATCAATCAATCTTGGGGTAAACAGTCTCTAATACTTAATGTTTACTTTTATTAACTCTTGTACATAGGAAATGAGATTCAATCTTTTACTGCAAATTTATAAGCCGTTTCTTTCACTCATATAACTATCTGGTTTCCTTCATCAACCCCCGAATAATGAATAAAAAACGAAAATATATATTCAACTCATGACATTTCCTTCCTAGAAAGAAAAAGTAGGGTCAAATTTATGTCTTAACGAATCACACGTAGAGATATTGATAACACACATAGAGTTAATGGTATTTCATAACTAATTGATTGAGCAGCAGCTCGTAGACCACCTAAAAAAGAATATTTATTATTGGAGCCATATCCTGACATAAGAAGGCCGACAGGAGCTATACTTGAAATAGCAATCCATAAAAAAACACCGATACTGAGATCGGCTAAAACAAGATGATCCCCAAAAGGAATTACTAAATAACTTAATAAAACGGATATTACTGCTATAGACGGTCCAATACTGAATAAACGAGTATCTCCTCTAGATGGAAGAAGATTCTCTTTGAAAAGTAATTTGGTACCATCTGCTAGAGCTTGAAGAATTCCCAAAGGTCCTGCGTATTCAGGACCAATACGTTGTTGTATACCTGCAGATATTTCTCTTTCTAACCAAACAATTACTAGTACACCTATTGTGATTCCTAATACAGGAGTAAAAATAGGGATAAGCATCCATATGATCCCATAGACCTCTTTTAAGGATTCCAATCTAGAAAAAGAATTGATAGCTTGTACTTCTGTTGTATCCATTATCATTTTAACGATCAACTTCTCCCATAATGATATCTATACTACCTAGTATCGTCATAATATCAGCCAATTTCATCCTTTTAACTAACTGAGGAAGAATTTGCAAATTAATAAATCCTGGCGGTCTAATTTTATATCGCCAAGGAAAAACACCCTTATCTCCTATCAGAAAAATTCCCAATTCTCCCTTTGGTGCTTCAACTCTCACATAAAGTTCTTGCTTCGACAATTCAAAAGTCGGAGAAGGTTTTTTACTAATGAATCGATAATCAAAGTCATTCCATACAGTATCTTTTGCTCTATCAAAACGGCGTATTTCTAAATTTTCATAGGGCCCTCCCGGAATTCCTTCTAGCGCCCGTTGAATAATTTTTATGGATTCCGTCATTTCACTGATTCGTACTAAATAACGAGCTAATGAATCCCCCTCTTTTTGCCATTGGACTTCCCAATCAAATTCGTCGTAACACTCATAATGATCAACTTTACGAAGATCCCATTGTATTCCGGAAGCTCGTAGCATAGGTCCCGACAAACCCCAATTTATTGCTTCCTCTCCACCAATAATGCCTACTCCTTCAACTCGTTCTAAAAAAATGGGATTCCGTGTAATAAGCTTTTGATATTCGGCAATTCCTGTTAAAAAGTAATCGCAAAAATCCAAACATTTATCTATCCAGCCATGAGGTAAATCAGCAGCGACTCCTCCAATACGAAAAAAATTGTGCATCATTCGCATACCGGTGGCAGCTTCGAATAGGTCATATATCAATTCTCTTTCTCGAAAAATATAGAAGAAAGGAGTCTGTGCCCCAATATCTGCCATAAAAGGGCCAAGCCATAACAAATGTGAAGCTATACGACTTAACTCCAACATAATGACTCTGATATAACTGGCCCTTTTAGGGACTTGAATATTCCCTAATTGCTCTGGTGCATTTACAGTTATTGCTTCTGTGAACATAGTAGCTAAATAATCCCAACGTGTTACATAAGGCAAATATTGTATAATTGTTCGATTTTCCGCAATTTTTTCCATACCTCTGTGTAAATAACCCAATATTGGTTCACAGTCAATAACATCTTCACCATCTAGAGTAACAATGAGTCGAAGAACACCATGCATTGATGGGTGGTGAGGTCCCATATTGACTATCATGAGGTCTTTTCTTGTAGCTGGTACAGTCATAGGTTTTTCCTGATTCATTCTTCCATGAATTGCTGAAAGCGAAAAGAAGTTCATCAAACTTTAAGCGAATAATTCAAACTAACTCTTCAAATTAACGAGTTTTTCTCTCTCGAATATCCAACTGTCCTATTAATTCTTTATAACGTGCTCTGTTTTTTTTTGACAAATAAGCCAGCAGCCGTTGACGTTTTCCCAGAATTTTCCGCAGACCTCTCTGAGATAAATAGTCTTTTTTGTGTAATTCCAAATGTGAGGTAAGTCTCCGTATCTTGTTGGTGAAACTTACTACTTGAAATTCAACGGATCCGCTATTTTCTTTGTTTTCTTCTTGTTCTTGCAAAATAATTGAAATAAATGAATTTTTTACCATAAAAGAATTTCACACTCCCCTTTTTACAGATAGTTATTTTATTGGATCAGTAATAATAGTAATAATAATGTAAGAAATTTTAATGTAGTATACACAATAATCAAAAATTTTTTATAGATTCCTGTTTTTTTTTTCAATGAACATTAATGAATCCTTTTTTGGAGTTCATTTGTATAGTCATACAAAAAGAGGATACCAAATCGTTTAGTACGAAGATTCTGTTGATTAATTTATAGCTTTAATTTTTATGTCATTTACTTATCCTAGAGGGGGATGTAAGACAGCGCATATGAGCATCGGGTTGTTTGCATATAACATGGATATTTACAGATCACGGACAGAAAAACCAAAATGAAAAATCTGATTGATAGAACAACATAATATATAGAAAACTCAAAAATTTAAATCAGGGGTACATATATATCCTTAACATACTCAAGCGGCTCCCATTATTGGTATCAAACCAATAGCGATTCATACAAGCTAAATCTTCTAATCGATAATTAGGCCAAAAAAATAACTTTAATTTAATTAATTCATTTTTTTTTCGGTCGAAATTTTTACTTTCATCCAAAAATTGACTCCAATTTTTGATCTTGTTCTCCTTGGAAAATGTTTTATTTCTATGCGCACCATTCTGATTCTTTAAATTCAAATTGAAAGAAATTAGAATTCGCAATTCTCTACGACGTCTAGATGATAAAATTTTTTCAGGAACAAGCAAATCATAATTATTTTTGTCTTTATTTAGAGTTTTTCTTTTATGTCTTGGAATGGATTCATCAAAATTATTCTTAGCAACATTTTGGGGGTTTCGGTATCTTTGATTACTTTGGTGCTTACTTTTATGAACCAATGAAATACCTATGATTTGATACATAAAAAACTGTCCGTCATTTTTTACAGATAGACGGGTAGGTTCCATAATTAATATTCCCTTTTTCGTTAATTGTGTAAGATTTAAACGCCTTCTCATTATATCCAGATTCATTTCTTTCCTTTGAATATAGGATATAGTAATTTTTCTTACATTTATGAGGCTAAGCAGGAGACCATATATCTGGATATTATTCATCATTTTTTGATTCAATTGATTCAAACGTCCAGTCCATCTTAATTGCAAAGGAAAATCTCCTTTAAGGAATACTTTTAGTTTTTCGATCGATTCTAAAAAATATTCTTCAATATTGTTTTGATTCTTTAATTCAAAATATTGTTTTGAATTTGATGGTCTAAAATTTAAAAAATATTCATCCGCCTCTTGTTTTCCTTTGATATTTGGATTTTCACTAAAATTTGGATTGATATTCAAATTAAAAAGAAGTAAGTTGCTTGGGATAAACCAAGGTTTCTCTTTATATTTATGATAAAGTATTAAAAACTCTGGAAATAAAAAAACTTTCGGATTCGATATGAAGTGATTTAAGATTAAGAATTTTTCATTCATTCCCATCCAATCAAAAGACACCCCCATCCAATCAAAAAAGACCTTTTTATAATTGATTTCGGAATTTGATTTAATTGGAAGATAAAAAAGACCATTATTATGAGAATTCTCCGTTATTTGGTCCTTATTAGGTTCAACCTGAATATTTGTATTCAATTTCCAACCCAAATATTTTCTATCTGTATTTTTTTCCATATATATAATATCACTTTTTTCTAGATAATTCTTGATAGGAATATTATTGAGTATGTTAAAAAAAGTTTCTTTATTTTTGGTGGAATTTTCTTGCTTCTTTATTGTTTCTAATGATGATCTATAAATATCAGACTTATTCTTAGTTTCAGAATTAATATATTTATATGAGAAAAGATCATATCTATAGTTTTTTTGAAAATTATCCTCTTTATTTGGTAATAAATATACTTTCAAATTTTGTTTTTTTTTGTAATCCAATAATGGGTCTTTTTCATAGGAATACCTTTTCTTTAAATCATCATTTTGAGACATATGGCATTGATTTATTTGATTTCGCCATTTTTGTGGGACTAATGTAGACCATGTAATCTGAGATAAATCATATTGATAATGACTTCTTAACCAGTTTTTCCATGGATTCTTTTCATAATTTGAAAGTTTGTTATGTCTTACTTTGGAATCAAATATTCCTTGTGTTCCAAAAAAATCCTTTATTTCATTCTTAAGAAAAAAAGATGGTCCATTATATTGAAGAATAGATCTTAACTTATTGAAGTTAATAACTTGGGTTTGTGATAATTTAAAAAATACATATTTTTGTGACAAGTAAGATAAATCAAAAAAAATATGTGGCTTCTGCTTACTATTTCTAAGATTATCAAAAGCCTTTTTTATAGTCATAGGCGAAATGAAGTCAATTTTATTTTGTTTTTTTTTATTAATTCTTTCTTTATCTTTATTTATTTCATTATTGTCAATGTATTTTTCAAGAATTTTTTTTGTTGATTCCATAAAAAGTTGTAGAGAAATTCTGCGCATATTAATTATACATAAAAAGATATCTACGTATATTTTTTCAATGCAAAATTGAAATATTAATTCAATATTTTTTATTTTTAATATTTTCCAAATTTTTGGGGGTGATTCTCGATTATTCTTTTTATTTTTTTTCATTATTTTTATTTGATTTCTGATTGTGTTTCTTCTATCAATTCTATGTTTAATCTCTTCTTTTGCCTGTGAATAATCTCTAGATTTATTTTGACTAAATGATTCATGAATTATCTGAGTGCTGATTATCGAATCCTTTTCTGTTTGAGTTTCACTTGATTCATATATTTCTCTCGGTATAAATAATGGAATTTTCTTTCCTTTTAAAAGTATTTGTTTTAAAAATAAAAATGCTTTTTCTTGTTGCTTTGTTATTTTTTTTAAAACTCTTTGAACTCTAAAATTAAAATTTCTTATTTCGACTTTGTAGTCTATATCTTTAAAAACGGATTCAAAAAAGGAAGGTGTTTTTCGAGGAGGACCAAAAGGATATTCTGTTTCCATTCCCAAAACTGTTAAAAAACAAGAATCAAAATCATCTTGTTGCTTTCGATCTCTATCAGAGAGTCGTAGCTTAGATCCGTGCCACGGTTTCAAATGAAAAGGATATAATATTTTGATCTGAAAACCTTCTATTAACCAATTTTTAGGAAATTCTGTTTTGGAGAATTGAAGACCATTATAGCTGCACTTTAAATAAATTTCTCTATTCCAATCTTGGAAATCCTCATACCATTCCGGAGATTGCCGTAATAAAATACGGCCAATATTCTTAGCTATTATCAATAAGGGTAATTTAATATACCTTCTAAAAATGGATTGTGCTAGTAACAGAATACTTCTTGTTTTTTGTGCATATGGAATGTTTTCCCAGAATTCCATTGCGTCTTCCTGGTTGTTTTTTTTTATTTGGAATTTTTGATCTAAAATTTCAAATTCTGACTTTTTACCCAACCAATCTCTAATATTAAAAAAAAGCTTCATTAGGTCGGATATAGGAAAAGGAAAATCTTCCATTTTTTCCAAAAAAAGAGGGGAATGGGGATTTCCTTGAGACGGTCCCCAAATAACCATTTTACGCCTTTGAATGCGCATAGATCCTTTGATTACGGCTCGACGAAAATCTGGTTCTTCCAAATAACTTATAAAACCCGAATCTCTATTAAATTTTGTATAAAGAT
>Ga0193741_1000032_pt1 | contig 35670 bp, 40 predicted proteins | sample L2s2metaG_FD_143059 | JGI IMG/M metagenome (GOLD analysis project Ga0193741, IMG submission 143059) | Soil microbial communities from a riparian zone of the East river system, Colorado, United States - L2s2 | ecosystem: Environmental > Terrestrial > Soil > Riparian zone | place: USA: East River...
TTGATCAATTTATTATAATCATATAATTCTAATAAAAAGATTATTTTTCAAAATTGTATCACAATTATTATTTGAAACAACTTAATTTCTAACTACTAATTCAATTTAAATTACTTATTATATAAAATGTATAATCTTTAATCTTATTTCATTTATATGTATAAAATTTCTAAATAATAACAAAAATCAGTATAACTTTATTCTAAGATCATTAATTATTCTTTTTATAGTATCGGGTAGATGAACACACAATCAAAAGAATATTAGATTTTATTCAAATCTCTCATACAGAACTTTTTATCAAATCAAATAGCCTTTTATTACTTACTGCATAGAATGATAACTTATTTTTTAATGCTAACTCAGAGTCTAATTCTTGACCATTACTAGAATACAATTTACCACCAGCTTCTTTTGCTATTAAATAAGCTACTGCCATGTCAGTAGATCGAATCTTTCCTCTGATATCTATGTAAGCATCCATAAATCCTCGAGCAAAATAACAAAGTTCAAGAGCATTTGCGCCAAAATGCCGTATATGAGAAGAAAAAGAAATAACTTTTGAAATTTCATCTAAAATATCTGGAGGTACTCCGGATACATTTGTACCTATTAATACATCAATTGATTTAAGATCTTCAAGAGATGTAATAGAGCTGAAATCTTTTTCATTTCTAACACTTATTTTTTTATTATTAAAAAAAGAACCTTTCTGCTTTGAAGATGAATAAATATCACCTGTGAACAAATCTAGAACTACTGCATCAGTAACAGAACTTAGTTTAAATTCATTAGCGAAAGCTAAAGAACAACAAGAGAAAGGAATCCCACGAATTGCATTAGTAGTGCCATCAACTGCATCCATTATTACAAAACCATTATCATTATTGTTAGAAGAAGAAGGTGAAGAAGAAGAATATGACTTATTTAGATTAACTATTCCACATTCTTCTCCAATTATCACTGGAGAAATATTACTGGATTTAATGGTATTCAGCACTGCCGTTTCTGCGACGATGTCAATTTTTCTAGAAATATCTCCTCCAGCACCAAGACTTATTTTACTAGCGCCTTCACTTGTTCCTAATAAATCCTTAATTTCACTATAAACATTCTTAGATGATTCAATTAAAATATCTAATATCATAAAAAATATGGTATCGTAATGTTATAAAATGATATAGTACAAAATATTATATTATATACTAAAGTTAGAATTAATTAATTAAATATGAAAAAATAATTATAATAATATAAAAATTTAATTGCTATTCAATTCTTTTGAAAAACTTTTTTTCCCTCGTCCTTTTATCAATTTGTAGATTGATACTTTTATTCCAACATAAATACTGTACAAAAGTTTTAATTCCATATTATTATAATACAACATTTGCTTTTAAACATTAAGTAAGAATTTGAAACTTTAAAATAGGAAATCACAACTGCTAATTAGATAATAACCAAAAAAAGTAAAATAAATTAAATAATTATTATTATTATTATTATTATTAATTAAACTGGAAAATTAAATGATGATTGTTCCAATTCTAAAATTGGAATATAAATAGCCTGTGTATCATTACCTATTCCATTTACAAACTCGAATTTTCCAGTCAGCTGTTTTAATTCAATAAATTTTTTTGCAGGCTTTTCAGTCAAAACCATATAATGAATAACTGTATTGACGGCACCTGTTTCTATAAATAATACTTCTTTATCCTTAAAATTGATGTGATAAAGCATTGGCACCATTCCTATTGGTGATTGAGAAGCAAATAAAATCACCTTAAGCATGTCTTCCAAATTTTTATATTTTAGATATGTAGTTGAATAAACTTCAGCTGATGACATCAAATATCATACCCTATTATAATAGTAACCTATAATACTCTTCCGTCTTTATTTATTAAAATAAATATACAAATAGAGATAATTAGTAACAAAGAAAAAATATATGAGTTAATTTTATAATTCATTTATTGAAGAATTTTATAAAATATTTATCGTTTCTACTTGGATTTTTCTTAATTATTAGTTTAATTCAATTTAATTTTAATTATATTTATTCTACTAATAACCACCAAACTGATTATCTAAAAAAACAAATAGAAATTTGCTGTACATGGGGAAATAAACTTGCAGATGGAATACTTACATATGAAATAAATAATGCAAAACCTGAAACAAAGGAATTAGTAATATCTGCGATAAGTTATTGGAAAGAAAATATACCAGGAATTGAATTTAAACAGACAGATAGTAAACAACAAGTAGATATCAAGATTTCTTTTAGGAATGATAATGGAAAAGTTGCCGGACAGACCATGACTAATTTTGATTCAGATGGATTTATTTTTAACGTCAAGATATTGCTTGCTGAAAAGGCTTTTGGAAAACAATTGAACAAAAATGTGATTGAATATATAGCAAAACATGAGTTTGGTCATGCTCTCGGTCTAGGACATGCAAATTTTAATGAATCTCTTATGTCATCGTTGGTTTATAATTCATTTAACAAAATTTCAGACTGTGAAAGAGAATCTGTTAAGGAAGCAAACAAATGGAAATTAATAGACAATGACTCATCTCCGAAAATAATCAAAATTAAAAAATATTTTTGCTAATTCTATGTTTATTGTTTACCTCAAATTTTAATTATATTAATTCTATTTTTATTTCTAAATTATTGCAATATATTATTTATAGTAATTTACTATTATATGACCTAATTCTACAAATTATACAATGAAACAAATATGAGAATAATAGACATAACGTTTTTTTCTTATATTATAAAGTTTAATTTTATTTAATTTGATTTTCCAAATCTTGATCACCACTCGGAGTAATTAGTTCCATAACTTTAGAATAAAGATACAAATATCTTCTTCCTTTGTCCGTTATCCTAAAAATTTGATCTTTATCGGAATATTCTATTAATTCACGTTCTAATAATATTGAAAGATAATCTTTTAATTGACTATAAGAAAGAAAAGCCTTATACATTATTTTTGTTTTAGCCGCTCCCTCTTTAGTAGCTTCTAGTATTAATGCTACTATATCTGTCCTGCTTCGATATTTCATTAACAGATTTTATAAATGGAATGTTTCATAAAAATTGATCGTAAAATATTAAAATTATTAATACAAAAATGTAATTGAAAACTAACTATGATTCCTTATTTTTTAAATCAATTTCTACTAATAATTGGATACCTTTTTTTGTGATAGAATAATTTTTTGCATTTTTTCTTATATAGTCTCTCATTCTTTCAATATGATAATATATGGATCCTGTAGATAAAGCTGTAGCGTTTTGTATGTCAGAAAAGCCAGCAGATCCATTTCTTTCAGCTATAGCACGTAATATTTTAATTCTGGTTCTTCGAGCGCGGAGTTGGGTTTCTCCTATCAATATTGATATTGCTCAAATAAATTATTTATTTTTTACTAAATTAAATAAAATTTATAATAAAAAAAGTAAAAGATATGAAAAATGTTATATTAAATAGTTGATATGTGATATTATTATTCCTAGATTATCTTTTATATCTTCCCTTCGTAAAGCTTATAGAGATATGGATCAATAACCATAACTGCGATGTCATATGGGGTCGTAGCGAAGCCTGGCATCGCAACGGGCTCCAGATCAAAAAAAAGGGCTGGTAATATCTTGAAGATACCCGTAGGTCAAGGGTTCAATTGATAATGATTGATTAAATTCACTATCAGAACAACTCCCTTCGGCCCCATCTCTATATATAATTAAATTTAATTATGAAGAATAAATAAAGGTTGAATTAACAGATATACAAAAAATATACCTCCCTCACCCTCTATAAAGTTACTGCATATATTAATATGAGAAAATCATTTGCATAGTAATATGGAAAGTGAATCAAAATCAAATGCTAATGTTGCAATAATTGATATAGAAATTCAAGATATAGAAGGTATAGGTCCTACTACTGCAAAAAAATTGAAAGATGCTGGTATTATTTCTGTAATGGATTTAGCTGTAGCCAGTGCAGAAGAACTATCTGAAAGTATCAATGCTACAAAAGAAACAGCAGCTTCCTTTATAATTTCAGCTCAAAAACTATTAAGAGAAACAAATGTCTTAGATAAGGAATTTGTTACTGCAGATGATGCGTTACAAAAAAGAAGATCAATGCTTAGATGTTCTACAGGTTCTTACGCATTAGATGATCTTTTACTTGGAGGAATAGAAACACAGGCTTTAACAGAGTTCTATGGTGAATTCGGATCAGGTAAATCTCAAGTATGTCATACTTTATGTGTAACAGCAAAACAACCAGTTGAGGCAGGTGGATTAAATAGCTCTGTTATCTATATAGATACAGAAGGTACATTTAGACCAGAACGAGTTGAACAAATAGCCAGATCAAGAGGATTTGAGCCTACAGAAATCCTTAAAAGTATAGCAGTTTGCAAAGTTTATAATAGCTCTCACCTTGAATTAATAGTTAAAGATTTAGGAAAATATATTGACGATTTTAAAGCAAAATTAGTAGTAATTGATAGCATAATATCTCTTCATAGAGCTGAATTTTCTGGAAGAGGAACTTTAGCGGATAGACAACAACGATTAAACGGCATGTTACATAAATTAATAAGATTAGCAGAGATATACAACATAGCAATTGTAATAACAAATCAAGTGCAGTCGTCACCTGATACGTTCTTTGGCGATCCTACAAAAGCTACAGGAGGTAATGTTTTAGGTCATGCTTCTACGTATAGAATTTATCTTAGAAAATCAGGAGAAAATAGAATAGCAAAAATGATGGATTCACCATATCATCCTTATTCAGACACAAGGTTTACAGTTACTGAAAAAGGAGCGGATGATATAGAAGAGCAAACACCAAAGAAGGGAAGTAAAAGATCAACAACAGCAGCAACAACGACGTCAAAGAAGAAAGAAGAAGAAGAAGAAGAAGAAGAAGATCAACAGGAATAAATGGATAAATAAATAATTAATATGGACTATGGATTAAATTATTAGATTTTTTTATTGTTTATCATATAACTTTTTTTTACTAAAAAACCATTTTCCTGATCTTATTATTGCTATACCGCTAGCGATAACAACAAGAATAATTACTAGAACTATTGGAGTGATCAATAAATTTAATGGATAGGGCGCATTTGAAATGTATATACATTTAGGTTCGTTGTCACATAATTTTGTAATAGAAAAGACAAGTAATACTGTTGCAAAGATGACTAAAAAAATTGTTCCAATTGATGCAATAACCGCACCTACTTTAATTACCAATTCATAATTCATATTGTAATTGCATTAAGTTAATTATTAATAAGTTATTATTAGTATTTATATTATATTATTTTTTTAATATTGGTTTTTGATATAATTAGAGCTTTGATATATCTATTGTTACAAATCGATAGAAATCATTATGTGTTACCTTAGAATATTTTTCATTATAATAAATAAATGGAAGGTTTTTGTGTTCATGTTCATCCCATAAATCGTGAACTTGATCAAAATATTCCTTTTTGCTTTTTCCTTTAAGTCTTAAGATTTCATGTAATAAAATATGTGAAACTCTTGCACAATTATAATCTGCAAAAAATTTTGAAATTTGCTCTTTGGATTCTATATATTCAGGTCTTTTCCATTGAACCATACCAAAGTTATTTGTAGCATATCCAGATACATTACAATCAGTCCAAAAGGGTTTGAAAAATGAGAGATAAAAATGATATACTGATTTTCCTCTGCCTTGATGATCTCTTAATAAATAAGCTAATGACATTCGATCAAATAATCTTCCAGTGATTACAGGAAGAATGTCAGCATCAATACTAAAATTTAAAGCAAAATTTCTTTTTGTCCACCAATGAAAGAATTTAACCATGGAAGATACATAATCCCAATCTTCTTCTTGTCGTTTTTTCCATTCTTCATTTTTTGCAACATATATGAAAAAAAGTTTATTTAAATTGGATTGCATAGCCTTATGAAAAATTTATCCTAATTGTTATTAGAACAACTATAACGACCACTGCAATTGTAATAATAGATTATTACAATTACAATGATGTATACTATTATTTTTGAAAAGAGATGTGATATGAGGTTTAATCACATATTTCATCAGTAGATAATTATAGCCAAAAGATTCTCTATCACTAATAATATTGCAATTGATAGGTATCTGGAATTCATCCATATACATATTCCTATGTAAAAATACAATAAAAAACCTATCGAATAATATCGTTAACCTAATAAATAATAATAAAAAATGGGAAGTTAATCAAGAATATATTAGACTGCATAATATATTAATTGTTGGACGATATTGATTTAAAAATCAATAACTGGATTGTAAATACAGTTAATTCTTTAATAAAACCTAACAAGCTTGATAAAATTGCAGAATGTGCTTTAGAACTTTCAAAAATAATTTACTATAATGATATGAATATAGAAAAATATTTAGATGAAATAAATATGATGCAAAAGGAACTTAACACTAAAAGAGAAAGATCCACTATCAATTTTAATAGACCGACTCAAATAATAGAGTTAATAAATGAGTATATGTTTAAAGAAAAAGAATTCAAAGCTAATATATATGACTACCAAAATCCATTAAATAATTTTTTAAATATTGTAATCGAAAAGAGAATAGGAATCCCTATAACATTATCAATAATATATATCACTCTCGCACAATCAATCAACTTTAAGTTGTATCCAGTTAATTTTCCACGACATTTTCTAGTTAAATATGTATTAGATGATGTTGATAATAATGAGATAATAATTGATCCATTTAATCAAGGTAGAATAATGGATGATTATGCTTTAAAAAACTTAATGGATAGTTTTTTCCCAAACCAAAATATTCCATTAACAAAAAAATTAATTGAAAAAGCCAATTTATCCCAAGTAATGATACGAATTCTAAATAATGTAAAAGATAGTTTTTTTGAAATTCAAGAATTTGATAAATTAAATATAGCAAATGAAATGATTTTGGCTATAGATCCTAAAAATACATTTGCAATCAGGGACAAAGGAATAATATTACATGAAAAAGATCCAGAAAAATCCTTAGAATTATTGAATAGATATTTAGAGCTCGAACCAGAAGCAAACGATGTTGATATTGTTTTAAAGATAATTAAAAGCATAAGAGAAAAAAATAATAGATAAGAGTGTATAGTAGAAGGTTTTATATTAGACACATTATTATTTAGTTTATAAATGGTAAAATAAGAATAAACTTATTTTAATATTGGAAAATCTTTTTGCAATTTTATAAATAAATCTTTAGCATTTTTTCTTGCATCTTCTTTAATTTCTTCGTTAAATATAGTATTGCTAAGAGAATCCAATATAGTTTGTAGTTCTTGTTCATTTAGAGAAAGCTCATATTTATCTTTAGTCATATTTTTCATAATTCAGTATAAAGTAATATAAAATTCTATTCATTATGAAATATTATTATGAGATGTAATAAAAAATAAATAAATATTTACACCATTAAGCAAGATGTGAAAAATAGTAATTATTATTATAGACAATTTATTAAATGAATTTGCACCACGGAAGAAAATCTTCTCTCTTTAATTTATCCAGTTTTATATTTGCTTCTTGTAATAATATGTTACCATCTTCAGGATAATCATGTAGAACAACAATTCTTTCAATACCTACAGTTATGCACATTTTACTACATTCTAAGCAAGGTGCAAATGTACTATACAAGGTGGTGCCTTTTGTGCTTGAACCATTTCCAAATAATGCACATTGCATGATTGCATTAGCTTCAGCGTGAGTGCATAAACATCTTTCTAAATTAACTCCTGAATTTAATTTTCCATTAATTCTTTCTTGACATCTTTTGCACCCACCATCTATGCAATTAAGTATTCCCGGAGGAGTTCCATTATAACCTGTTGCTATCTGCCTATTGTCCCTAACTATAACTGCTCCTATTTGTCTGGTAAGGCAATTAGATCTTAATTTTGCAATTTCAGCTTGAAGCATAAAATATTCATCCCATGTTGGCCGGACTTTGTTCCAATTTAACATATTTTTTCCTTGCATAAACTAATTTTGGATCTTAACTATAATAATATAAGCATAAATATAGCATTATAATTCTAAAAATTTTTATGTGAATTTATAATTAAGATCAATAAATTAGGAGTAAATAATATTATGCGTAGTTCTTTACAAAAAAATGAGGAGAAAAGAGCAAGAACAATATTTCTTGTTGTATTTTACTTTTGTGCTACGACAATGTTCCTAATTACTATTTACTCTTTATACGTAAGTATAGAAGAATATTTAAGTACAGGAAAAGTAGTTATAGGTGAAGTTCTTGTCAATACAGAATTTCCCTTTCCAGGATTAGCAAAATTGGTAACTTATTTAATGATAGTTACTGTTGTTGGTTGGTATTGCGTTACAAAATTAGGAGCAGATAAAGTAAACACAATACCTGAATCGATAAAAGCTATTTTTCAATTAATCGTTCTTGCTATAATGGTAATATCGGTATATGAATTTGTTTATAATTTTGTTATATGGAATTCATTCATTACAGTAGATGCAATAAATGGAATAATACGATTAGATGATATAAATGTGCCCTATCCTAATCCTAATACACCATGGAATCCAGTATTTGCTACCAAAATGTCTTTATCAGCTTTACTAATTTCTGCTCATGGATTTTATCTTATCTCAAAACATAAGCCCCAACATAAAATAGTTTAATGTGTGAAAAGAAATTTTTTATTAGTTACAATTAATTATAGTTTTCCATAATTTCTCCTATACATTTTGTAATATTAATCAAAAGATCAATTCTTGCAAATTCATTTGGCGAATGTATTCTAGAATATACATATGTACTGCCTATTGAAACAGAAGACGCTTTGAGAATCTTTTGAAATGAGTGCATCGGTCCAGTCCCAGCTGATGAGATATTTAAAATTACATCTCCAAAAACTCTTTTTGCTGACTCTGTTATTATTTTAACAAATGGATCATTTGGAGAAGTTCTCGCTGCTGCTTCTCCATGAATGAAATTGATATTTATATTTTTGAAACCTAAGTCTTTAATATGTTGTTGAAGTTTAGCAAATTGTTTTTGTGGATCCATATTAGGAACAAGACGAAAGTCAAGTTTAACTTTTGCAAATGAGGGAATTATAGTTTTAGCACCCTGTTCTATGTATCCTGAAACAAAACCAGAAATATTACATGTAGGAGAACCACATAAAGCTTTTTTAACATCAATTCCAGAAATATCACCTAGAAATCTGGATATACCATATTCCTTTTTAAATTCATTTGCTTCAAACAATTCTAAATTAAGAATTTTTTCTTCTTCTTGATTAAAATTTCTTATATCATTATACCAATCTGAAATTAATATTCGTCCATTTTCGTCTCTCATACTATTAAGTAATTTAATTAAGTTCCATGCTGGATTTTCCACAATTACTGCTAAACTGGAATGAGTATCTTTATTTGGACCATAAGCAATCAATTCAACATACAGTAAACCTTTCATCCCTAAACTTATGATGGGTATATTTTTTTCATTTATATATCCAAATTCCCATATAATTCCATCACAGGCAAACTTTTCTTTGTATTTGGTAAGATATTTTTCTATATGTATACTTCCTATTTCTTCTTCCCCTTCTACGATAAATTTAATATTGCATGGAACGTCACCTGTTTCTCTTAGGAAATACTCTACTGCTTTTATTCTAGTAATTAATTCGCCTTTATCATCTGATGAACCTCTTCCATAAATATAATTTCCAGAAACCTCGCCACTAAAAGGAGGAACATCCCAGTGATCTAAAGGATCTTCAGGTTGAACATCATAGTGATTATAAAATAAGATAGTTTTGCCATTTGGATTTTTTAGTGATTTTATTTCTCCATATACTACAGGAGGAGGAAGAGAAGAGGCTGCAATATTTTTATCTTTAGGATCAAGATAAATAATTTCTGATTTAATCCCTACTCTGTTCATAAGAGCAAAAACTGCCTCTGCACATTCAACCAGATTTTGATCTTTTGCAGAAACACTAGCAATGTTAATCAATGTCTTAAGATCAGAAATCATTGTATTAATCTCTGAATCAACAATTTTTTCTATCGGGCTTACCAATATTTTAAATTTGTAAAAGAATAATTTAACTTTTCATAAAAAAGTACATATTGATAGTGAGATGGTTTGAATTATGAATATATTTTAATATAATCGTAACAGGAATACATATAACCATGTTTTTGTGAAACGATAATAATGACGTCCTCATCATTCTTATCTTTTGACTCAAAGAATATTTTCTTTAATCCACAGTCAATTGCTGTAATTGGGGCTTCTGAAAAGGCAGGAGTGGGAAAGGCTATCTTTTCAAATATTATTAATGGTTATAAAGGAAAAATATACCCTATTACTCCATCTAATCCCACTGTCTTTGGAATCAATGCTTTTAAAAGCGTTATAGATGTACCAGGAGATATTGACTTGGCAGTAGTAGCCACTCCAAACAAGATTGTTCCTCAAGTAATGGAAGAAATAGGAAAAAAGAAAATCAAAGGAGTAATAATAGTTTCAGCAGGATTTAAAGAGGTTGATGAATCTGGAGCTCAACTTGAGAAGCAGATTGGAGATATTGGTAAACAATACGGAACAAGAATAATTGGTCCAAATTGTTTAGGAATAATGAGCTTATCTCAAAGCAGCATGATGAATGCTACATTTTTAAAAATTACACCAGAAGTTGGAGGAATAGCTCTAGTATCACAAAGTGGTGCTATATGCGCTGCTACTGTTGAAGATGCTATAGCTCAAGGAATAGGCTTTTCAAAAGTAATTAGTATGGGAAATAAAGTAGATATGGATGAAAATGATATATTAGAACTACTTTCAGAAGATGATGATACAAAAGTAATTGTCATGTATCTAGAGGATATTCATGATGGAAAAAGATTTATGCAAATAGCTAAAAGAATAACTAAAGAAAAAAAGAAACCTATTCTTGTATTAAAAGCAGGAAGAACACCTGAAGGAGCAAAAGCTGCTATGTCACATACCGGTGCTTTGATGGGGTCTGATGAAACATATGATGCTTTGTTTAAACAATCAGGAGTTATAAGAGTAGACACCATGCAAGAATTATTTGAAACATCTACAGCTTTTGAGAAACAACCAATACCGCCTTCAAATGGTGGAGTAGTCATAGTATCAAATGCAGGTGGACCAGCCATAATTTCTACAGATGCTTGTTCAAAATATGGATTAAAAATGGCAGATATTTCTCAATCAGAATCGGAAATAGCCAAAGTCATACCTCCTCATGGTTCAGCTAGAAACCCTGTTGATATAGTAGGAGATGCAGATTTTAATCGATTTGAAAAAGTGCTAGATGAAGTCTTATCTAATGCTAATGTTAGCGCAGTCGTTACTATGTGTACACCTTCTGCAACATTAGATTATAATGAATTAGCACAAACAATAATAAAAACATCCAAAGATTCTGGAAAAACAATGTTGGCGGCCTTAATGGGATTAGCGGAAGGAATAGAAAATAAAAAAATTCTTTCAGATGGAGGAATTCCTCATTTTATGTATGCAGAACCAGCAATAAGAACATTAGAAGCAATGTTTAGACACCGTAGATGGATTGAAAAAGAAGATACTCCTCCAAAAAAATTTGAGGTAGATAAGACAAAAGCAAGAGATGTTTTAGAGAATGTGATAAAATCAAACAGAATTAATTTGCTTGAAGAAGAAGGTTATGAAATATTAAAAGCATATGGATTTTCAACTCCAAAAAAATTTCTGGCTACAAATGAAGAAGAGTCGGCAAAAGCAGCCGAAGAAATAGGTTATCCAGTAGTTATGAAAATTGTTTCTCCACAGATCATTCATAAATCCGATGCTGGAGGTGTTAAGATTGGAATTAAAAATCAACAAGAAGCTATAAAAGCATTTAATGAAATATTATTAAATGTAAAAAAATACAAATCAAACGCAGAGATCAAAGGAGTTTTAGTTCAAGAAATGATAGGTTCTGCAAAAGAGACAATTTTAGGTGCAAAAAGAGATCCCTTATTTGGGCCATTAATAATGTTTGGTTTGGGTGGAATATATGTAGAAGTTCTAAAAGATGTCATATTTAGGATAGCTCCAATAGATGAACAACAAGCAAAAGAAATGGTAGAATCTATAAAAACTATCAAGCTATTAAAAGGAGTAAGAGGAGAAAAGGAATCAGATATAGATGGAATAGTAGAAAGTATTCAACGACTATCACAATTAGTTACTGATTTTCCAGAAATTGAAGAATTTGATATGAATCCATTACTTGTATTAGAAAAAGGTAATGGTGTAAGAGCAGTAGATGTTAGAATAGGCTTAAAAAATCAGAAAGATAAAACGAGCTAATAATTAAGTTGGAATAAAAAAAATATTATTCTAGTTTTTTACCGCATTGTTCACAATAAAGAGCATCTGATTCATTATGGTATTGGCATGTAATACATATTTTTTTATCTATAGGAGAAGTATTAGATGGTTGTATTTTCTTTTGTTCCCCACTTATTAAAACAATATCTCCAATTTTAGAAATATTAGACCAAGTAATTTCATTATATAATTCATTGCCATTAGTTTCAGATGTCTTATCGCGATTATCAATTTTTAATGTAATTTGTATTATACCGTTAAGCGATTTTCTAAGTCCTATTTCTTGAACATTTCCTACTAGCATAGCTTCATGATCATAAACTGGCATTCCAATAATTGACTGAATAGGAAAATATTTTCCTTTAGCGATAGTTATATTACTAGATTTTGTATCTATACTCTCAGATTGTATTGAATCAGAAGTATTTTCTTCATAAGTATTAGAGGGTAGTATAGATTTTTCAGATTCACTTTTATTTTTAGGTGATGAATCGGAAATATCATTTACAGATTTAGTGACATCCGATGACTTTGATTGAGCGAAAGAATTAGTTTTGCTAGGAGAAGGGGTTTCATTATTAAATTTACGATATTGAGAAATAACTGCATTACAAACTGAGCATTTATATTCACCTTTTTCAATTAAAACAACTCCTTCACCGACATCTTCATTTGGATTTTCATACTTTAAATCTGGGGAGGTTGGATAATCTTTCTCACATTTATTGCAATAATATTTTAAAATTCTGTCTTTTGATAATCGTCCAATTCCTGCTATAAATAATTCAGGCCCACCCAGATTCCCTTTTTTTTGTTCATAATCCGAAATTCTGGCAATAACATAGCCTCCAGAGCCCCGTAGCTTTTTTTCTTTTAGTTCTTCGTCTTCAGCCATCATTAAATATATCATCATAATAACGCAAAAACAGTCGTATTAGTGTTTGTATTGTCTTCTTATTTTATTATTATTTTTAGAATAAGTTTAATTTCTTAATAATATCATCATAAATTTTTTATAAATCACAAAAGATTTAGATTAGATAAGATGAAAGATTATTTGTTAAACTAGTGAAATTTAAATGACAAGACTATTCGATGAACTGGGACTAAATAAAGAACTATTACTAGCTATAAAAGAAAGTGGATATACAACACCCTTTCCTATTCAAGAAAAAGCAATTCCTATTATCTTAGAGGGAAACGATGTAATTGGACAAGCACATACTGGAACTGGAAAAACTGCCGCGTATTCATTACCTATTTTAATGAAAATGAAAAACTCGAGAAATGCACAAGCTTTAGTATTAGTTCCCACAAGGGAATTAGCAATTCAAGTAGCAAGGGAAATGAATAAACTTGCAAAATACACAGAAACAAAAGTAGCTGCTATTTATGGAGGACAAAATATGAGAAACCAAATTATTAGACTTGAAAGAGGAATTCACATTATTGTTGCTACTCCTGGGAGATTAATTGACCATATAGGACAAAAAACAATATACTTGGATACAATAGATTTTGTAATATTAGATGAGGCTGATCGAATGTTAGATATGGGATTTATAGAAGATATTAATTATATATTATCAAAAGTAAAACATAAAAAACAATTATGTCTTTTTTCGGCAACAATACTTCCAGAGATAATAGAAATTAGTAAAAGATATATGAAAAACCCAATACATATTACAGTAAATCAAAATGATATTACATTAAAAACCATAGAACAAATGTATTTAATTACAAATGAAAAAGAAAAATATAATCACTTGTGTTATTTAATTAAACAGAGCAATAATAATCAGATCGTAATTTTTACTTCTACAAAACAGAAGGCTGAAGAACTAGCTATGAACTTAAGAAAAAAAGAACTCTTAAAAGTAACTGCATTACATGGAGATCTATCTCAAAGACAAAGAAATTATGCAATGCATAAGTTTAGAAATGAGCAAGAACAAATTCTAGTGGCTACAGATATTGCAGCAAGAGGAATAGACATCCCTTCCATAAAATATGTTATTAATTATGATACCCCTAGGGACCCTATAACCTATTTTCATAGAATCGGTAGAACTGCAAGAGCAAATTCTGATGGAAAAGCTATATCTCTAGTTGCAATTGAAAAAATTTCAGATTTTGAAAAGATTTTGAGATATACTAAATATAAGGTTCGCCAATTAAATGAGGAAATAGGCATTCCAATACCTAAAATTCAAAAAGAGTTTAAAAAACACAATTATTTAAACAAAAATAAGCCCTTTAACAAATGGTCAAAACATAATTATAAAAACAGTAAGAAAAAAAACTACAGCTATAAAAAATCTTCAAATCGTAATTTCAGGAAAAATTAATTTCCAACTTTTGATACATATTAAGGTACTTAAATAAACTCAATTTTTTTTGTCATATTCATAATAAATTATAGTTAATTTAAAATATTAAAGTAGAGACTTCGGTAAATATATAATACCTGACTCACAACATATACTATTGTTATGCCATCTATTGATAATGAAGAATCCTTTGCCAAAATATCCAATTTAATAGGTGGAGAAGAATACCAGAAGGTTGCTAAAGCACTTTTAAATACCCAAGATGCAACTGATGAGGAAATTGCTGGTGCAACAGGAATGAGAATTAATGTTATTAGAAAAGTATTATATGATATGTTTGGAAAAGCGTTAATTACTGGAATTAGAGTTAAAGATGAGAAAAAAGGTTGGTTTGTTTATCGTTGGCGTGCAAAAAGTGATCAAATTGACAATTTCATAGATAATCAGAAAAAAAAAATTCTAGATAGATTACAAAAAAGATTAGAATATGAAGAATCATCAGAATTTTATCATTGTGGAAATAATGAATGTCAAAGAATAAAATTTGATATAGCTATAGAATCTTTTTTTAAATGCCCTACTTGTAATGAAAACCTTGCTATGGTAGACAATAACTATACAAAAGAAGCATTGAGATATAAAATTGATCAAATACTATCTGAAATATCTACAGAAAAATAATTAATATTTAGTTATTATAATAAAGCGTTATTTCATTATCATTTTTATTTTGAATAATTTTAGTAAGCTTTAATTTTATCCCTTGTGATATGGTAGAATATCCTCTTCCTTCAACAAGAGTAATAGCATTTCTTCCACCTAGAACTATTGGCGCAATAGTTATAATTAATTCATTTACAATTCCATCATGTAAACACGACCAATTTAATTCTCCTCCTCCTTCGATAAGGATTTTTCTATAACCCATTTTGTATAGCATATTGAAAAGTTTTTTTAAATTTATTAACTTCGATCCAACTATTATTACATGTGCTCCTAATTTCTTTATTTTTTCTATAGTATCTTTACTTGCCTGTTTTGTAACAACAATTATAGTTTTAATTGTAACAGCCGTTTTTAGAATTTTAGAATCTAATGGTATTCTACCGTAACTATCTATAATAATACGAGTCGGACAACTTCTATTATTTCTTATAAATCTAACAGTTAACATAGGATTGTCTATAAGAACTGTATTTATACCCACTACAATTGCATCAACTTTAGAACGTAATTTATGAACGCGTACTAAATCTTTCTTAGAAGAGATACGTGAGTTGCCAGTATAAGAAGAGATTTTACCATCTAAAGTCATAGCAGAATTAATAATTACTTTTAAATCAGTAGGGAGTTTCATTTATAAACCTACCATTGATCATGATACCTTTTATTGCATCATAAGAAAGTCTATGAATAATAGAAGAATAGATATTATGAATTGGTTGTAAATCTATATGATACTTATCAATAAATAAAATATCCGCATATTTTCCAATATCGATTGATCCAGAATTTAAACCAAATATTTCTCCTGGGTTAACAGTTATCATTTTTAATAATTCTTTTGGGTCAATGTAATTAGAATATTTAGATGAATGTGATTTAATTACTTTCCATAAATAATCTAGTTCTTGTAAAAGATCAGGAGAATTAATCATTATATTATCAGTACCTATCGATATCTTAAATCCTAATTTTATCATAGTCACAATATCAGGAATTCCATTTCCAAGAATTCCGTTAGATCTTGGACATAATACTATGCCTATGTTATTATGTAGGGCAAGGGTAAGATCTTCCAAAGTAGCATGTGTCATATGGATCAGTATATCTGGTTTAAGAAAATTAATAATCCTCTCGACTTCTGTTTTTCCTGTAAGTAATTTTGAGAATTTGAGAGTACTTTTGGATTCAGCGGCATGAATAGCAATTATTTTTTTTTTATGATGTACATAATTATTTTTATTGAATTCTTTAACTTTATGTGTATATTGTTTAAGAGCATTATCCGTATTTTCATTGGCCCCACTTAGTCCTAATCCATCACTTAATTCTAATACTCTTGAAAGAGATTCTAAAGACAATTTTTGTAATTTATCTAATTTCTCATCAATATTTTCTTTAGTTTGTTTTTTAATTTCCAATATTTTTTTTAAATCAAAATATTGTTCTACTCTACCTAAAATTACTGATTTTATAGGTAGATGCCCTATAGAATCTTTTAATAATTCAATTCCTTCTGGACCACCTTCACGAAAATCTACAAAAGATATTGTACCTTTTATCATCATAGAAATGGCAGAAGTTCGTATAAAGTATTTTAGATGTTCTTTGGTACTTTTATTCAATATTTTCTTTTTAATTCCATAAACAGGATGAATCATTTCATTAAAAGTAGAACTAAATGATATATCCTTTCCTATCGAATCTGCTATATGAGTATGAGAATTTATAAAACCGGGTATAACAAGAAATCCTGTTCCATCATAAACTTTTGTATCAGTAAATTTGTACTTATCAAAATATGTGTCTTCGCTTCCCGCTTCTATTATTATTCCATTTTTATTAATGCATATAAATCCTTTATTTATGTAAACTAATTCTTTTCCATATAATAGACTAATATTTCTAATAATAAGAGTCATTTGATCTCATAAATAGGAATGCTTTGTCCTTTTTTACGCAATTTTCTAATGAAATCTAGAGCCTCTGTGGCATTTTTGGCTGAGTCTCTAGAGTTTCTTCCAAATCCTATGCCACAATTAAATTTAATATCCAATTCATAGGAAATACTATTTAATAAGGTAGAAATTTCATCTTTTTCTAATAGATCCGAAGCAATTATCATAAAATTATCTCCTCCTAGGAAAAAAGTTAATGAATCTTTCTCGAGAAATTTATCCATAAGAAGAACATAAGATTTCATTACCTTAATAGTAGTTTCATAAGGAGAGAGATGATTTCCAAAGCCTGATGAATCATTTATATCAATATGAAGTATTTTTACTTTTTTGTCATTCAAAGAGGAAGTTTCTGAACGATTCTTTATTTCACCATAAATTTGAAACTTTTTAACAAGAAATTTTTCATTTTTTCTTGCCTGATAGGCTTGGATATTTGCATCTAATGGGGTCTTTCCATTTCCTATTGTAAAAGATATACACAAGCTTGGATGTTTAATAGAAATCTCTTTTATAACTGAGATATGATCTTCTAATGATAATGTATTTGTAATTACAAAATATTCATCAAATCTATTGAAGAATACCAGACAATTATATTTGGAGAATAGATATTGCAAGTCATGGTAAATCTTAGCTTGGAGCATTTGTAATTTTGCTTCTCTGTCACTACCTAAGACCAATGTCCATGGTCCATAACCTTCTATTTTGATTATTGTTACCTGGATATTCATTTTATAATAATAGTAGTTTTATTTTGACTATATTGGCTTTCATTTAATTTTTTTATTCTCGTTACCATATTTACAGCTGCATTTACTGCACGTATCGGAACTATTTTTGCTCTTTCCCATGCTTGTTCAATAGTCATGTTGGGTCCAGAGATACCTAGAGCAATTGGTTTTTTATATTGTAATGATAAATCCGATATCAACCTTGCTGTAGTTTCAGCAATTATTATATCGTGATTTGTATCACCTTTTATAACTGCTCCTAAAGTAATTACAGCATCAATAGTATTATTTTGTAATAAATGACTTATTATTAGAGGCATATCAAACGTTCCCGGCACATAACAAATATGACTAACATTCGAGTTTAACTTTGATGCTTGAACTCTTGCTTCTTCTAACATTACATCAGTAATTTCATGATTAAATTCAGAAACAACTATTGCTAAGTGAACTTTGATCAATTGAAATTTAAATCACCGAATATGTCTTTAATTGATCAGCTTCTAATAAAGGAATATCTTTTAATTTTGCATATTTATATGCTTCATCAATAGAAAGAGATCTAAAAGTATGAGAATCAAGCATTTCACATATTACAACAGCTGGGGTTAGACCTGCAATCTTTGCCAAATAAACAGCAAGTTCTGTATGACCAAATCGTTCTTTTAATAGACCTTTTGCAGCGATCAATAGGGAAACATGACCTGGAGTTCTAAAACACTTGATAAATTCTGATACTCCACCATTATCAATATTTCTGCAAACTGATGCAAGTTTGGAAATTGTTAATGCACGATCATAATCAGTAATTCCGGTGTAAGTATCTCTATGATTAACAGAAATTGAGAATGAAGGTTTGTCTCCATATGGAGCACGACCATTTGTCATAGTGGTAAATAAAGGATGATCATTAGAAACACAGTTTAAAATATCATGTATGTATGATAATCCCAACTTCGTAGAAATATAACTATCTATAGCTAGGCACAATAGGCCCCCTGCATCATTTCTTATAGTTGCTATATGATATGGTGTTATATTTTCTGCAGCGATTATCATATCAGTTTCATTTTCTCTACTGTCATCATCATGAATAAGAACAAATTTTCCTCGACTGAGCGCATCTATAGCGTCTTTTACAGTTGACAAACACACATTATAAAAACAGTAGTAATTATATATCTTACTACAAAATTTGTTATTACTAATTTTTTGGTAAAAGTTTTGAAATATATTTACCAATAAGATCAAATTCAATATTAACTTTATCTCCGATTGATTTTATTCCTAAAGTAGTTTTTTTTAACGTATGAGGAATTAAAGATATGGATAATAAGTTTTTATTGTCAATATCTACAACGGTTAAGCTAATTCCATCAATTGTAATTGAACCCTTTCGTACTATATATTGGAAAGATTCTTTTAGTTCTTCAGAGATTTTAATAATAAGTTTTGTTTCTGTGGGAAAAACTATTTTGTCGTAGATAATACCTGTACAATCTACATGGCCTTGAACAAAATGACCATCAAACCTGTCGGAAGCTCTCATACTTCTTTCAATATTAACTCTCTCTCCTTTCTTTATTGAATCTAGACATGTTTTTCTTACTGTTTCTCCAATTACTGAAAATTCGGCAATATTATTATTTAATTTGGTTATTGTTAAACAAACTCCATTTACTGCTATACTTTGACCAATCTTTAACCCCTTACTTAAATTCCCAATATCTATAGAAAATTTAATTTCAGCAGGATACTTCGAATTACTTTTTTTTATCTCGTCAATAGATTTTATTTCACACAGAGATTCTATTATACCAGTAAACATTATAGAATTTCATTATTTATTGTTAAAGAAGATAATATAAATACACAACTATTAATTACATTCATATAATAAAAATAAAAATTTAGAAAGAGATATTTTAATATATTTACTCTCTCTTTAGAGAAAATGAATCAGATCTCTTTTATAAAACAAGAGTTTAATGAATTTATTACTACAAAAATGGTGAGTATTGAAATGCTGAGAGTAATTAATATCCTATGAGGCTAGTTACACATCATATATAATAATGAATGAAGTTTAATTGAATTGACGAATTAATATATGTCAAAGGCTTGAAAACATAATAGAATAAAATTAACTCATACATAAGACAATTATTGTATTATTGACAATTTCAAGATTGAGAAAAAGATTATTTTAATAAGATGCAAAGGATCTTTCTAAAAAATAGTAAATTATAATGGTGATTATTTTTCTGTTCTTATAATAATAATAAAACTAGAAATCAAAAATTGATACTTCTAGCCAAAATGATTAATTTAGAATATTTAAAGATGAAAAAATTAGAAAAAAAAATTTAATTTTACAAATATTAACAGAAACAGAAGATAATGTTTCAATTTGCATAGATTATCAGAAATAACAAACAGTATGTGTATGTTTGAAGTTATTATAATAAATTAATATATAGAAAATCGATGAAGAAATAGAAAAGGCTAAAGCAATAGTATTAGGGCATTTATAAAGTTAATTAAAAGATTCGAATCATATATTTAAGCTGTAATAAAATTTCTTTAATTGTCAAGCAAGGCTTATAATAATAATAAAAATAACCAAATACAATGAATAAAATAATAACCAAACATGGAAATCATGTTATTGAGAAATTAAACGAATTTGAGTTTAAAATTAATGTTGATGATTCTAAAAAAATGAATGTACCAGTTACGATTTATGCAGATGATAACTTGATTTTAAAAATGAGTGAAGATAGAACATTAGATCAAGCTGTCAATGTTTCAACACTCCCTGGTGTAAGAAAACATGTAGTTGTATTGCCAGATGGTCATGAAGGATATGGTTTTCCGGTTGGAGGAGTAGCAGCTACTGATATGGAAGAGGGGGTTATTAGTCCGGGAGGTGTAGGATATGATATTAACTGTGGAGTAAGATTACTTAGATCAAATCTTAACGTAAATCAAGTTAGACCTCATTTAAAAGATTTAGTAAATGAATTATTTAATTCAATACCATCAGGCGTAGGTAGTGAAGGAGCTATTAAACTCACTAGATCAGAATTAGATGAATTATTGATCGAAGGAGTCGACTGGGCTATTGAACATGGTTATGGGTATAAACAAGATTCTGAAGTATGCGAAGAGAAAGGGAGAATGATAGGAGCTAATCCAGAAAGTGTGTCTGATACGGCCAGAAAAAGAGGATCTCCTCAGTTAGGGAGCTTAGGCTCAGGGAATCATTTTCTAGAAATTCAACAAATCCAAGAAATTTTTGATGAAAATGCAGCAAAGGTGATGGGATTAGAAAAAGGTAAAATAACAGTACTAATACATTGCGGATCAAGAGGATTTGGTCACCAAGTGTGTAGTGATTATTTACGTTATTCCGAAAAATCCTTGAAAAAATATAATATTGAATTAATTGATAGAGAACTAGCATGTGTTCCAAATAATTCAATTGAAGGAGAAAATTATAGAAAAGCGATGTATTCAGCTTTGAATTTTGCATGGTCCAATAGGCAAATAATTACTCATTTTACTAGAAAAACATTCGAGAAAATATTTTCGAGTTCAGAAACAGAATTAGATATGAAATTGGTTTATGATGTAGCACATAATATAGCCAAAGTAGAACGTCATAAGGTTGATGGAGAAGGAATGAGAGATTTAGTAATTCATAGAAAAGGTGCCACCAGAGCTTTTCCAGCAGGTATGGAACAGGTTCCAGAGAAATATCGACAAATAGGTCAACCTGTAATTATACCAGGATCGATGGGAACAGCAAGTTGGATATTAGTGGGAAATAAAAAATCTCTTGATTTAAGTTTTGGATCAACTGCACATGGAGCAGGAAGAACTATGTCAAGAGGTGCAGCTAAAAGAAGTTATACAGTTGAAAAAGTAAAAGCTGAACTGGATTCAAAAGGGATCTATATAAAAGCATTAACAAAAAATGGAATAGTAGAGGAAACACCTTTAGCTTATAAAGATGTAGACTCAGTAGTGAATGTATCAGATAAATTGGGGATTGCAACTAAAGTAGCAAAGTTAGTTCCAATAGGAGTGATTAAAGGTTAAATGGGAGAAGATCCAGATATTGAAATTCTTAAAGCTAAGAAAATGCAAGAAATAATGCAACGTATGATGAAACAGAAAAAAGAAAACATAGAAAAAGAGATTAAAAAACGTGAGCCGTCCGAAAGAGAGATCTTACTATCACATTTGTATGATCGAGGAGATGAAGTATTAAATTTAGCAGAATCTCAATTTCCCTCAGAAACTAGAGCAATAATAAATAGAATAGTAGAACTTATTAATAGTGGAGAAATAAACCGAAAAATTTCGGGAGGAGAATTACTATCGTTATTTCGCACAATAGGAATGAATATTAAAATAAATACTACTATCAAAATTGAAGAACATGGAAAATATATGTCGTTTGCAGAGAAACTTAAGCAGAATAAAGAGATTGACGATGAAGAAAATAAAAGATAAAATGTAAATAAATATACATTTCATCAAATATTTATTTTTTTTAATTTATTTTTATATCATTAAAAATGATAGTAATATCGGTAATTTATTATTGTAATTATATCTCTCAATAATACTTTCATAAAATTTTTAATGCTTGGTTATATTCTACTTACGAAAAATTAAAAAGTATTGTAATGTTACACTCTTCTTCCTCTTCTGCCACCAGGCTTTCTGGTTGTATCATGAGGAACTGGAGTAACATCATCAATTCTTCCGATCCTAAAACCGGCCCGAGCTAATGCTCTTATTGCAGCTTGAGCTCCTGGACCGGGTATTCTAGGTCCTACTCCTCCAACTGCGCGCACTCTAATATGAAGTGCATTTATTCCTTTAGATTTTGCTGTATCTGCGGCAGATAAGGCAGATTTCATTGCTGCATAAGGTGATGATTCATATCTATCTGCAGTTACATGTCTACCTCCAGAACTAAACGATATTGTTTCAGCACCACTAATATCGGTAATATGAACTAAAGTATTATTATAACTGCTAAAAATATGAGCTACTCCCCATTTATACTGAGTAACATCTTCAGTTTCAGACATAATCTTATAATTCACTTAATTTGGATATTAAAACTTTGTTAATATATTATGAAAAATGTAAAAACCCTTTATTTTCTATTAGAAAATAATCTTTACGTTTTTCAATTTTTCTTCCATGAAACAATTCAAGTTTATCATCATATTTACTAAAAACATTACCACTCCCAATCATTGCTTTTCCTATTACAAACATTGGTAAATGAAATTTCTTTGCAAGAAAATTTACTTTTTGCAAATTCGAGGGATTGATCGTAGCTAATATTTCGTATTCTTCACCACCATTAAATATCAGATCATAAATGTCTAGAGAATTATTTTTTGCAAATTCAATTAGACCTCTAGGAACTGGAATATCATCAATATAAAAATCAACTTTACTTTGCTTAGCCAATTCATAAAGAGAGATTCCTAATCCATCACTAGAATCAATTGATGATGAAAAATACTTTCCCAATAATGTTCCAAATTTTTGATTAGGTTTTGGAAGTAGAATACGTGATATAGCTTGTTTTTTAAAAGAAGGTATTGCTTTTGAATTGAAAAGCAATATTTTTAATCCTGCCGATGTATAACCAAATTCTCCTGACGTTATTACGATATCTCCAGCTTTAGCATTATTTCTCAAAGGAATACTGTTAGATGTAGAATCCAAAAAACCAATTAAAGTACAATCAATAACTAGTTCCTTAGATTCATTGGTATCACCTCCAAGATAAACTATACCAAATTCTTTAGAGGCTTTTTTGAATCCCAAAATTAGGTTTTTTATTTTATTTTTTGTCCAAGAGCTAGGAATTGCTAATGATAGTAACGAAAAATACGGTGGTTTTATTCCTTTTGCAGACATATCGCTAACAGCAGAAACAATACTTTTTCTTGCTATTTGCCATATTTTCATTTGTTTAACGACGTCGGTACTTTCTACTAACATATCACATTTTATAATTATATTAGAAGAATTGAAGGGTCTTACTTTATTTTTTTTTAGATCTTTGAAAGATAATACTGATACATCATCTCTTATTCGGAATTGTGTTTTATTTTTTTCTAAAAGGTTAGAATAAAATAAATCTATAATTTCTTTCTCATTTAATTTGGTCATGTAATTTAATTATTCTTTCATTTACATTTCTATAAAGAGTATTAATTTCATTATTAGTAGATTCTATTGATATTCTTAAAACATGTTCAGTATTAGATATCCTAAATAAAATCCAAGAATTTTCATCTATAATTATTTTAATCCCATCTAGCGTATTAATTTCTGTTGAATCTTTTTTAAATTCGTCATATAACTTTTCCAAAATAGTTTTTTGTAATTTAGAATCAATTTGAATTTTAGTTCTAATTTGGGAATAATTATCGGATATTTCAAAACATTCTTTTAATATCTGTTTATTAATTGTACTGATTAGAACACTAGCTAATATGGCATCTCTACACATATTAAAATTAGGCATGATGAATCCTGCACTACTTCCCTCTCCTCCTGCATTAGCATTCTTTTCTATCATTTTCTGAACAACATTTGCTTCACCTACTTTAGAATAAGTTAAATAACATCCATGGTTTTTAACAAAATTTTGAATAGATAGGCTTGTATCTATACTTGTTACAAATTCTTTTCCTTGGAAATTATATAGCATATTTGCTATACACAGTAAAAGTGTAATATCTGAATTTAACTTTTCACCGTTCCTATTCACAACAACTAAACGATCTCCATCTAGATCAAATGCAAATCCGTAATCAAGATCATTTGATTTTACAATAGATTTCAATTGTAATAAATCGTCTACTGTAGGATCGGGGCCTCTAGAGAATATTCCTTTATTTCCATTAACGTCATAAACAATATGTCCAATATTCTTTAATATATTATTAGCATATCCACATGCAGCACCACCTCCAGCATCTATTCCGATTCGTTTGTTATTGTATGAATTCAATTCTTTTGACCTTTGAATTAATTCTAGTATATCATTTTCATAATTAGATAAGAAATTCCTAGAAACTCCATACGACATAATTGGAAACATTGTTTGAGTTGATAATAACTCACACAATTCTTTTTCAAATATTCCACGTCCATCAATTATGAATTTAAGTCCATTCCAATCAAAAGGATTATGAGATGCTGTTATAATGATAGATCCATCAAATTTTTTAGACTCTCTAAATACTATTGGAGTAGCTGCTATACTTAAATCATAAACATCAATATCCTGTTCCATTAAACTTGATTTTACAATTTTTTTTATGATGTCACCTGAAACTCGAGTATCGCAAGCAACTAGACATTTTATCTTTTTATTTTTAGATTTTTTAAGATAAGATCCAAAAAGACAAGATAATCTATAAATTTCATGAAGATCAAGATCTTTTCCATAAATACCTCTTGCTCCAGAAATTGATATTTTCATACTATAAGAACAGAAAGTTTTGATTTAATTGTGTTACTAGAATCTAAATTATATATCAGTAAAAATAAATTTCTTTTGTTAATATTGCCTCTGTAGCTCAGCTCGGTAGAGCGAAGGTTTCGTAAACCTTAGGTCGTGGGTTCAAATCCCACCTGAGGCTTGGATTTGATTTCTCACTTCGAGTATTATTCTCTAATAAATTCAATTGTTATAAGAATATACAGCAATAAACTTTTTATTTTTTAATAAAATAATATAGTATATGTATAACAATAATAGAGTACAATTATTGTCGCAAGTTTCAAACCTTGTTAGTACTAGCAAAGCTTTGGATGAAATACATATTTTTTTAATTAGTATATCCTTAAGTGACCGAAATATTTAAAATATTTCTGACAAAACGTAAAAAAGTATGATAAAGTGTTCTGAAACCCTGTCATATGGGTATGGTTAAATATTAATTTTTTATCTGTTAGCTAAATGTCTGTTAATATAAACATATTATATTATTTGTCCTCTTCCTATTTCAAATCTATTTTATCAAATTTCAAACTTATCTAAATTTGGATACTATTTCTAACTTAACAAGCAATATAATGTTTAAATAGTATCACATATATCATTAGAAAATTTATGCACCTGTGATTGTTATTTTTCCATGAATCCATGCATTTTTAATTTCATTTAGTTCATAATCCTTATGTTTCCTTCTTTCAATAACATATCCAGTTTTAGAATGATAAAAAATAACCATATCATCCGGATAAAAAGATAACATTGCATGATTATCATAATCTGATGCCATATGTCTTAAATGTATATTTTCCCAATTGAATAATTCTTCAAGGCTTCCATTAAAATGATAACAACTTCCACAAGGACATTCTATATCACGCCAGTTTCCAGAAATATTTTGTAACCAAGTATTATTGTTATTAATTTTAATATTTTTAATATTGTTCATACATACACACACTCTATTATTAACTAAATCTTATCATAATTTAAATATTTCAATAGTTATGTATTTTTATAACCAATTTTAATATATGAATATAAATTATAATCTCATGTTTTTCGTTTTATTATAATATTTGATAAATCTATTCCCTTCCAGACAATTTCATATCCTAAATATTTAAGAATATCTATAGTATATTGGATGGGAATATTATTATTTTCGAAAATCTGTTGTATTTTTATTAAATTATCAATATTACCAATTGCATCTTTTATTTCATTTAATTTTTTCTCAGAAATTAATAAAGAATTTTGTATTATATACTTTTTAATATAATTATTTGTAAGTAGGTTTGAAATAATATTAGATAGAGAATTAATGGAAACACCATAAGTTTTAGATATTTCTTCCAAATCAATTATTTCTTGGTTCTTATTTAAGAGATCTATGATATATTCAGTCATTGCAGATCTGTAGGTTTCAAGATTTTGATTCATTATTTTATTATCTATAGATTTTAGATAGAAAAGGATCTTTTTCATGGGAATTGAATCTTTTTTATATATTATGATTTTATTGTAATCTAAAATAGAACCTGATAAAAGTTTTTTAATTTCACCACTTTCTGAAACCAAATTATTTTCGTTTATTGCTATTAAAAGATCGTTTTTATTATCGCTAAATTTTGAGATTTCGTAAATTTTTTTAAATTTTCTCTCCAAATATTGTACAGTCCAAAATCCTATTATTTCAAAATATATTTTCTTGCCATATCTTTCAAAAAGGAAATCAGCTATGAATGCTCTTCCACCTGGCAATATTAGAGGATCAGGTTCTCTTACCAATTTCCAGCCAGTATGAAATTTTTCAAATTGCATAGCAAATTTTGTCTCAACAAAACTATCAAAATTAAGATTAATACTATTCGAGTCTTCAAATGGGTAATCATTATAAAACCGGTCGTTAATAGAATTGAAGAAATGTACTTCGCTATCGGAGGAAAGATCAAAATCGTAAAGCTTTCTTCCTGAAAGACTATTTTTAATTATTGATGCTTTAATACTCCATTTAGAAGCTGAAATAATTTTAGGAATTACTTTTGCTATTAAAACACCATATTTATTAGTTAATTTAAATATACTCAAAGGTCCATCTATTGAGCAAATGATAGTGTCATTGAAATATGATTTACAATCATCACCATCTACAATATTTTGTTCAATTTGATTAGATTGTATTTTTTTAGGAAATTTGTTGTCTGAATTCTTTTGAGTTTTCTGAAGGTTATACATTAGCCCAAATCTTTTGATTGTTCTTAATACTTGTTTCCAATTTGTTCCTCCTTTTATAGTGAATTCAAAATTAACAGAATTAAATAATAGTGTCTGTAAAATTGATAAATTATATATTCCTAGTAAATGTATCGGTTCAATTGAACTAAAGTTTTCGAGAATTAGATAATCTTCTTGATCTAGCCACATCAATTTTTCCAAATAATTAGTTTCTATGCCTAATTTTGAAGCAACATACTGAAAAATTTTATCTCGTTTAGTATGATCTACAGGCAATCCTCTCCTTGAAGATTCCTCAAATAAAACTTTACGTAACGAAAACGAAGATAGTATTTGAGTTGAAAAAATTTTGTTCTTAGAATCTGAAGAAAAGGATTGATTAATTTTGAAAACACACCGTCGTTCTAATAGTGCAATGAGACCTCTAATTAGCTTAAAATCACTGTAACTATTTTCATACAAAAATAATCTTTTTTGTAAATCTCCTTTTGTCTCTTTTTTGTTATATGAGGATTCAAATTCTGTTATTAGTTTTTGGGCAATTAAAAGATTATCAGCAGAGGCTAAACAAAATAAAGGAATAATTCTTTGACCTTTATTAGTTATTTTTGTCCTTAATAATTCCAGAGGCAACATATTTACAGAAATAATAATAAACGACTAAATTCTCCTAATCAGCCATCCTAATCTATGAAAAGCTATACACATTATACCTGTAATTATAATTTGATATATTGTAGACGTATTCAATTTTAATATTACCCGTTTTGAATAAACTATCCTATATATTATTAAATCCATTATTTATGTTAATACATAATGTTCAATTTTTATTTTTAAATATAAAAGAGTAAATTTAAATTAATACTCATACTAAACTTATTATCCAACTAATTCGAGATGTAATTAGTAATTATATTGCTAAACCAATAGCCATTCTGATAAGAACAAGGTTGATCTTCTAATCGTTGCTGTCATAACGATTATAACATATCAAATAGAATCGAAGAATAAACGAGAATTCAAAATTATACTTCCAAATCTTCAGACCTCACAGATTATAATTAAATAAAATTGATATAAAAGAATTTAATAAATTTTAGGAAAATAAGTGATATCACTGCTTAGCTATTACAAAAATAACTAACTCATTGATTGGATGGATAACATTTAATACTAATTAGTGATAAAAGTACTTTGTTGAATTACCCTGAATGAGGGAAACACTAAACCATAAAATTACTGTAGCCACACTTAATGGTAAATCATATTATAAAATTATTAATACCCTAAAATTACTTCAGTTAAATTATGAGGAGTTATCACCATCAGAAGCTTTAAACTCTTATTCAAGAATAATAATCACATCCAAGGAAGAATCGTCTATATTCAAGAAAAAAAACATAATAGTAGATTCAGAATTAAATGAGAATCCTGTAATAATAAAGGCAAAAATATTAAGGAAATTAATAAAATCTCATACTTATGATCAATTAACAATTGGTATTGATCCAGGAAATAGGATAGGCATATCAATTTTCTATTTATATGATGAAATAGAAAGCGTAGTATTATCTACAATCGAATCAACTCTAAATTTTATTATCAAAATACTCTCAGAGATAAATGCAAAGAAAAAGATTGTAAGAATAGGAGACGGTAACATAAATATGGCTAGAACTATTGCATTTTTAATAAAATCCAATTTCAAAGATTTGGTTCATATTGAGATAGTAAATGAGCATGGAACTTCATCCATCCAAAATAATGAAAGTAACAGAAGAATACTTAAAGATAAATCATCCGCTAGACTAATTGCTTTTAGAAATGGCAAGATTTTTGATCCAAAGGTAGATCATAATTAATATAATATTGATTAAAACATCTAAGAATCTACTATTTATAATTTACATTTGACAATTGATATAGTGTTTAGAAGTTTTTACATATTAACTTGTTATAAGAAATAGTAGATTATTTCATAATATTTTGGCATAAATTACATTTTAAGTATTTGTATACAGAGAATTACAATTCTATAATTTAATAGTAATTATTTGAATAACGAAATAAATCTTAAATACTTAAGTTTTTCAAAATTACATTTACTTAGTTAATAAAAGTGATATTGGTTAAATAATGATAGCATAAAATGGAAGATAAAGACGATGTTTTAGTCAAAGATATTAATATAGATGATAAAAGAATCGTTCATATAAAATCAATTTTTTTTGAAAATGGATGTTTTATCATAATATCAGAAAATTCTAATAGAATCGGATCTGTTACAATGGCGGCTAGTATATCAAATAAAGTAACATCAGCTATAGTAATACCCAGCAAATTTGATTCAATCTTCATTAAATCCATTGCTCAAAGAATATCATTAATGCTAAATGGAATTTGTTTAGTGTCTCTCCATATTAAAACACCATTAGATGTTAAGAGTATGAAAACAATTATGGGTGAGATACTAAATATGATAAGTACACGGGCTGAAAATGATACAAAAAGACAATTCTAATATTGCTAATATTCCTAATGACCTTAGAGAATTTATAGAATTACTTGAAAATGAAAATGAGATCATTAGAATTAAAAAGAATGTTAATACTACATTTGAATTACCAGCAATAGTCAGTAAACTTGATGGTAATAAAGCTGTAATATTTGAAAATGTCGAAGATAAAACTATTCCCGTTATTAGTAATCTTATTGGAACAAGAAAAAGATTTGCAATGGCAATAGGTTCAAAAGAAAAAAACGACATCCATACAATCATTAACAAATCTATCAACAATATGAATATTAAAATAAAAATAGGAAACGACATTCCATATTATCAAAATTCGTCAAATAAATTATCTGTTCTTCCTATTGTTACACATTTTGAAAATGATGCTGGACCATATATTACTTCATCAATTGTGTATGCAAAAGATCAAGAAAACGGAAATCAAAATTCTTCTACCCATCGGTTGTTAAAACTAGATGATAAAAATATGGCAATAAGAATGGTAGAGGGAAGACATTTGCATAAATGTTTTATGTATGCTAAAGATCATGGGGAAGATCTGAAGGTTGCAATTGTGATAGGGGTTCATCCTGTAATTAACATTGCAGCAGCTTACCAAGCATCATATGGTATAGATGAAATGTATATAGCAAATACATTACTAAATGGAAATCTACAATTGGGTATTAACAAGTTTTCGCAGCTTCTTATTCCTACAATGTCAGAAATAGTTTTAGAAGGAAAAATATTGTGTGATAAAACCCATGAGGAATGGATGGTAGAAATGCTAAAAACATATGATTTTAGAAGACAGCAACCTATATTTGAATTAGAAAATATAAGATTTAGAAATAATGCTATTTTCCATGATATACTTCCGGGTTATTCTGAACATCGTCTATTGATGGGATTACCTGTGGAGTCAAAGATGCTAGATCAAGTAAAAAATGTTGTTCCAAGTACATCTCAAGTATTATTGACAGACGGAGGAAGCAATTGGCTAACAGCAGTAATACAAATAAAGAAAAGAGTAGAAGGGGAGTCAAAAAATGCTTTACTTGCAGCATTTGCGGCCCATCCCTCACTTAAAATTGCAATAGTAGTTGATCAAGATATTAACCCTACAAATCCTGTAGAAGTAGAATATGCAGTATCAACAAGATGTCAAGCAGATAAAGACCTGATTATTATTGAGAATGCAAAAGGATCTAGCCTTGATCCTTCTAGTGATCAAGTGAATTTACTTACAACAAAATTAGGAATTGATGCAACAGCTACGTTATTAAAAGTCAAAGAAAGGTTCGAAATTGCAAAGATACCTGGAGAAGTAAACCTCAAATTATCAGAATATTTATCGGAATAATTTTCTAAAAATTTTGATGAAAGTGTATTAACATATGAAAAAAACTTCATATAAATTATAAATATAACCATTTCATAATATAATTTATATATTAATTTAAATATCCTTTTTGGCAAAAATAGATGTGGATATATTTATGAAACCTAATAGTTTTGCTATGAGAGAATGGCATTTAGAACATGTTGAAAAAGTAATTGTTCGTTATGTAAAGGGGCTATCTCCAAATGCGACTTCATTTGAGAAGCGCAATTTTAAAAAATATAGTACCATGTCTAATTGTACAAAACAAATAGAATATGATAAAAAACATGGTGTAACAGAAGAAGAGGTAATTGCAGTGATGCAAAGAATTAGGAATGATGACTCTTTTTCGGAATTACGTAACAATCCAGATTCAATTCAAAGATTAGATGAATTAGAAAAGCAACTTACATCTCCAAAAAAAATTAGTTGGTAATTTATAGCTAAACATTTGACTTTAAATTTCCATTTTACTATTCTATGAATAAAAAGAAAAAATATTTAAATTGTGAAAATTATAACACACTAAATGAATAGAAGAATCTCTAGCATTATAGGTTCCAGTTTTGTTATTTTATTGTTATACTTTGGATTGACAGAAAACTACAAAAATAGCATGTTAAATAATATGGATATATTTGCTCAAGAAGAGAATAAATCCCCTGTTGTTAAGAACTCCAAGATGTTAGAATTTTCCGGTGTTAATTATGCAGATGTTGTAAATAGTGATGAGATTCATCTAAATGGTTTTACAGTATCTGTTTGGTTTAATACAACAATGAATGTCACCTCAGGAAATAATGCTTTTTTACTAAATAAAGGAGGATTTGGAAGTGACAGAGCTGGATTTAATCTTAACTATGGAATATGGCTTAACAATAGAGAACAAGTTGGAGGAGGATTTGAGACCGCAGGGGGAGATGATAATTATATTACTTCTCAGGCCCCATATGCTGATGGTGTCTGGCATAATACAATTCTAACTTTTGATGAAAAATTACATTTGTTAAAGCTATATATAGACGGTGTAGAGACTGCAACTAACTCAACAAATACTGGAATAACACCTGATAATACAGGAAAACAGCCCGTAAGATTGGGAGCAAATTCTTTAGAAGAAAAGGGGAAAATAAATGGTAATTATACAGGACAATTAGATGATATTCAGGTGTGGAACTATGCTTTTACTAAAGATCAAGTAGCAGACTTGTTTGCTAAAGAATCCAAATTAGCTCGTCAATAAACCTAATTAATTTTATTAAATAGTGTATTTCTCGCTTAAACTTCTTTTTAATTCTTATTTTTGAAAGCTATTATTTGTGGTCTTCTGGGAAAATATAATTTAATAACATATCAAATGCTTTATTTTTTATTACCTGTTTAAAGTGTTCTTTTCCTTTTTTGGGAGTTTCAAGGGATTTATCGTGTTCAACTTCCATGACAGGTCGATGGTCTAATGCTCCTTCAAATTGAATCTTGTATTCTTTAAATTGTGATTTAACAATTGAATCAAATACATCTTTTAGCCAAACTGAACCTACAAAATATACGACTGGTGGATTAATCCTTTGTTTAAGCAATTCTTTAAGATTATCAAACGTATGAGATACTTTATTTGAATCTGAATCAATTATTATAATTTCTTCATTTATCTGTCTATTAATCAATTCTTTTTTTATTAATTCAGAATAATGGGGTTCAGCAACTACTAATATAATAGTTTTATTAGAATCTGGTTTTGATTTTAAAATAATCTGGTACAGTCTATTACAATGTTCAATTCTTTCAAGAATATGATTAGGTAATTGTAAAGAGGAATTTTTATGGATAGAGTAAAGAATAATCAAATTTCCTTCAGTAAAATGTATTTCAGACATATAATTAATAATTTTAATTTTAATGATTCTTTTATACATTCCCAATACAACGTTATAACTTATTGATAACTTATTGAACTAATGTTGAATATTCAATGAATATTCAACATTAGTAATTATTATATGATTAAATATTATGATTTAATAATAATGGGAATTTATACAGAAAATCGCCCATGGGGAAAATTTGAAAAATTCCATGAGAATGAGAATTGTACTGTCAAATTGATTTATGTTAATGCAAATTCTAGATTGAGTCTCCAATACCACCAACATAGAAGTGAATTTTGGAAAATTGTAAAAGGAAAAGCTAAAATAGATATTGATAAGAAAGAACTTGTAGTTAAAGAAAATGAAAATATAACAATTCCTTGTGGTGCAAAACATAGGATAACAGCATTAGAAGAGGATTGTATAATATTAGAAATATCCTATGGAAAATTTGATGAAAATGATATAATTAGGATTGAAGATGACTATAATAGACAGACAGACGCAGGATAATTGTTTATTTGAATAAATTTTTTAAATAAAAGGAAATTTAAGTATTTCATAATACTCCGAGAATTCTCAAATATATTCAAGGAGCGTTAACAGAAAGAGTTAAGATCTTGTGTACAACCAAATGTATTAATCCATTATAGAGTTTCTTTTAATTACAAAATGAGATTTAAGTCTTCTATGAATATCTTCTACAATTAAAGTTAGTAAAGCAAAATACTCACTTTGCTCCTTTTTATTAACTAACCAAAACATTTTCTTAAATCATAATTAGATGGAAAAAATATTTGATTAGTTGAAAATTGCTTTAGTAATAATGATCAATTCTTATTCAACCATTAGAAAGACTATGAATAAAAAGAGCAATTTATTATACAAAATGAACATTTACCATCATAAATAAGAATAGGATATTCAAATTATTTGATAATTCCATTTTTTATGATTACTCTATACTTTAAATTTTATATATTAGTAGAATAGATTATATATTTTATAATATTTTAATATAAAAAGAACAACAATAATAATACATGAGGAAGAAAAAAGGGAGACTTCAAGAAATTTTAAGTAAAGCAATATACGCTGATGATCCTCATACATATATTATTTCATATCGAGATTTTGATACAATACTTTCGATTCCTCTTTTAAAATTTATAGAAGTTTCACAAAATTTTGAGATTATTCCTGCAACCAGAATAATACAAGTCAAAAAGGGAGAAAGAATAATGTATGAGAAAAAATTTGCAGGAATTAAAGGAAATTAACATAAAAATCGGAATTATTATGAATTTAATGAAAATTATTAAATTATGTTAAATATGTAATTTATATATTGAATAGTAAAAAAGATAATAAAGAAGAAAATGATTTTCCTAACGCTTCGAATTTCTTTGGTATCTCTTATAATGATAGTAAAGACAATATAACTAACAATTCTAGATGTCTTGCTTTTAGTTCAACAAGAAGCGGTCCACCCGATGACAAGCCAATCGGTCCACCCGATGACAAGCCAATCGGTCCATCCGATGACAAGCCAATCGGTCCACCCGATGACAAGCCAATCGGTCCACCAGCAAAATATACTAACGATATCAAGCATAAAATTAACAACGAAATATCAGCAATTACAAAAATAATTAATAAGTATAGAGTAGGTCATATAAATAAAAAAATTATATATTCTGCTATTGGGATTATTGCAGTAGCAGTTATAATAATGATATTTTCTCAAGAGTCTGATTTTAAAATTAGTCCTCTAAAATTTAACCAAGGAGCTGTGACAGAAGCAAAAGCTTTAGAAATTTCGCTTAAAAATGTTTCAGTTACAAATATTGGTAATAATAATATTA
>Ga0193741_1000033_pt1 | contig 35524 bp, 50 predicted proteins | sample L2s2metaG_FD_143059 | JGI IMG/M metagenome (GOLD analysis project Ga0193741, IMG submission 143059) | Soil microbial communities from a riparian zone of the East river system, Colorado, United States - L2s2 | ecosystem: Environmental > Terrestrial > Soil > Riparian zone | place: USA: East River...
AGAGTATTAAGAAAAGCAGCACAGAAAACATATTCAAAATTTAAGGAATTTTCTCCTTCTCAGCAGGCTCAGATTTTGGAACAAAAAGTTGTTCCTAAAGATCTTCCAAAAAGCCAATTTGATACTGCTCAGGAAATGTTAAAAATAGTAGAGCAGCAAAAACAGAATAATTATTTATCTAATTTCCCAGGCGCTCCTCCATCTCCTCCTGGAGGATCGGCTCCTTCAAAGCTACTGCCTGAAAGAATTACTGCTCCAAAAGATATTGGATTACGTCCTGTAAAGACCGAGGCTAATCCTGCAATTGAAGATCAAGTGGGAAGTATTTTTTCAAAGAATAAGTTTTATAATACAACTGAAGGCGGACAAGCCCTAAGAAATGAAATCATGAATATTGATGAAGACGTTTACAGAGGAGTAAATGATCTTTATAAGACTTCAAGAGAATTAAATTCTGAAATCAATGAAATACACCCACAGTTGGCTAATAGGATAAAAAATAGAGTTCTAGAGTTGGAGGCAATTCCTGAGCCTTCAGATGTGCAAAAGCGTCTAATAAAAGCTTCGAACAATATTTTAGAGAAGATTGCAGCTTTTGATGAATCTGGGAATCCAACAGGTTACATTCCAATAAACAATCAAATTTTAATTGATCAAGTGCAATCACTGCGACAGATTATAGATTATGATTTTGCACATGGAAATACTAAGAATATCTTTAGACCTCTAATTAATGATTTGCAAGATGCTGCTTTAAGGGCTGCTGAGACTAGTGGGAAACCCGAGGCTGCCGAAGCTATTAATGAAGCAAGATCGGCTTACCGAACATGGGTAGAAGCGTTTGATAATGATTATGTGCGCCCTTTTCGAGATTCTTCTAATCAAGATTATAGCAAGCTTTTTAAAAGTTCTTTAGATTTAGACGAAGCGAATATGCTTAATAAGATCCTTGGAATAACTGAAAGGGGACAAGAACTTTCTAAAGCTGCAACTCGTGAAATAGTAGATAAACATCTTTCAAAATATTTTCAAAATCCTCGTTCTTTTGATCCTAGAGAATTTAGTAAATCTCTTAGAGAATTAGAGGCAGTAATCACTCCCGAACAATCGCAAGATATTAGAGAAAAGTTTCGAGATGCTTCTCAGAGAATAAATGTTAAAGCTACTCACAAGCCTAGAAAACCCACTAATGATGAGTTAATTGCCGCCCGATACGAGAAGAATAAGCCCGAAGATATTATAAAAATGATGGATTCTCGTAGTGGGATTAAGCAACTTCATGAAGATTTTTCTGACACCAAAGTTAAGAGGGAAGTATTTGAACGTTTATCACGACAAAAAATGCGCTCAATGCTTCGTGAGGGCAATATAGAAAAAGAATTTACTGGAGATGATCTCTATAGATTTCTTAATAAAGAAAAAAATTATGAGATTTTTTCAGAAATTATAGGAGAAAATGAAACTGAAAGTCTTAGAAGTGTTGCTAAAGAGATAGGGAAAGAACAGGTTAAGAAAGAGGCAAGAAAAAAAGGAGCGACAAAAGCTCTAAGAAAACTTGCTGGGTATAAATCAATCGAGATTATTTTATCCTTAATCTGAAAAAAGATATTCCATAGCAAAGACGATTGCCCATATAGGGGAAGAAAAAATAATACATGCTGCTGCAACAATTAAAAAAAACATATTCTTACGATTAATCCTTCAAACTTGAGTGTTTTTTCCTTCAATTTCTTTAATTTTTTCAGACAACGCTATTCTTATAATATATGACATGTTTGTACGTGTCAAAATAGCCATTAATCTTGCTTTTTCGTGGAGATATCTAGGGAGATAGATTGTCGTTCTTACAAATTGCGATCGATCGTCTTTAGGGGCCATAAGTATGTCAGTTTCTTTGTTTTAATTCAACTTTACATATTTTTTTTATTTTATTCTCTCTAATTTAAAACTTTAAATAAATGGGAGGGCTTATGCCTAAATTCGCAAGACCTACAAGTTATACCGGTAAACAGGGCAGTCAACAGTGGACGGGGGATATTAGATTCGCTAATTCTGTAGAAGCTGCTGCTGGGGTAGATCCTCAACTCGCAATCAGTCCTGCAACATTAGCAAGCGCAGTTGGGACTTTAGTTCCTTCAGCAAGTTCAACTGTTGAGGGTGTCGTTTTCCTTACTGAGGGAACTTCTTCTATAGCTTATCCAGTTGCAACTAAATTCTATGCAGATAACTTAGCAATTGCTGGTGCTCCTGCTTGGTCTGAAACCGTTTCAGGTATTGGACAACTAGCAACTACAGCAGAGGCGATTGCTGGTACTGATGATAATACAGCAATTACTCCTCTAAAACTTGCCCAAGTAATCGCTGCTGGTGGGCCAGCTTCTTTTACCAACGTTACAATTTCTGGAACATTGGATGTTACAGGTCTTACCACTCTTAATGGAAGTGCAACAATTTTGACTGGGGCTACAGCTCTAAACCTAGCTTCAGATGCTTCTACTGGGGCAGTAAATATAGGTACAGGTGCAGGGGCGAGAACGATTACAATTGGTAACTCGACAGGTGCCACAGCAATTTCTCTTAACGTGGGAACTGGCGCTCTTAACCTTGGAACTAACGCAGTAGCTCACACAGTGACGATTGGTAACGTCACAGGTGCTACAGCAGTTAATATAAATGCTGGTTCTGGCGGATCTACTTGGATCACAACTAACTCAACTCTAGCTCTGCTTTCAGGAACAGGTGCAACAAATATCGGGACAGATGCAGCAGCTAAAACAATCACTATCGGTAACTCAACAGGAGCAACAAGTGTTGTTATCAACGCAGGTACAGGTGCTCTGAATATCGGTACTAACTTAGTTGCTCATTCAATCACTATCGGTAATGCGACAGGTGCTACAGCAATTGTCTTAACAGTTGGAACAGGTAACTTTGTTCTAGATGGGGTTGCAGGATCTACTTATTCAATAGGTGCCTCTACGACTACAGGTACAATAACTATTGGTGGAACTGCTCAAACAGGAACAATGACTCTAGGTAGCTCTTCAGGTATCAACATTGTGAATGTGGGTACTGGGGAAGGTGCGACAACTGTTAATATTGCAACAGGAGCAACATCAGCAAAAGTAGTACATATTGCAGATGGAGCAGTTGCTAACTTAGTTACCATAGGTTCAACTACTGGTGCAGCAGCTCTTACACTAAAAGCAGGTACAGGAAATTTCTCATTAGACGGGGCTGCTACAACTGTCTATACTTTTGCCCCTTCAACTACTTCTGGAACAATAAATTTCGGAGGTACAGGAGCAAATACAGGTACAATGACAATTGCTGGTGGTACTGGGGCACAGACGATCAACATTGCTAATTCAACTGGTGGTAAAACTGTTGCAATAGCCGCAGGTGCAGGTGCTAACCTTGTTTCTCTGGGTTCAGCTACAGGCGCATCAAGCCTTACTCTTCGTGCTGGTACAGGAAATTTCTCATTAGACGGGGCTGCTGCAACAGTTTATGCAGTGGGACTTTCTACTACTACAGGGACAATTACAATAGGTGGTACCGCACAAACTGGTACTATGACTCTAGGCTCATCTTCTGGAATTAATATTGTTAATTTAGGAACAGGTGAAGGTGCTACCACTGTTAATATAGCTACTGGGGCAACAAGTGCTAAAGTGGTTAATATTGCTACAGGGGCGGTTGCTAATCTCGTTACTATCGGTTCCGCGAGTGGAGCAGCTTCTTTATCTCTCTTAGCAGGTACAGGTAACTTTAGTTTAGATGGAGCTGCAACAACCAACTATACTTTTGGTCCTGCTACAACATCAGGTACCTTTAACATTGGTGGTACTGGGGCAAATACTGGTACTGCAACAATATTTGGTGGAACAGGTGTTCAGGCCATTAACTTCGCAGCAAACACAGGTGTAAAAACTGTGAATATAGCCACAGGAGCCGCGGCTAACGTTGTGACAGTGGGTACTGAAACAGGTGCAGCTTCACTGGCTCTTAAAGCAGGTTCAGGTGGGGTGAACGTATCGGGTAACTTAAGTCTTGTAAACGTAGCGACTCAGATCCGATTGAATGGGGGAGCAGTTACAGACTTCATTGGTCAAGGTACTCTAGTTGGGGGTACAGTAACAATTGCTAACACCAATATTGCAGCAACAGATCGTATCTTTGTTTCAAGATCAGCTCTTAATGCCTCACCTGCTCTAGGTTTCTTGATAAGTACTATCAGTGCTGGTGCTTCCTTCACTGTAGCCTCATTTAGTGCAGCGGGTGCAGCAGTAGCTACAGATGTTTCTAGCTTTGACTACATTATTTTTAGACAAACCTAGTAAAAAATTTAAGATATGGTTAAAGTCAAATTTTAACCATATCTTAAATTGGAGATCGAATAGTGAAACAGATACCAGCACAAAAGTTTGTTAGTGATTGTGGAAGAGCTTCTTTTATTGTTGAAAATGAAATGCCAGTGGGTTTTATCCATGACTATTTATTACAACTAAAGGGTCATATGGTAGATATCATGATAGCAGCACATAAACAGGAAAAGGAACAAGCAGAAGCACAGAAAAAGTCCGAAAGCGCGCCAGAATAATAAGCGGGTCATGTTGAGCCTCCATTCTCAACATGACCATAATATGAGCATAAATCACAGTGTTAGCTCTCAACACAAGGAAAAAATATGGGTCGCATTCTCCCTATTGAATTGAAAGAATTTGTCGCCTCTACTCTCAATGGAACAGATCAAAATTTTGGTACTCCTCTAGAAAATCCAGCAATAAAAATTTGTGTTATAAATACTTCAGATGTTGATTGCTATTTGGATTGTGATTCAGTTGTTGATTTACACATGCGTATTCCTGCTGGGGCATGTATAACATTAGATGAATCGACACTCTATTTTAGAGGTATAGACCAGGAGTATTACCTTGTTAGAGGTGCACAATTGACTCTAACACAAGTAACGGCTGCTGGAACTTCAGGTAATATCATTGCTCATATAGTCACGAGGGATTTACCATGAGTAATGCTTATCTTTTAACAACTACTGTTGCTCCTCCTCCTGCTGTTCCTACTAGTTTTGAGACACAAAATGGCACAGCAGTTCCTGCTGCAAATATTTTGATTATCAATGGATTTGATTCCACAGAAAACAATGATAATGGGATAATCTCAAAGGGCGGCGTAGTAGGTACAGGAACGGCTAACGAAGTCGATATAGTTATCACTAATCGATTCACAGGACAAGTTACCACAGCAGATGCGACGGTTACACCTATTATTACAATCCCTTTAGCCGTTTCAGGAACTACCTATTCTTTTTCTGGAATAGTAACAGTAAGAGTTCCTGCAACAGGAGATGGTGCAAGTTATGGTTTTTCATCTGCTGTAAAAACGAACGGAGTGGCAGCTACCGAAATAGGCACTGAATATCCAACTACTTTTGAAGATATATCTTTACTTTTAGCTGACATAAGTTTTGTAGCTAGTGCAAATAATACAATTTTAAATGTTATTGGAGTCGCTGCTACGACGATCAATTGGGACGCATACGTAACCTATAGGCAGGTGTCATAATGGGATCTAGCTCAGTAACAGGCGACGAAGTCATACTTTTTTCTGACAACATGTCATTCGACGGGACTGCTCGAGGTGGTAAAATGACTACAAATGGCCAATTATGGATTGGTCATACGACTTCAGACCGTCCAAATAATGGGGGTCATGTTAAAGTTGGATCGTTAACGTCACCTAATAGTAGTATAACTTTTGGTTATTCTTCTCCTAATATCACCGCTGTAGTCAATACTTCTGTAGTAACTGATTTTCATGTCGCTAGATATATTGTAAGTGCTGGTGGGATAACTGATGGGGCAAATTATACGACAATTGCCACCGCTTATGCTGCCGCAGTAGCAGCAGGAGCTCCTCAAACTGTTTTTATTCAGCCAGGAACTTATACAGAGAATTTAACATTAGTTGCAGGAATTAATTTATGTGCGTTTCCTTGCGACTCTTTTACTTTTAACGTCACCATTATAGGTAAAATAACTGCTACATATACGGGAACTTGCTCTATATCTGGTATAAGACTTCAAACGAATGGCGACTATTGCGTTGAATCTACAGGTGCAAATGTTCTTACTCTCTTCCTAATTGGATGCTATATAAATGCTACTAACGCCAATGCTATACATTGTACTAATGCTAATGCGGGAATAGAACTTTTCGGTTGTAGAGGTGCATGCAGCACAAATACATTCTTTATTTATACAGCTGGTGCACTTAATGTTTTTTATAGTGTTCTAGCAGGAACCAATACCACCACAAACTCAACATTTTCTGGTGGGGCTATTAATGTCAGTCATTCCTACATTTCATGTCCAATTACGACTAGCGGAACTGGGGCAATAGGATTATTTAAATCTGAATTAATTTGTACAAATACCACAGCTTTAACACATGGTGGATCTGGAAATAGTATAGCGATGGAAACTCGTTTTGAATCAGGCACTGCAAGCGCAATATCAATTGGTGCTACTTTACCTGTAATACATTCCTCTGTTTTCAGCACAAATGCGAATGCCATTACAGGTGCAGGGACATTGCTTTACGGAATCATAGTTTTTTATGGAAGTGGTGCATCATCTACAGTAAATACAGGCACACAAACTGCTCTTGCAACGCTAATTTAAGGTGAATTATGGTTTTAGGTTCTAATACCAGCGGGCATCTCTTCGATACTACGTTTACTACGAATGGCGTTGCTTATTCTGCTGCCAGTGGAGTTTTATCGAATACTATTGCTGGGACTACTGGTCAAATATTGATGGGAAATACGGGTTCAGCCCCTACATTTCAATCAGGCGGAACCTCAGTTGGTCAAACGATAACAGGAGATACTGGAGGAGCTCTTAGTCCCACATCAGGAAATTGGAATTTACTTGGAACAGGTAGTATTACTAGTGTCGGATCGGGGAGTACTCTTACTACACAACTAACAGGTTTAACTAATCATGCTCTTTTAGTAGGCGCTGGGAACGCGACAATAACAAAAGTGGGACCTACAGCAACAGCGGGTCAATATTTACAATCCGCGGGTTCTTCAGCCGATCCTGTTTTTAGTACAGCAACATTGCCTTCAACTGCCACAGGAACAGGTAAAATTTTACGAGCTGATGGAACTAATTGGGTAGCAACTACAGCCACATATCCCGACACAGCTGGAACGTCTGGTAATGTTTTAACGAGCGATGGAACGAACTGGACTAGTGCGGTGCCTGCAACATCTGGAACTGTAACCAGTGTAAGCGGAACAGCAAACCAAGTTGCAGTAGCCAACGGAACAACAACTCCGGTTATATCCCTTATTGGACCCTATACACCTGCTACTTATACTGCACACGGGGTTTTGGTAGGTGAAGGAACAAGTTCTATTGTAGCTTTAGCTACGGGTAGTACAGGGCAAGTTTTACAATCAGGTGGAGCAAGCGCTGACCCGGCTTATTCGACTGCAACTTATCCTTCTATTGCAACTGGAACCGGCACTATTTTACGAGCTGATGGAACCAACTGGATCGCAACTACAGCCACTTACCCAGCTACTACTACTGTTTCTCAAGTACTTTATAGTAGTGCCACAAACGTTGTATCTGGTTTAGCGACGGCTAATAATGGTACATTAGTAACAAGTAATACCGGTGTTCCATCAATACTAGCTGGGCCAGGTACAACAGGTAATATTTTACAATCTAATGCTGCTGCTGCGCCAAGTTTCAGCACCACCACCTATCCTAGCACTAATGCCATAAATACTTTGCTCTACGCTTCTTCTGCAAACGTCATGGCAGTTATAACAGCAGCCAATAATGGAACATTAATTACCAGTGCTACAGGTGTTCCTTCTTGGTTAGCTAACGGAACTACTGGACAACTCTTAACAGCCACTACAGGATCTCCACCTTCGTGGGTTGCTCCTGCTGCTGCGAGTGGTTTAGTAACCATCACTGGTACCGTGACAAATGCTCAATTAAAAGCTATATCCACTCCCGTGGTACTTCTAGCAGCTCAAGGGGCAGGAACGGTTAGTATTGTTGTAAGTTTTACCCTTAAATTTAATTATGGTGGTACAAACGCATTTACATTAGGAAACGAATTAATATTAGAATATTCCGTTACAGGAAGAGATATTATAGCAAGTGCCATAAGCCAAGCCGAAATGCAAGGTACCGTTAGTTTATATGCATTGAATAACTTTACTGCTACTCGTAGTAATATAACAGATTATGAAAATACAGGAATACAAATAAGAGCTACTGCTAATTTCACGGGTAATGCGGCGAACAACAACACTGTTACATGGTCTATGACATACAAAGTAATCAGTATTTAAACGAGAAATGGAGAAAATATGAAACTTTACGATGCATCTATTTTAGTTGTTATATTCGCTATAGCCTTTATTGGATGGATAGGTGGCGTTGCCTCTTCTAGACATATTGAAGACCATTCACATTCAAAGGAAAAATGTCACTGTAGGAAATAAAATGAAACTTTATGAAGGTTCTTTTTTTATTTTTCTTGGAATACTAATTATCGTAGGTGTTATTGGATTAGTCTCCTCACGCTATCTAGGAGATGACAATCCTATTGAGGAACTATCTGAAGAGATCATCGAAGAGAAAACTGGTTTGTCAATAGATCTTACACTAGATTCGAAGGAAAAGTGATTGTAGAAAAAAAGATAAAACAAAATAAGTCTACCTGGGATGTACTTGCAGAGGTTGATGACCTGTTGCAAGATAGTCCAGGATTGGAAAATGTAGACTGGAAAGGTTATAGGCGTAAACTTCAGACTAGTTTTGTTAATATGAGATTCACTGGTGACAAAAGGCACATGAAAGAAAATAGAGCGAGATTTAAAAGATGATATTTGTAGGTTTTATACTTATCTCGATTGCAGTGTGTTATCTTATATGTCGTGTTCTTAAGGATGTGTGATTTTCTAACATTTATCTATCATCTATTAAAGTTTCCAAAATGCAAAACAGGATGCAAAAAATTAAGAATAGCAATCCCCAGATTGCATATAAGAGATGCCCACGTGTCATGAGTCCCGTAGATATGCCTAATGCAATCCAAAAGAACTTTCTAAATCCCTTGAACATTTAAACCTTTTATTTTACAAAAATAACATAACAAACGCTATCGGACGTATACTAAATTGTTAAGTACTAGACACTTAAATATTTTAACCTTCATTTTTCAATCTTTCTTTCCAGAAATATAATTTCTTATTTGCTCTAACCTAGCCTCATAAACATTTTCACAATAATCTAAAAAATCTTCTTTGTTCCCGTATTTAAGGATATGCAATTCCGCAGCCATGGTGAGTGTTATGGCAAATATCATTCTTGGTTCAAGGTCTTTTGTCACAGCATCTATTTTTAGATGGTATTCTTCAAGCTCTTGCAATTCTTCACCCAGAGCTTCATAAATTATTTTATTGGTCATTCAAACTTCGTCTCCAGAACAGTAATCCTATGCTCATGAGACAATGTTATGTTAGTTACCCAATAGACAAATCCCATTACAACGCCTACAATAATAAAGGCGTTAACAAATTTATTTATTAATTCCATCATTTTTTTCCATACCACATCTTTTACAAATGACTATATAAATATTTCTTTGGCTTTCTAAATATTTTTCAATGCCGTCTTTACCTTTTAACTCAAAAGTATGACATGGGAACATATTAAATTTTTCTTTTACAAGGAATTGTTTAAAAGAATGACCAAAAAACTTTCCCATCAAACCATGACATTCAGTTTCCATAATGTATCTTTAAACTTATTTATATCTTGAAGGACATTCTTCATTTTGACAAGCCTTCCCAATAGGCCAGTACATATAGCAATATGGACACTTCCACTTTTTCACATATTCTCTTTCAATCCCATTGTTAGTCATAGAGCGTCTTATATTAGCTTCATAAGCAAACAGGCCAGTATCATCTTTATGAATGGTGTTTGTTACCAACCAAATATTGTTACCCATGTGAATGTGAAAATCATCGCCCTGAGTCGCAAATTCTTGTTCATCTATGTATATCTTTTTTGGAGAGATAAGATTTTGATGAGCAGATAAGCCACTTATAGCAAGCATTGAAAGTAAAATAAACGCTTTAATTTTTTTCATATATCTAGTTCTCTATCTTAAATAATTTTTTAAACATATAAAACGAAAAAGTTCCTATACAACCACCTATCAAACCACCCAAAATACTAATCGATATTTTTTCAAATCCCATAAACTTCCCAGGGAGAGTAAGGCATCTCTCTCCACCATTTAGGTTTATTATATACTGTTTTCGAAAGTCTTAACAAATTATCCTTAAGTTCTTCTTCTTTAGTGATGATTGAAGACACAATCCCACTAAAAACCGCATGACCATCCGAGAAAAGTATCTCACGAAATGGCGGAGGAAGTTTAACTTCTATAAGATTCCAAACTTTCTCACCACTTAGTCTTGCTGATTTGATCATAAAAGCAGCTTTGGAGATAGCCATAGATCTTTCAGAAGTTAGCCCGTATTTTCTGGCTATAGTCATTACGGACATAAGTTCATCTTGTAGGCTTAGATGATATGCTAATGTTTCGTCTGTTATAAGATCAGTCATTCGCTTACTTTATAATATGTCGTAGAAGGTTTTCGATATTTTTCTATTTCTTCATTAGAGATATTTTTTTCTTTGCATAATACTTTCCAATCAACTGTACCCTCTTTAGATACTTGAAAGGCTTTTACAAAGGTTTTGCCTTCTCCATCGCACAAAGCAAAATCTCCCCCACTGCCTTTTTGTATGACCCATTTCTTTAGATTTTCTTCTTTATCTTGCAATATTTTTATTTCAGATCGAGTTTTGAGCAAATCTTGTACCATGCGCTCATCATCAGAATCAATGACAATTTCATCATATTCTCTAGATGAAGATGGAGGAGGGGTGTTGTTTATTAAGCACTTATGAAACTCGATTGCTAATTCAAGAATCTTGTCTATCATGACTTTGTCGCGTTTTATCTCAATGATGACACCATCCGTTCCATCAAAAGAACAGTAATAAGCCATATCTAGACCCGTTACAAGTAACTGATGCTGTACTTGTGCCATATAATAATCAGGAATCTCACCTTGTAAAGCCAAAGCATGAGTCTTCTCACCTGGGCATTTGATCTCGACAATTGCATCGCCCTCTATGGTCATGCCATCAAGTGAAGCCATTAAAAAGTCATGTTCTTTGTGGAAACGAACAACTGGAAACATGATATTAGCCGTCTTCTTCTCGAACCACTGTCTAGCCGGCTCTTCTAAGGCCTTTCCGCGCTCCATGGCCGCGTTACATTCTACATCAGGTATCAAGCCCTTCTTTCGAAGATAAAGCTTCAGGGGAGTGCACCAAGGGTTAACTCCTAGAAGTATCGAGGCATCCGTGCTAGTTATTTTCGTCCTACGCGACTCCAACCAATCGGGAGTGCCTTGAATTAATGATTGATCCATGTTTAGTCCTTTTTAAATTAAAAGCCGATTTTGGCAGGTTCGGCAAACACCCCTCTTTCGTAGCCAACCTTGGGAACCAAGGAATTCATAATGTAAAGCGCGCTTTACATTTACTCCTAATGTTCGGAGCTAATGTTCGGACCTAATGTACGGAGTCAAAAAGGGCAATCATCCAAGCTTGGAACATTAGGTTTACTCTGTAAAGCCGACCCACCCATCTGTATTTTTGTCCCACTTCTCTTCGCATTTATAGATTCCATAATGCAATATCTTATATATTTTTCTATGGCATCACTTTCGGATTTTGAATCTATAGAAATAGCATGTTCGTATTTTTCACCAATTTTATAAGATGGGGGAGAAACGAAATGATTAGCTCCATCTTTTGTTGGCATCCATTTAAATAATACCAGTAATTTTCCATACATAAGTACTTTTGCAAATCCAGGGAATTTTTCTCCTGGCGTTTCAATATACTCAATGAATTGGCATACATTAGGATTGCACGTAATTTTTTCTTGTTTTTCCATATTTAACTCACTTTTTCAATTAAATTTTCTTCTGGGTTTACAACAATTTTTTCAGTCTGTTTAGTTGTTAATTTTTTTATCATTTTATCAACTGCTTCTTTAGGAACTTGGTCAAGCGACTGAACGGCATAAAAATCTAAAATCATTTGCTTAGTTGCTACAGGATCTTCCTCTTTTGAAATAATCTCTTCTAAAAGAATAAGACTACTATCTGGTTGGATTTGAAATTCAATTTGATTTTCAGGAAATTCAATCTCTGGCATGACATTTTCAAGATGATCATCGTTAAAACTGTCGTCAATTATCTCACCCCTGACATAAACGTTCATCAGAGTATCGGGCATGAATTTTCTAGCTCCGCCAGATAAACATCGGCTGTAAAGCATATCACGCAAATGATTCTTCCAATTTGTCTTAGTAAGATAACCCGCCTTTCTTGCGTCCTCGATGGTAAATTCATATTCAAAAGTATCGCCTTGACCTGGGCGACGATCTTTTCTCCAAAATCTTATCTTGCAGCCATTCTCATCTAATTTAAACACATCAGCTCTGTGCCCAGCGTTTACAATCATCATATTCATTAATTGGGCAGATAGAGTCACTTTTCCATCAAAAGTGTATAGGCCGCCGTTAAGACAAGTCATAATGGGCAAATTGAGTTCCCTAGCAAATAAACAGATAGCCAAAACGCCCCCCGACCCCATTTTTGCATAAAAAGGACAAGTAGCTAATGTTTTGCTAAGTTCTAAAAGCTCGGACAACTCCTTTCCCCGTGGCATAGTTTGTATGTTATTTTGTTTTTCATATTTGACAATTTCATTTGACATGTGTTATCTCCTAAAGCGTTTCGTGTTATTTTTCATGTTAGTTCTTGTTTTCGTTTGCTCTCTCAGTTGTTAGTCCTTCTGAGAGAGTTTTTCTAAATATGTTAGAAATCTTATATAATATCTTTTTCTTGACTTACTTAGTTGTGTCTGATTGATAATGTCTCTCATAAAATATCTTGTATTTTCTGTCATAATGTGTGTTCCAAATTTTAGGTATAATGTCATGTTCTACTTTAAAATTTAACTTTTTAGCAAGGGAGTAAATCATTATTGATAAAGCGGTTTTGTCATGGTCATCATAAGTAGTTTTCTCTTCTGCCAAAAAATCTAAAAGATCTTGCAGCATTTCAATAGACTCTTCGATTTGCTCTTCAAGTTCCAGTTCTCTTGTAGTAGGAGGTTTTTCAAAATCTCCGTAGTCTCTTTCTAACCAACTCCATTCATTCATATTTACCTCTTTTGTTGGGTTTACACAAACAACCGCTTCGATCTTAATGCTTTGGCATTCAAGAGAGACTTGTTGTTTTGATATGATTATCTTACAACCTGAGAGTGTTTTATTGCAAACAAAAAAATCACGGTGCAATAAAATCCTTCCATATTATAGAATATTCGCGGAGGTGAAAAAATGAAACTTAAAGAATACATTGTTGACTCGGGGTTAAAAAATACCTACTTTGCCAAGCAATTGGGTGTAAGTGATGCCTATCTTTACAGGGTTTTTAATGGAAGAAAACCCTCTAAACCTGTAATGAAACTAATAAAAATAATTACTAAAGGAATGGTAACGGAAAAGGATTTTGATGATGCCAAAACAGACGAAAAAACAGCTTGAAGTGAAGAAAGAATATATAAAAAAAATAATGCAAGAATCAGACGACCCAAGAGCGGCTCTTCATGAATTATACAAAGAGAAGCTTAAGGACATTGTGATGAATGCCATCATTGCCTTTGTAGAACATGGAAAGATTCTAGTTAAAAAACAGGGAAAAGTTACTGAAAAAGATGCTCTCGAATTTGTTGACAATTTTGTTGAAACCAACTGTATAAAGTCCGAATGAGAGAGAATTAATTTTTATGGGAATATACTATTTCGCTGTAGATTATTCTGAAAAGAAACAAATGTGGTCACCAAAAAACTGGTCTGACAAGTGTATCTATTTTCCTAATCATCCTTTGCCTTCAATGATTGTAATGAAAAATTGTCAGGGGCACAATTTTGAGGTTGTTAATGATGTATCAACCTATGAAGAACATGGATTTGAGGATGTAACAGAACAGGTTTATCAAGAGTTTAAGGATAGATTTCCCGATTTCGATTGGAAAGAGTATGAATCCGAATGAGATTGCAAGAAAAAGAACTTGTGATTAGAGTTGAAGAATGTTGAAAAACTTAACCCCCGGTAATTAGCCGGGGGCGATCATAGGCTTAGTGCTAGAACACTGAGTACAATCTAACAAACCATCCAATTAACTGCAACACCTACCAAGTTTTTGCAGATAATTAATATCCTAAACGATAGATGGCCACAGGTTATACCAAGTCAGATAACATTAAGTCTATGTGAAAGAAATACTTACACGTAGGTTTAATATGTCCTCACAAGATATTTCCCCCTCAGAACTATACGCAATCGAACTTACAAATAACGAACCAGGATATTATTCTCAGATACCTGCCATTCTCCATCATTTAACTTACGTTAAAAAAGAGAAAAAAAAATCTAGGAAGGATGTGGGTAAGGTTGTTCGACGAAAACTCTCCCCTTATGCCATTTCTCTTTACCTCCTTTTAAAACAGGTAGCTGGATCAAAAAATGCGGCCATTTGGATGAAGGGGGAAAACTTGGCAGAAATGATGGGAGTAAGCCCAAGTAAATTTGCTGAGGCGAAGGATGAGTTGGCAATGGAAATGGAGCAACTCAATGGAAAAGCCCTAATAAAAATAGAAAAATCAAAAAAAACAACGACGCGCAAGAACGGACAAAAAGGGTCTATTAAATATGATAAAATTATAATAAATCATATATGGCCAGAAAACAATGCTTACATGGCTACAAGGAAGTTTCAACCGTCACTTGCCATTGGCATTGTTGATAACTCTTATGCCAATCCACTTGGTGGAAATGCAAACTATGGTCTTCCACTTGGTGGAAATACAATCCCAGAGACAACTCCACTCAGTGGAAACGCATACCAGGCAGAATCCCAGAGAGCGAATAACAACCCATCTTATCAAGAACCCATCTGTAAGATAGCAGAACCCGCCGCCTGTTGCGGCCAGTCCTGTCATTTAAATTCCAAAGAATCTGTTAATCTCTCTGTTCAGGCTCTTGCCGAAAAAACGAAAATTGAAAACTCTATGAAAAAGTTTGGTTGCGACGATAATTTTATCAAAGAAATGCTTCGAAAATATCCAATATCAAGAATTTTTGACGCTGGTTATTACACAGAAATGCAAATCAAGCGAGGTATAGTGAAAAAAGAAAACGGATCAAAATATCTTAGAACAGCCATAACAAAAGGACTAAAATGGCAGAAGAGAGCGCGATAGATTTTAAGGGATGGGATAAATATTTAGAAGCTAGAACAACCAAAAAAATATTTATATCCAAAGAATTGAAAAGACTTACAGACGAAGAGTTATATAATTTAAAAAATTTATATTATGCTTACGGAGCTAATGAGGTTTCGAAATGTATTAATTTGGGTGAAACAGGAACCCCCATTATTCTCGAAATTGTCTGTCCTCAATGCACTGGTGTTGAAAATGTTAAAAAAAGTAAAACCAAGTTAATCGAACACTTGAGAGATTTAAAATATGTTTGTCAAGATTGTGTTGACAGGGAAAAGGAAAAAAAAGAACAGGAGCGCATTGAATCCTCAAAAAATAATAAAAAAAACAAAGAAAGTGCAACAAATAGATATATAGAATCTTATTTAGATCATAAGAAATCTTGGAAAGAATCATGCAAACAAAAAGACAGATTCAACGAAGTGGCAAGAAACAATTATTATATTTATTGGGTTGATTGGGAAGCTGTTAAAAATTGTATTCAGCTTATGAATTATCAAGATTTTTTGAAAACCCCATATTGGAAAGCTATAGCAGCTCAAACAAAGTATAAAGCAGGATTTTGTTGTCAACTTTGTAATGGAAAAGAAGGATTAGCTACTCATCACAGGACCTATGAAAATCATGGAGCCGAGCATGCCCATCTTGAAGACTTAATAGTTTTGTGTGAAAATTGCCATTCTAAATTTCATGATAAATTAAAGGAAAAACAAGAATGACCTACGAAAAACTCCTCAACATTGCATTAGCCTTTAGACCTATACTATGTGCCTTAGCACTTCTGCTCGTCATTTGCCAATGTTGTTCGGAAAAGTGCGGTGCTTTTTGGCCTTCCGAAATCGTTCCACATGTCGAACCAATCGAAATACGCACCTACAACGATGAAATAAAAGACATAACCGACAAAATCATCGAAAGACAACGCAAAGAGAATGAGCGTATACAAAATAACGAAAAACAACGTGATGATAGGAACAAAAAAAGATGATAGAAAAATTTAACTTTGAATTTTTGATTCCAGGTAGAAGAAAGTTGGCTGAAAAAATCAATGAAATTATTAATGTTTTGAGTACTTTTGTTCGTAATAATAATGATTTTATTGATAGAACTATAGAAGACATTGATTCACTAGGAGAAAGCATTCAACAACTTGAAGATAAAGCCATTCTTAAACCCGATTACGAACCAGAAGATGTCGCTCTGCGCTGCATAGCAGAAAAAGGAACTTTCGAATGGGCGCTGATTCAGATGAAGAAAGGCAAGAAAGTTAAAAGAAAAATAAATGATCACGAAATAAGAATCGAAGGCATGCACTTTGTTTCAAACTTCATTGGCGAATTTTATAGCATTTCTTGCGAAGCTTTGCTAGGGACTGATTGGGAGACTGTAAATGATAATTAGAAGATTAATTATATCTCTATGCTTGGTTTTTGTTTTTCTCTATGCTCTTACATCGTGCTTCTCAAAAACCGAAAGCCCCAAGCAGAAAGAACAACGAGAATATGTAGAACATATTAGAAATTGTGTATGATTCGGACACAATTTGGTCAAAAAGACAGGAAAAATTGAATAAGTTTTGGTTATTTTATGAAAGAACTTGATTTATGTGATTCTTGCAAAAGGCATATTGAAAGAGAAGTTCTAAGAAGCAAGGGATATGCGACTAATACCTCATACATACAATGTGAAAATATGATCTGTGAAAGAAGTGGCCTCGTTAAATACACCATTCTTTGCATGGAAGATAAAAGGAAACCACATGATACCAAGAGCAAAGCCCTACAGATCGATTCATAAGGCCGGAAAGATGAACTCAATAGAAATTGGTTGTTTTAAGGAAAAATATGAAAGGCATTGATATTCCTGATGACTTTGATCCAGGCTATACTGTTCAAGAAATTTGTGAATGCGGAAATGACAAATGGGAGCCTGGGACCATTGATATGGGCACCTTATTTGATCATCCATTAGGCCTTAAAAAGGTCAATAAATGTACCAAATGCAGGAATGTACGGCTTTTGATCAGTAATGAATATCTAAAACAAAAGAAAAAAAATGAGATTCAAAGCAAGGGCCTATAGATCGCGGCATAAGCCTGGAGTGATGTGAATGACGCTTGACATATACTTCATTTTAAGCTATATTTTTTCTTTTTTAGGAGAATTTCATGAAAAAAGTAATCGGTGGCGAAGTTCCAACAAATGGAGCAAAATCTATAATAGATCTTTGTCTGCCTTATTCTGTTAGAGTCGTGATTCAAGGTTCCTCAGATCTTTTACTGCACAGATACAACTGCGAATCAGTCGATTCCAAGTCGAACGCTGCTAAAGGATCTAAAGCAAAAAAAACAGACGATTTAGAATCTTTTGTTTATAGGGACGAAGAAAACAACCTTTGTCTCCCAAGTGAATATTTGAGAATGTCTATTATAAATGCTGCAAAATACAAACAAGATCCTAGATCTGCAAGAAAAAGTGCTATGGATTTGTATAAAGCAGGAATAGTTTCACTAACGAATTTGTCTAGTTTAGGCGTTAAAAACTGGGATTATGAAGATAGGCGCAGAGTGGTTATACAACGAAGTAGTATAAGTAGAATTCGCCCAGCAATGAAAAAAGGTTGGGAAGCCTGCTTTGAGTTTCAAGTAAATATTCCAGAATATATTTCTCCATCCGATCTCAATGAAACTATTTCATTGGCAGGAAGGTTAATTGGGGTTGGCGATTTCAGGCCAACTTATGGACGGTTTTTAGTTGTTGAATTTTCTAGTTAAAGAGGCACGCTCTGGCAAGACCTGGCGGGGTCCGGCGAGGCTGGGTCGGCTTTGGTACGGTCCGGTGAGCTTTGGTATGGTGGCCCCTAGACAATTAGGGGCCTTTTCTTTATATTGATTTTTATGATTTACCATAAATTTCATGCAATTAGATGTGAAAGAGACGGAAAGAAGTTCCCGTCAAAAGCCGAGCGCGCCTATTACGACAAGCTCTGCCTTCTTAGGAAGGCCGGAGACGTGTTATTTTTCATTAGACAGGTTCCGTTCGATCTACCAGGTGAAAACGTCTACAGAGCCGATTTTATGGTGTTCTATGCGGATGGGACGGTAAAGATCATTGATGTGAAAGGAATGGAAACCCCAGAATTCAAAATCAAAAAAAAATTACTCGAAGAAACGTATCCATTTACATTGGATATTGTTAAATAACATATCTTCTTAACCCATAACCCCCAGCGATACTTCTACATATTAAATCTTAAATTTTATAATGTTCGATCGCCTTAGTCGGCAAAAAAATCAAAAAAATTAGGTGATCAAATGTGTAAAGAAGATATGAAAGATTATCATTGGGAACATAAAAAGTGCTGCGGTTGTCAAGAAGGCCCTGTAGGTCCAGCAGGCGAACAAGGTCAGCAAGGTATTCAAGGCGTCCCAGGCGCACAAGGCGCTATGGGCCCAGCGGGTGCACAAGGCCCACGAGGTCTACAAGGAGCCCCTGGAAAAGATTGCGAACCTTGCCATGATCGCGAATGCAAATGCTGTGAATGCTATGCAAACGTATGGGCGCAACCTCCTCAAATCCTAGGTGCTTTCGGAGCGGCAAATGATGCTGTTCTCTTCCAGTTCCAAAACGCAGTAAGTGCAGGGGATTTTGATCTTTCAATGATGAGCATTGACGGATCAGTGAAATTCCTAAAATCAGGAATTTACTATATTAACTATGGCGCAGAAGCAAAAGTTTCCCAGCCTATTCCCGTTCCAGTTCCTTCATTTAGTTTTGGTCTATGGAAGCAAAATGTGCTCGTTCCTGGATCAACATTGTCAGGATATACACAAGCCCCCGGGGATGACACTTTGCATATCAGCGGTGAAGTACAAATCCATGTCAATGCAGGTGATGTGTTGAAGTTGCGCAATGCTTCTTCAAACAGCGTAGATATGACACCTAACACAGTAGGCATCCTCTTCCCAGTAACAGTCGCTTCTCTTTGCATTCATGCACTACATTGTGATGTAGTAGCCTAACTTAACGGTTGGCGGTCACCCTAAACCGCCTCATCTAAAATGACAAAACACAATCATTCATCACTTTGTCCAATCCACTGCTATCTTGAAGCATCCCCCTTTGCTGAAGAATGGCCCGTAACCTATCACACTCAAGTGTCAAATTATCCATCTTTAACTGAAGCTTGTCATATCTTCCAAACAGCCCACGACGTAAAGATGACTGTGCCTTCTTCAACTCAGCCACCTCAAACCTCAAAAGAGTAGTCTCACTATCTTCAAATAGATCTAATTGTACATACATGGGCAAAGAGTTTATTCCTGAACTTTTTTTTACTCAAGAAATAAAAAAGCTTACGCCTTTCCTTGATATATTCTTGTCGAAGTTTAGAATTTTTTTCGGCTCTTATCCTAAGTATTTCAATAGCGTTACAAACTCGCGTCATGTCCAACACCTGTTTCAGGATAAATCTTATCCAACGCTATCCTAGTCAATTCACTTATCCCTACCCTTCTATGCTCAGCTACACTCATTTTGTAAGCCAACGTTTCAAGCCTATGCACCTGATCTTTTTCTAGAACAACACAGATAGTTTCAGGTTTGAGTAACTTCTTATTCTTCATTCTATCCCTCTCCATTCACCATCTTCACCCTGTTCGACCTTTACTAACTGTGAAAAATCCTTGATAGCCAATCCTTCGAGAAAAAGCTCATATTCTTCATCATTCAATGATCCATCATTGTCCCAAGAGCTATCTCGTTCGTAAAAGGTGATAATATTCACAGCAAAAGCTATCGAAGTATCCACAATACAAGAGTCAAGGTCCATAAGCATTTCTTCACCATGAAAACCCTGTGATTGTACGAAATTAGCTATGTATCTTGCTTTTTCTTCTTTATAGGAGGAATCAACCACTTGATGAAAAGGAGGAAAATCCTTCGGTATATGAAAACTTGAAACTCTATCCATTTTAGCCCTTTAATTCAACTTTTTGACCCTTAAAACCAACATTCACTACATTACAATTATGTCTCTTACACCATACTTGAAAACCCGCCTCAGTCCAGCCACATTCAATAGAAGAATATTCCCTCATATTCTGGAAGCGTTCTTTATTTTCTTCACAACATTTTTTACAGTGAAAATAAAGTTTTATTTCGTTTTCCATCACCCCATTAAAATTGTAAGAGAATCCAGATGCTTTCTTTTTCTTGGGCCGTTTCATGTTAGTCCTTTTTTGTTGATCTCTTCAGTTAGCGCATAACGCTAAGACGGCCTAAGCCGTTTCGATCTATTAAGCCCATTTCCAACCAGGAGCAGGAAGAAGGTCGTTCAAATCCTTGGTACGAGTCATGATATACGGTTTAATCTCATCGTGCGGTTATGCAATCATATTACATTATTACATGATATTAATGCAAGCAAAAATAAATAAAAAGAAATCCTTACACACTTGACAAACAACACAAACTCAATTAAAAATTGAAACTTATCAGGAGATAACATGGTAGCAGAAGTCACCGTCACACTAAAAAATGAAGAAGCCAAAATCTCTAAAAAATATCTTGTCTATGAAACATTCACCATAGCAGAAAGCGACCCGACTATCGAAACCTGCGTAAAATCAACAAAAGAAAGCTTCAACGGTGAAGCTGAAACTGTATCAATAAAAATTAAGCTGCTCACTAACTGATATGACAAAGCATGTTCAAATAGACTGGAATATAGTCGATGAACTTCTGTTAGCAAATTGCAGCGGCGAACAGGTCGCAGCAGAATTTGGCGTTCACGCTGATACATTATATAGAAGAGTAAAAGAAGAAAAAGGAATGAATTTTGCTGCTTTTGCTGCAACTAGATACAGGAGAGGCGAAGGGCAGATTCTAAAGGGTCAATATAATGCTGCAATGAATGGCAATTGGCACGCTCTAGCATATCTAGGAAAGGTAAGACTCAAGCAAGTGGAAGCAAAAGCCGAGCCAGTCAACGAACTAATTCCAGCACAGCGCGCAGTCATATCTCTAGAAAAAGATTCTCAAATAAATGTCCCAGATTGATCTAGACCGCCTCCACGACAAACTCTACAGAATGGACAATCTCTATCATATCGTAGATAGAGACGGAAATAATATTCCCTTCAAAATGAATCACGTACAGTTAGACGTATTCAAGTCTATTCACAAGCGAAATCTTATATTAAAGGCTCGCCAATTAGGTATGAGCACTTTTTCCGTTCTATACCTACTTGATGAAGCCCTATTCAATTTCAATATGGCATGTGGAATCGTTAGCTACTCCATGGAGCATTCACAACACATCTTCAAAAGGATTATCGGCCATGCCCTGGACTACATGCCGAAAGAAATTCGCCCCCTTGGGATTAACAATCGTTCGGCTCGTGAAATCAGTTTTAACAATGGTTCTTTCCTGCGTGTTGATACTACTCTACGCGGGGGTGCTTATCAGCTTGTACTTGTTAGTGAGTTCGGTAAAACTTGTGCAAGAAGTCCACAGAAAGCAGAAGAGATAGTCACGGGAACGCTTAACACGCTATCACAGAGCGGCGTGGCTATCATAGAAAGTACGGGAGAGGGTAACGAGGGGTTCTATGCACAAATGGTTACAGAGGCAGCCACAAGGGGAAATAAAGACCTATCCCCGCTAGATTATCATCTATTCTTCTACCCTTGGTATCTGGAGCCTAGTTATATCCTGAATCAAAAAGTATCCTATGACATAGCCCTTACAGACTACTTTGACAATATCGAGAAAGAAGCAAACGTTAAGTTATCTCAGCTACAAAGATTCTGGTACGCGCACCAAAAGAGTCTTCTAGGAGATAAGATCAAGCAGGAATTTCCCTCGACTATCCCAGAGGCCTTTCTTTCTTCTTCGGACGCATATTACTATTCAGAATATATATCTAAGGCTTATGAGAATAACAGATGCCTATCAACAAGCCTTTATGATGCGCTTGCTCCTGTATACGTGGCGATGGATATCGGGGTAAACGACTTAACAGTAATGATTTTTTTTCAGGTGGTTCATGGAGAAATTAGGATTATCGACTACTACGAAGACAAGAATAAAGGTGTCGATTTTTACGCGAAATTTCTTCTCCAAGATAAGAAATATTTATACAATACAATATTCTTGCCTCATGATGCCTCTCATAGAGACGGAATTGTCGTCGAAAATACATTTGAACGAGAATTTAGAAAACTCTTTGCGCACACGTCTACAAAGTTCATTGTCCTCAAGAGGACAGATCTTAATTTAGGCATATCACACGCGAAGATCAAGTTCGATAGATGCGTATTTAATATAGCAAAATGCAAGCCGCTGCTAGATCATCTTAATAAGTATCGAAAGAAGTGGAACGAGCCTACGGGGAGATACCTTGATGAGCCATATCATGACGTTCATTCCAATTATGCAGATGCTTTTCGATATACATGCCAAGCAGTCACACACTTAGAAACAGTATCTAATCTTGGTGGATCATTAGACAAGCATAGACAAGTAGTAGATTCTCGAAGAAAGCAAATTTGAATTTGATATACTTTAAAGTTTTAAAGTGATAATTCTTTAATTATCAATTCAAATTTAGGCTAGAACTTGAGTCACGAAATACGCACTGAATTTCTAGAAAAATATAGGTATGCTCATGATTATTGGGCACCTTTCATTAAAGATGCTGAAGTTTATACGTTAGCAGCTTCGGGCTACACCTGGTCCGTTGGAGAGCGTACAGATCTTATTAAAGAAGGACGTGAGCCGCTTGAATTAAATATCATGCGTCGCCCTCTGCAATTCTTTTCGGGCTATCTTAGAGACAATATAAACTCAATTATCTATGCCCCTGTAGAAGGTAGCGACCAAAAAACGGCAGATCAGTTTACTAAGTTAGGCTACTACGTATGGGACAAAGGGTATGGTTATCCTACATTCCTAGACGCTTGTGATGAGGGCATGAAATCGGGCATTTCCCTTGTAGGTATCCGCATGGATTACTCAAGGGATTTTGTTAATGGGGATATTCAATTTTTCAAACGTACTTTTAATTCTTTCTATCTTGATCCTACTTTTGAGCAGATAAACCTAAGAGACTGTGGCTATGGCATAACTCGTGACCTCGTTGACAAAGAATATGCAAAGCAACTCTTGCCATTTATCGACCCCAAGGAAATTGACAATATTCAATTTGGTTTTAGAGATGATAAATTTTTGACTTATCACCCTCAATTTAGTACTTTCTCGCGGAATCGAAATATCTTGGCGTATGATCAGTACTATAAGAGAGTAAGTAAAAAACGTGATTTTCTTGTTGATAATAACAACGGGTTTTTCCGTGACATTACTGATATGGATAGCGAGGAGAAGCAAAAGTTAAAGATGGGGTTGGCCCGTCTTGTTGATCTTCGACGCAACGCCGATCTTTATGATATTGACCCTGAGGACGTTCCCAAGGTAGATATTCAATCCCATGATAGGGGTTTTGTTGAGCTAAACATTATGCTCAACGGGGAGTTAATGTATTGCGGTAATGACAAGACTGGAATTACCGATACTTTTCCTTTTGTCCCTATTGTATGTTACATGGAGCCATCACTTTGGATGCCTTCGCAGCGTATTCAGGGCATGGCCTCTTGCCAATACTCGAATCAAAGGCAATTCAATAAGCGCCACATGAAGATTGTAGACATGATGGACTCTACCATCTCCACGGGCTTCAAGTATCTTATAGGTGCTGTTCCAGATCCCTCAGATATGCAGCAATCGGGTCAAAATCGACTTATCGGGGTAGATCCTGAGCATGCTCCTGCTGGTTTAGATTCTGTTCAGCAATTGAATGGAGGAGGAGCTAACCCTGCTCTAATGGAGTATCAAGGCATACTTGATAAGTTATCGCTTACACTTGGTAACGTCACCGAAGCTTCTTTGGGCATGGATGAAAAGAGAAACACTCTTGTTTCTGGCCGTTTAGCTCAGGTGCAGATAGCTCAAAACTTGGTATCTAATAGAAAAGTATTTGACAACGTTGAAAATGCCCAGCAGGTATTGGGTGGGTTGGTTTTACAGACTATCCAGAATCATTATTCTCCTGGAAAAGTTAAACGCATTCTTAATGAAGATCCAACACAGCAATTCTATGAAAAGCAGTTTGAACAATATGACGCTGTTATCAAAGAAGGCGTGCGTTCACGTTCTCAACAAGATGCGTACTATTATGAACTGGTTAATCTTAAACGTGATGGGATTGTTGATGTTCCTCAAGCTGAAATTGTCCGTGCTCTTCAGATGGCGGGACTAAGCGACCTTGAGAAATCTATTGAAGAACAAGACAAACAGAAAGCGCAGCAAATTAAGCAGATGGAACAGCTTCAAGCCAAAGAGATAGAAGATCTTGATGCTAAGAAAGAAGCAAATCTTGGTTTAGCTCAAGAAAGAAAATCTAGAGTCATCTCTAACCTTGCTCTTAAAGACGAAAGGGAGTCCGAAGCTCAGCAGAATATTGCACAAGCAGCCCTTGATAGAGCTAAAACAATTACTGAAATTGCCACAATGCGTGATGACCGCATTCTTAAGGTACTTGAGTTTGTGAATCAATTAGAGGCTCAAGAAGCTCAAGGCAGAGAGATTCAAAAGCAACAAGTAAGTAATCAAGCTCATTCTATCAATGCAGAGACATTTGGTAGCTCAGAGCAAAAAGGCATTCAAGAGATGCAACAATTTCAATAACCACAAGGAGGGCTAAATGGCCTACAAGGATAAAATGAGCGGTGGCGGGAAGTTCATGGATAACGCCAAAGGTATGTGCTCAACAAAAGATAATCCCATGAAGCAACCATCAAGAACAAGTGCTGAATGCGGCCCTGGAATGAATGCCGATCAACGCAAAGCTAACAAACTGCTACAGCAAGCTCAAAAGAAACAAGATAGTTTACGCGGGCTAAGCGGAATGTAACATGGATTTGATGCAATGTCCTACTAGCGGACTGATGCTTCCCAAGCAATTTGTCGACGAGAAACAGTCGTTAAAAAAATCTATAGATTCTTGGGTTGAAAAAGCTATTAGTGAAAACCAAAGAATTGAAGGGAGTTATTTCTTAACATTTCACGCTAAGTTTAATAAGCACGATCCTTCGGTTTTCGAGATAGATGCACCAAAGATAACGAAACGATTGCCTCCTTTTATGTCGAATACGCTTGTGTATTTTGTATGTAATAAGAGGGGATTTAGCGAGCTTTTATGGATGGTTTCTCCCAAGAAAAAAGGTGAGAAACTCAAAGTAGAATTTAATAAGCAAGGTGTCGCCTACCTTCAAGCAAAGGGTGCAATGCCGAAAACGGCATAACTTTCGTGAGGAGAATCTCACGTTTAGACGGGGAAATATGACTGAACAGGAAACCGTGAAGCCTGAGTTAGATGAGACAATGAAGGAAGCTTTGCAAGAAGATATATATGAAGACAATCTTCCGCAAGAAGCTCCTGAGGCAGAAGCTAAAGAAGAAACTAGGGTTCCTCTTTCAGCTTTGCAAAAAGAACGTAAAAAGCGTCAAGAAGTCGAGCATGAGAAGATTCGTTTTGAGGCAGAAAACAGAGTTTTAAGGGAACAGCAACAAAGAATTGCTAACCCTGAGCCTAAAGATGATGAAACTCAATATGAATCGGCTACTAGAAAAGATGTTGATACGCGTTTGTCTCAGACTAAAGAAGAAATTCTTCGTGAAGTGCAAGAAACTTTGTGGGTTAGACAAAACCAAGAAAAATTCTCTTATGCTAGAGAAAATTTAGAAAACTTTTTAAAACAAAGACCTAACTTACGTGATGCTATAGCAACAGCTCCAAATCGTTGGGAAGAGGCCTATATCCTTATGGAAGCATTGACACCAAAGCAACAAGCTCAATTAAAGCCAACAGCTTCAGCAGCTAAAAAGGAAACTCCTGGGAGTCCTTCAGGTGTGCCAAAAGCGGCGGCTATTAATCAAGCTGTTGACGTAATGACAATGTCGGATAAGGAGTTTACGGAGTGGAGAAATATGCAAAAGCGTAGACGTACGGGATAGGTCGAAGGATAGGAAATAATGGCTGGATCAGTCACAACAACCAACCAATATGGCTCAATGGCCGATAGATGGGCACACCGTGCGCTTCTTCAAAGGTCAAAGCCAAGAAACGTTCACAACCTTTTTGGTAGAGCGTTTAGTTTGCCCCAGAAAAATACCGATACGATCGCTTTCAGAAGACAAGAGAACTTGAATTCCGATCCAGTCGTTATTCCTCAAGATGCCGATCCTGCTCCTGAGCAAGTACTAAAATTTGATATCAACGTAACTGTACAAGAATTTGGTAAAGTTGTGTTGTTATCAAGAAAAGTTATCTTAGTTGTAGAGGACGATACTGCCTCTGAAACTGCTGATAACCTTTCACAGTGCATGCACACTATGCTAGATAAGGTAACACGTGATGTATGGGACTCTTCCGTACCACAAATTTCTTGTCTAAACGGGGTTAATGGTAATGCTATAACAGAGCTTACCCAAATCGACGTAAACCGTGCTATTCAGTACTTAGATGACGGTGATACTGAGAAGATGACTCCTACTATCGAAGGTACCTCACGTTTTGGTACGGGCCCTGTAGAAGCTGGTTTTTGGGTTACAGCACACGTAAATTTGAAACCAGATATTCGCTCCTTAGACTCCTTTGTACCTACTTCTCAATATGGTTCACAAGAGCCTGTGTTGCAAGCAGAGTATGGAGCAACTGATGAAGCAAGATGGGTTACTTCTACTCTTGTTAAATTCTCCAATGCTAACCCGCCTGTGTATAACAACACATTTGTTGGTGCTAATGCTTATGGTTATGTAGGCATAGACGAGGTTTCGACTGAGATGATCCTAAAACCACTTGGTTTCAATGATTATCTAAATCGTTTCCAATCAATGGGTTTCACAGCATGGTTTAACTCAGCCATCTTGGATGATTCCCATATCGTAACCTTACTTTCAACCAAAGCAGCAGCTTAAGGAGTAAATCATGTCTGACTTACATTGGGGACAAACTATGACCGAAGCCTACAGATTCATTTCTGCTGGGACGGCTCATACCTTCGCATTTAATTTCCCACCTGACAAAGTGGTTTTCAACAACCTTACTAAATGGACTGCTACTGCTGGTGGCGATCCTGTTTCGGTATGGTTTAGAGATCAAACAACTACAGCTCATGCCTTCCAGCAGACTGTAATTGATTCCTCCGCTGGAGCTTCTTTTAACTTTAAAGATGCAACAACTAACGGCTTTACAGTAGCTAATACAGCCGGCGGAGCACCTGCTTATAGAGCACTTATTTCAGGTGTGACACAAGCAGATCCTTGCGTCATCACAACAGTTGCAGATCATGGCTATCAAACAAATCAAATCGTGAGAATTACTGATTTGGGCGATGTTGGCGTAACTGATAGAGGTATGGGTCAACTGAACAATAACCGTTATGGGATCATTGTTCTTTCTGATACTACTTTCTCTATTTATGATGTGACAACAGGTGAGCCAATTGATTCTACAAGCTATACAGCGTGGGTAGCTGGTGGAAGAGTGGATTTGGAATCGAGAGTTATTTCGTTGAATAACCCTCAGCAGTTCCCTTATTTGGTAACTCCTTATGTTCCAACTCCATTTGTCTATAATCCTATTACTTATCAACTGACAGCAGGCACCGATGTTATGCAGTCTGATGGGGATGAATTCCTTATCGAAGTTTATAAGTGGGGAGCTGTTTACGACCTAGGTGATTTAGTAACCTAAGGTAATGTAAAGCAGCTTTACATTTGGAAAATAAGTATGGGACAAATCCCTCATAGGGCAAATATACTGAATGTAACCAATGCGCTTCCAGCCGTTGTAACGACGGATGGAGCGCATGGGTTTAGTTCTTTTCAATTTGTTCGATTGACAGATCTTAATGGGATGATGCCCACTCCCCGTGGGGAAGATCAGCTAAACAACGGACGATTTAGAATTGTTGTTATAGATGATACAAGTTTTTATCTTCAAAACCCGATCACTTTTGAAGATATAGACTCAACAACATATCCTCCTTATGTTGAAGGGGGAAGTGCTAACAGAGTGCCTACGGATTTTTATTTTTATCCTCAAGACTCTGAGACTTATACGAATCCTGATGACATAGTACCTAATCCTTAAGGAAAACATGGTAAAGAAATCAAAAGAAGAAGAGATGGAAAGTGCGTTAGCAGCGGTTGAAAAGCCAGCTATCGAGGACATGCCTTTCGAGTCACTACGCGATTATAGGCTTTACAACGAAGCTGCCAGGGCAGCGAATAAGAAGCTACGTATATGTCGCTATCCTATTAAACCTTGTCCTATTGAATTGCACCCGAAACAGAGAGTTCAATTTGGAAGAGTGGATCAGCCTTCTAACCCCCTTCCTGTTCATGTAAGCGATGATAAAATTCATTATCACGAGACATTGATCCCTGGGAAGATTTATGATTTACCGATTTATATCGTTGATTATTTAGCTAAGAAGGGCACTCCTGTTTGGAAATGGTTTGATCTTGCTGATGGCTCAAGAGAAACTAGAATTGCCTCTACAACACCACGTTTCACATTAAGAACGATTCATGATGAAGCTATAGCGTAGGTATAAAATGGTACGGTACGTCTCTGACATTTTAAGGACAATGCGGTTAGCGATAGCTCGACGCAATGAAAATGATCCTGATAGTAACGATCAAACATTGATGCAATACATCAATGATTTTTATTCTCTTACAATGTCTGACGACGTAAAACTTTTTGAGCAGTTTGGGACACTTGTTTTTAATATTGACGAGACAAGCACTACAGGTGTTTATACTTTTCCTCAGGAAAACTTAGGAAATTCTTTTGAATTTGTTAATATAAGTTCGGAGGCTTTGATATCGCTTACTGATCCTATAGATAACTCTGTTTCTTGGAATCAACTCTATGTTTATCAAGACCCTGGGGAATTTTTCTTGAAATGGGGTATCAACAATGATGAAGTGTTGATTCCTGGTTTCCCAACAGAAATGCTCTATTATTCTAATGAATTTACCTTCCGTACAATTCCCAATACTGAATATACAGTAAAAATTTATGGTTATAAGAAAAACTTAGATTTTCCTCAATTTGAAGAGGATAATGATGAGGGAAATCCTGAGATTCCTTTTGACTATTGGATGCGTTATATAGCGTATGGGGCTGCATTAAACTACGCAAGAGACTACAAATTTACTTCGGAGAGTAGAACTCAGCTTCAGGCTGATTTTATGCATGAAAGGAAGCAATTGCTTACACGTACACACAATCAAATAAAAATCTCTAGGGCTTTTCCTAGATTTTAAGAGGGTTAGGCGATGAAAAAAGAAATGATGGCTCCTACAAAGAAGAAGCAAAAACCTGCTAAAAGGGTAGCGCAGAGAAAATATACTGAAGCAGACGAGAAATACGACAAAAAACATGAGTTTAATAATATTAAAAAGAATCCCCCAGGGATTGCTGCTGCTATGAATAAATCAAAAATTGGTTACAGTAAAAAACCTCGTATAAAGCAATCCAAAAAAACAAGCAGTGGTTTTTAAGGAGTGAAAAATGGTCTGGACTTCTTTATCCCCTGATGGGACGAAATCAGTACGTTTTAACACGCCCCAAATGCTTGGTAATACGGAATATACTGAAACTACAATGAATCTGGACCATTATTGGAATGCTGATGCAGATCTTGATGGACATCATAAATTTGCTCAGATGACTCAGGTTGGAAGTGCAGCTTCTCCTGCTGATCCTGTAATTCAGGCTGGGATCGATTTAGTTTATTATTGCAGAACGAAAACCACAACTGAATCTCCTTCACATCAAGACGTGCAACCTTTTACTGTCTCAGACATCACAAATCCTCAAGTGATGCAATTGTTGGGTATAAGGGCAATGGGTGTTTTTTCTGTCTCTGGAGCAGGAGCTATCACTTTAAATTATACTCATAACTTAACAAGTGTGAGTAGACTTCCTTTAGCGACAACAGGACAATTCAGGGCTAATTTTGCTAACGCATTACCTTCTGTAAATTATTTAATATTGGGCGGGGCGATTAGTAATGTTAATGATGTAAATTCTTTATTAGATTTTAACGTTTGTGGAGCTACTGCTCTTGCTACGGTAAAAAGCGCTTCGTCTTTTAGATTTCAAACAAGAACTACTGGCGGAAACCCAACTTTAGCTGATCCATTACAATGTTGGTTTGTGGTATTTGGAGGATAATGGCCGTTTACGAAATCACAGGTACGCATACGGGAGTTTCTAAGGAGGGAGTTAATTTTCTCCAACCTGCTGACTCATACCAAAATATGTACAATGGTTTTATTTATAGACAGGTCCTACAATCGCGTTTTGGTTTTACTCAGTTCTCTCTAAGACGTGTCTCTGACAATATAGTGACGGACAATACCCGTATCATGGGTATTTTTGAAAATGTATTGACTAGTGGAGTGAATAACATAAGAGAAACTCTAGTAGTCACGAAGAAATTTCTTTATAGATACAATGATACCACTAATGTTTTCGATCGAATTCCAATGGCAGGATCAGCTCCCGCTGGGGGTTTTAATATCATCTCCAATAATGAATATGTATCAGGTACAACATATCCTTTTAAAGACGGTACAAACCGTTTCCTCTTTACTGGGAAGGGAATGACAGATGTTTATAGTTATAATGGGACAAATGTTCAAAGTTTCACCTTGGACAATCCTGACTATGCTGATCCTATAGAAGGGGCGTTAACAAATGCTTGGTATATCATTTGGTTTGGAGAGAGGTTAAATTTATTTTATCCTACTATTGCAGGCCAAACTTATCCTCAGGCTGTACTCTATTCGGGAATTCGCGACACTTTAGGCAATGGGGACAAATTCAATGTCCCTGGGGCGGGTTTACTTTCCGCTGATACCTATGAGTATCTTAATGGGGCATGTGTCCTTGGTAATGTCATCATTGCAAATTTCTCTCAATCAAATTGGACATTAGAAAAGACTAGAGATGCCTTTAATCCCTATTTTTGGAGAAAAATCCCCTCTGTATTGGGTACAGATGCTTCTTTTTCTTTTCAGGAATGGAATGACGAGGTGCGTTCTTTGGGACGTACAGGAATCATTAGAACGGATAATCGAGTCTCTCTTAGAATAGACAACAAGATTCCTTTCTTTACGGCAGATGAAATAGATCAAGAATTGTTTGATCTTACTTATGGTGGTTTTGATCCTATTAGAGGGCAGTTTCTCTTTTCCTATCTTGATAAAAATTCAGACGAGAGCCTTACTCAAGATAAGGTATTAGTAAACAATTACGAAGAAACGACATGGGCTATTAATGATCAAAGATTTAGCGTTTTTGGTAATTCAACAAATGGAATCAATTTTGTGATGAATGATATCTATGAGGTTAATAATCCCTCATGGATAGCTATGGATTCTACAGAAGAGATTTGGAATCGGATAGGAATAGGTAAAGAGACTCAGAAAACTCTTGCGGGAGACGATGATGGATTTGTTTATGAGTTAAATCAAGATTTTGATGATTATTTTGCCACTATCAGTGCTATCACAAATGCTCCTCAAGCTGTATTGACGGTGGCCGATTCTGCTTTTAAAGCTGGCGACAGAGTGACAATTAGCAATGTTGAGGGGATGACTGAGATAAACAACTTTGATCCTCTAAATCCTTACGCTCCTTTTACACCTTACACCGTGGTCTCAGCTACAAATACAAGCATTACAATAGATAAAGATTCCTCTGATTTTGGGATATACACACCCGATACAGGCTCTATAACGAAAGTTATTAGCTTTTACGCACAAACAATCCCATTCAATCCTTTTCGTTCTCAGGGACTTAAATGTCGCATTTCCCATGTTGAGTTTCTTTTGGACTGTAATGCAGGCTTTTTAGAAGTCGATGTGTTTGAAGACGAAGAAAGCACCCCTTTCAAATCCAATATTCTTGTTATACCTGATTCAGATAGAAAGGGGCGCCAATGGGTTGAGATGAGTATCAATAATGAAGCTAACTTCATGACCTTTGCTTTGAAGCAGGAATCACCTGCATTGCAGGTGCGTTTAACAAGTATGCGTATCCATTGTGAGCCAGGAGCATATACAAGTGCCTAAGATTTCAGAAATTTTCAATATGGGTGATACAAGCAATATTGATGCTGAACGTATGCTTGTATTAATGCAAGAAATGTATCGTGACCTTGCTATTTCGATTAATCGTAAACCCGATATTGTTCAGAGAACGACAGATGGGTTAGTTACCGATTCCTTTTTAAGTAACGGTGATATAAATATAAATTTGAATACCAACAAAGTCCAAATGCTTACGAATCACCCTACAATCAATACGGTGACATGGACAACCTTGAGTTAAAGGATAAATTATGCCAGTTCCAATTCCTATTATAGCTGCACTAATTACAGCCGCAGGATCGATTGGGTCAAGTATTTTAGGAAAGCAGAAAGATCCTGAAACAAAACTTCAGGCAACTAAAAGAGAGTTGATAGATGATCTTTTAGCTTCAGTCAAGGGTGGAGGATCGTATAATGATCTTTTTAAATCAGATTATGATTCTTTTCAAAAATCTTATGTTGATCCTGCAAAGTCTATTTTCAAAAACCAAATAGCTCCTCAGATACAACAAAGTTATATAGCGACTGGACAGCAAAGAGGCACAGGTCTTGATGATCAACTGCTTAGGGCTGGGGTTGACATGGATATGTTGTTGAATCAGCAATATGGAAATTATCAGAATGAGGCTAGGAATAGAAAATCTAATGTTTTAAATTCTATTTTAGGTCAAGGGGCAGGTGCTCCTAATGCTATAACAACAGGTGAAGCATTTCAACAAGGCACTGCTGGTTACTTAGGGAGTGAAGGGTTTCAAACTGGGATAAACTCTATATTAGATCTTTTAAAAAAAGAGCCCTATGAAGGGAATACATTTGGTACAGCAGGTACTCCACGAAAAGGATTTGAATCATGAGTCCATTTGAGATAGCACAAAATGTGGGCAATGCTTTTGGAAAAGCACAGCAAAGACAAAGTGATATATCTGCAATAGATGAGATTCTGCTCAAAGCAAATGCCTCAGGACGACAAGAAGATGTAAACCAGGCTATGAGTCAGATTCTTAATCGCGTCTCACCTGAGAGGCAGCAAGGGGCCTTGGCTATACTTCAGAATAAGCAACAGATGATTCAACAGCAGATAGAAGAACAAAAGAAACAGGAATCAGCAAGAAAAAAAGGACAAGCTTACAAAACTCAAGGCCTTGATGAGTCTACTCAATTTCTTCCTGATTCCGTGCAAGCGCAAATATTGAAGAATAAGCAAGCTCAAGATGCTTATAATCAAATTACTGGAAAAAATAGCACCTTTTCGCAAGAGGGAAATGATTCTGTAAATCCTCCAAATGAGCAAAATACATCTTCTCAAAAATCTTCTAACGCACTAAATGCTAATAAAAATTTTTCTTTTCCAAATGATGAAGAGTTGCTTCAACTTTCTTCTGTTCCTCAATATGCAAAATATGCAGAACAGGGTCTAAAATTAAATCAAGAAAACAGAAAATTAAACTTAGATATTCATAAAGAAAGTCAAAGTTATGATGACGAATTGAATAAGCAATTGAAGGTAGCAAAAAATCAAATTAGTACAGTGAAAGATGTAGCAAAAGCAATTCAATCTGGGAATGTAACGCCTACTTCTATAGCAAATATTTTAAAAGATTTAGGTAAAATTGGAAATAAAGTAGCAGAGGCTTTCTTAAATAAAGATCAGGCTAAATTGCAGGCAGCTATTCCAAGTTTACTGGAAGGCTGGAAAGATATATTTGGTGTTCGCTTATCTGATGCTGATTTAAAGTTACTACAAGACAAACTTCCTTCAATAGGAAAATCTCCTGAGGCTAACTCTGCTATTTTGAAAGTTTTGAATAAATATGCAGAGATGAATCTCTTGAGAGGGCGGATAGCCGATGAAATTAAAATGGCTAACGGGGGCTATCGTCCATTAGGTTTTGCTAATCAAGTAGAAAAAAGATTTGATGAACTTACTAAAGAAGTACTTATTATAAATCCTGCTAATGGAAAAAAAATTCCTATTCCAGCCTATAAAGTTCAAGATGCTTTAAAGGGAGGCGGGAGACTAGCCTCTGAGGAAGAATAAAAATGAATGGTTTCGATTTTTCAGCTTATGATTTCTCAGATTATGCTTCTCCTTTGGTAGATGAAGAAGAAGGAGATAAAAGTGGTTTTGACTTCGATAAATATGATTTAACTGCCATACCCAAAGAAAAAAACACGCCTACGCCTTCTTATAAAAATCCTTTTGAAGTAAGAGAAGTTTCAAAAGATGAATACAATAAGATGTCGCAGTCTGAAAAAATTCAATATGCTAAAAATTTAGACAAGGAACAGAGATTTGATTTTTCAAAAGGTTTGTCAAAATCTCTTGGATCATCTCTAAGTTTTGGGGCCACAGAAAATATTCTAGGATTTGAGCCTGAAGAAAGTGATAACCCTTATGGATCGTTTTTAGGAAATGTAGTAGGTAATGTTTTGCCTATTGCAGGGGCAGCTAAAGTAGCCTCTATTCCTGTAAAAGCAGCTTTTAAGAATGCTCCTAAAATTTTGCAACCCCTACAAAATCTTATGCAAGCTTTTGGTACAGGGGCGGTTTATGAAACTGGCAAACAAGGCGTTAATGTAGCTTCGGGAAAAGAGGCAGATTTGTCCCAAATACCAATTACTGGGGGTGAATTTGCAACTTTAGATTTAATTTTTAGGGGATTAGGAAAAGCAGCACAGAAAACATATTCAAAATTTAAGGAATTTTCTCCTTCTCAGCAGGCTCAGATTTTGGAACAAAAAGTTGTTCCTAAAGATCTTCCAAAAAGCCAATTTGATACTGCTCAGGAAA
>Ga0193741_1000034_pt1 | contig 34840 bp, 44 predicted proteins | sample L2s2metaG_FD_143059 | JGI IMG/M metagenome (GOLD analysis project Ga0193741, IMG submission 143059) | Soil microbial communities from a riparian zone of the East river system, Colorado, United States - L2s2 | ecosystem: Environmental > Terrestrial > Soil > Riparian zone | place: USA: East River...
CCTCGGACACAAATACTGGACAGTTACGAATGACATCCACTGGATACCAAACGAACCGAACCGAGTAGCGCACGCCATGCCGAAACCGAGCCGCAAGACACCGCAACGCGTCGCCCAAATGCTCGAGATGCACGGCAAGGGGGCTTCCGCTCGGGAGATGGCCGATGCGCTCGGGCTGAATCACGGGACGATCCTCGCCTGGCTTGAGGACGCCGGGCTGAAACCGAACGGTGGGCAGGGGTCACGCAAGAATCGCGAGCGCACATCACCCACGGGTGCAGCGGCCGCGTTGCTGGAAGCGCAGAAAAGGATCGCCGAGTTCACGAGCGGCCCGCCGCCGACCGACTTCGAAGGTGTGCTCGGCCGGTATCGGAAGCAGTTCGCGATCGCGTCGGGTCTCGTCGAGTTCTGCTTCGCCGAGAGCATGGCGGGGCGGTCGACGATGGTCGAGCTCGACAAGGCGACGAAGGTTCAGGAGTACTACGCGATCAAAATCAAAGAGCTGACCCCGTCGGCGCCGAAGAACCCCGCCGAGGACCCATCCAATCTCGAAGCAGCCGCGGAAGTGCGGCGCCGACTGAGCATGCTCGTCGAGGCGGCGGAGCGTGTTTTTAAATGCAAGGCGTGCGGTGGTGATCCGTACGGAAAGGATGGCGGGCGATGATCGACACGTATAAAGGCGAGAGCGCTTCAAAAAAGTTGGTGCGACTCGACTTCTGGAGGTCGGCGCTCTTCGAGGTCGACCCACGGCCGCGAGGAAGCATCGTGGTTCTCGCGTCTCGAGAAGGCGGCGACGTATCAACCTTGACCGGAATGGGAATTCCGCCGCAAGCAATCGTTGCTGTTGACCGGTGCGCGGACGCGGCCGCCGAGTGCGAACGGCGCTGGCCAGATGCGCGCGTAGTTCATGGCGACATCGTCGACAGCGTGACGTGCGACACCGACGTCGTCTTTCTCGACTTTTGCGCGCCGCTCGGTCGCGAGACGTTGGACACGAGTCTGAAATGTCTTGCTCGCCTCCGCGTGGGCGCGTTGTTCGGCATCGCGTTCCTGAAGGGGCGAGAGAACGACGGAGCGCTGGGTCTCAAAGAGTACGATGCAGCGAAATGCAACCGCTCGGAACGGCGTCGTTTGCGCGCCATTGTTCGCACGAGCAAAGGGTTCGAACGCGCGTTCGCCAAGGCGTTGATAGGGGAAGAGGCTTACAGCGCGCGCGACTTCATCGGCAACGTCTTCGATTCGGAGGATCAGATCTCCTTCGCTCGATTCGCGCCGCTACAGCTCGCATTCCCCAACCTGAAGGCCCTTGGATGGTGGATGTACCAAAGTGCAACGGCGAGCTCGCGAGGTGTGCCGATGACTATCGGTCTCTTTCGAAAGGAAAGACCCCGCGTGCGAAACGAAGTGCGTGGGCGGCGTGGCCACCCAGAAGACTTCGCGCCACTTCGTCACGGTGGGGACTATGGGGCCCTCGGCGACGAGGCTGTCAAAAACAAGGCGCTCGAGATCTTTGAGTTCGCCGACGCACACTCGCGCGACGCGGTGACTCTCGCGTCGCTGCTGTTATCCATCCCACGGTCGACGGCGAGCGCTTGGCGAGCGCACCATACGCGCGGCACGTACGCAAACGTCGGGTGATATTCACCGATGGAGCACGACGTAGAATTTGAACGACGATATCAAGCCGCGATGGCTCAGGCGCGGCAGTTATCCAAGAGGCTTGAAGGACCGAGCCTCGCCGAGCGGATCGCCCGTCTCCCATTCGAGGCAAGAGGCGAGATCCTTTCCCACTTCGGCGGAATCGACCTTGCCCGCTTCCGACACGATTGGGGCGTATGGGCCCGCCCGAAACAGGATCCAGATCTCTCGAGCATCGTGCACCGGATCTGGTTTCTCCTCGGCGGTCGTGGCAGCGGCAAAACGATAGCCGCCGCCCACCGACTTGGACGTCGAGTGCAGGCCGGTGCGCGGAGCATTGCAATCGTCGGTCCGACGTTGCGAGACATCGAGCGATATCAGATCAAGGGCGAGGGCGGCTCCGATGGTGTGCTCACCGTCTTTCCGCCGAACAAGCAACCGGAATACAAGCCGCACAAAGCGCTCGTCTTCTTTCACCGTCCGGCGTGCACCGGTTGTCCGAGCGCCGAGGACTGCGGAGGCGCGATCGCGTACATCAATTCAGCGGAGGATCCAGAATTCAGGGGCCCGAACCTGGACACCGTTTGGTGCGACGAGCCGGCGAAGTGGCGCTACCTATCTACGATTTGGCACAACATTGAGCTCGCGACTCGACTCCGGGGGCCCTTACCGCTCGAGATCATTTTGACCGGTACGCCGCTCCCCTTGCAGCTCTTTCGCGAGATCATCGTCGACGAAGAGACCATCACCATCCTGATGTCCCAAGCAGAGAACGAGTCGAACCTCGACCCGCATTACCTCGCCAGGATGGAGCGCAAATATGGCGGCACGCGGCTCGGCCGTCAGGAGCTCGAGGGCGAGATCCTTACCGACAACCCTGACGCGCTTTTCCAGGCGTCGATCCTCGACGCCACGCGAGTCGAGTCCGCGCCGGCGCTCGAGGATGTCGCCGTCTCAGTCGATCCCGCGATTGCTCAAGGGCCCGACAACGACGAGACCGGGATCATCGCCGGCGGTCGCGACGCCGCCGGGCACATCTACATTCTCGCCGACGTTAGCTCCCGAGCGCGACCGGAGAAGTGGGGCGACGACGTGATCAAGGCGTGCACGCAACACGAGTGCGATACGGTGATCGGCGAACGGAATCGCGGCGGCGACCTAGTGGCCGCGAACGTTCGAAGCGCGAAGCAGCGCGCGCATGGCGTCATCGCCGGCCAAGCGATCAAGATCGTCGAAGTGCACGCCACGCGCGGAAAGCTGATCCGAGCTGAGCCGGTGGGCGCGCTGAGCGATCGCGGGATGATCCATATCGTGGGTCGCCTCCCGGAGCTCGAGCAGGAGCTCACTGAATGGAACCCGCGCATCGGTGGTCGCAGTCCGAGCCGGCTCGACGCGCTGGTGTGGCTGGTTTGGTACCTCGCGCGGCTCGGCGAGGAAGAAAAGCCCGACTATCGCGCCGGGTTCAAGGGACTGCGGCAAGCTTCGGCGGCGATGCGGGGGCCGGCACGCCCGTCGGCGGCGTCTGGCTTTGCGGCGGCGCTACCACGGTGGCCGGGGGGATCAAAACTTTGAGCTTCGGTGCTGCGACGTCGTAGTCCTTGGCGAGCGTGTCCACGTAGGTTTGATCGACATCGAAGATGCTCGTTCGCGTTGCCATTCCGATCGCCGTGTAGAAAGCCAGCGTTCGCTCCGCGAGCGACTTGCGGCGCGCGTCCTGATCGGCGTCGGGCAAGAGATATTCACGGTACGGGGCAAGGGTCGAGTCGCCGTAGTTGATCGCGGCCCATGGCTCGATCGTGCCGGTGAGCAGCCCGCGCGAGATGGCGCTGCACGTCCCCTCGACGAGGTCATCGCGCACGCCGAAGAGATACTTGACGCCGTCGCCGCCGGCGCTCGCCACGGTGACGTCGCGGCCGAGGTAGATCTTGTCGGCCGCCTTGTCGCCGCCGTCGATGATCTCCTTGAAGATCTGCCAGCCTTGCGAATTGTCGACGATGAGGTCGAGCACGGCGCCAAACGGTTTGAGGCCGACGGGCGACTCGACGCTCGCGAGATCGCGCATGAGCTGCACGAACGCCGCCGCTTCGGGGGTGAGCTGCCCTTCGGCGTCTTGAAGGGCAATGCCTTCAGGTAGCGTGCCGACGTATTTGCCATTGCCGCGGATGGTACCGGCGTGCGAGCGGTCGCGAAGACCGAGCGCGTGATCGGCCCAAAGCATCCCGGCTGAAAGGATCGCGCCGTGCTTCCACGGCTCGTGCTCGTGCATCTTGAAGACGATCCATCGGCCGTCGCCATGGCAGATCGTCTGCTCGTCGGCTCCTTCGACGCGCGTTCGGAAGGCGCTCCGCGTTGCGTCCCAGCGCACGAACTCGATCGGCCAGGTCTTCACCTCGAAGTCCACGCGGGATCCATCCTCGCGGGGGGTGACGACGTTGACGCCGAACGCGACGCCATGGTTTGCCAGCGTCCCGTCGATGTCGGTGAGCGTATCGGGGTGAATGCCGACGCCTTGCTTACCGAATAGCGCTTCGCCCTCGAACAAAACGCGCTTCGCTCGAGCGCTGTCGTTCGGCGGTTTCAGCGCGATCGGAAGGCCTCGTTGCGGCGCAAGCCGGTTGAGGAATGCGGAGAAGATCGCGTAGTCGGTCCGCGTCGCCTCGGCGAGCCGTGCGGGTAGCTCGAAGCGGCCGCGCATTTGTTCCTCGCGCGCTCTGCGGATCGAATCGAGGTCCCACGCATACAATCCAGTGGATAGTTTCGGCGGGCGAGTTTCCGCCGCGAGGCGGATGAGGTCGAAGTCGCTCGATACCCTGATTTTCTTCGCTCGCTTTGACGGTGCGCCCATGTCGCCTCCGATGCCTCAGGTTTCTTAGTGTCCAATGGATATCAAAAACAAATTTGCTTTGTGAATATCGACGGGTCCATGTGTTGATAACAGCGAATGAGGATCCGTGCACGCAAAGGAGGTCGACTTGCTGGTTTGATGCTGGCACTCAGCGTCCTTCCGTCGGGTGACGAGCCGCCGAAAGAGTTTCGGATCTTCGCCGCGGGTCTCAACACGACGACGAAGGGCAATGGCCTTTTCGACGAGCAAGCCGCGCGCGAAGTGATCGCGAGCTTCGAGCGGCACGGGGTCGACATGATGATCGACCTCGAGCATTTGTCGCTCGACGACGAGGGGCCGAATTTCGACCCCGACGCGCGCGGTTGGTGCCGGCTCGAAGTTCGAAACGGCGAGCTTTGGGCTACCAATGTCACTTGGACGCCCGACGGCGAGGCGCGTCTTCGCGACAAGAAGCAGCGCTACATCTCGCCGGTGTTCGCATTCGACAAGGCGTCGCGGCGGATCACCGACGTGCTCAACATCGCGATCACCGCGTTGCCGGCCACCGACCATTTGCAGCCGCTCGTTGCGGCGTCTCTCAACGGCGAAGGGGAATCCATGACACCGGAACAACTCGCAGCGATCGCGGAAGCTCTCGGCCTCGGTGCGGATGCGAACGTCGAAGACGTGCTCGCGACGATCGGCGCGATGATGAAGAAAGTTACCGACGCCGCGAACGGGACGAGCGAAGAGCCGAAACCTGAAGAGATTGCGAAGGAACCCCCGCTCGAGGGGCAGCCCGTGCCGATGGCGGCGGCGATCCGCCTTTGCGCAGCGTCGCGTGTGCTCGTTCGCCTCACCGGCCGGAAAGAAATCGGCGAGGCGATGTCGGAAGTCGAGACGTGGCGCAAGTCGCACCTCGAGCTCGAGGAAGGCCGCACGAAGCTCGCGACGGAACGCACCACGCTCGAGAGTTCCGAGCGTCGCCGCCTCGTCGGCGAGCTCGTCAAGCTCAAGGCCGAGACGCCGGCGACGGCGTGGGCCAAAGACAAAGACGGCATCCCCGACGGCAAAACGCCGATCGCTCGGTTGGCCAGCGAGCCGATCGCCGAGCTCCGCGCCCGCGTAGACGCGCTGAGCCCGCCGAAGGGCGCGCGCCGCGAAGAGCAGATCCGCCCCCCGGCGAAGACCGACGACAAGCACGGGCTTTCCGAGCACGAGCTTGCCATTTGCGCCGAACGCAAGATCGACCCCGCGAAGTACGCGGCAACCCGCGCCGGCATCCGAGCGCGAAGCAACACCGTGCAGGGAGCCTGACATGACCGCACTCGCCATTGAACGCAACACGAACTTCGCCGGGGTGAGCCCGGCGCGCGGCACCTATCCCATCAAAGCGAACGTCCGCATCTTCAAGGGGGGGATCCTCGGTCTCGATACCGCCGGCCGCGCGATGCCGGGCGACACGATCGCCAATGGCTGCGTCAAGATCGTCGGCAAGTCGTCGGCGACCTACGACAACCGCACCGGCTCCGTGCTCGGCGGCGCGGCGGCGGCCGTCGACGTTGAGGTCGAGTACGGCGTCTTTCAATACCTCTCGGCGGCCGGCGGCGGTGATGACATCGCGGCCGACGACGTGGGGAAAGTCTGCTTCGTCGTCGACGATCAGACGGTGGCGCTCACCAATGGCACCGACACCCGAGCGATCGCCGGCCTGATCACCGAGGTCCGCGACGGGCGTCCGTACATTTGGATGGGGCCGCACGTCGCCGCGTTGCTCATCATCGCCGCGAGCGAGGCGAGTCAGGTCGACACCGCGCAAGTCGACATCGACGCTTTGCAGGCCGACGCCGCGACGGCCAACGCTTACGTGCACGTCCCGCTCACGTCGTTCCTCGACGCCGACGGTGATCCGCTCGCGAAGTTCGTGAGCGCTGGCACGCCGACGTTCGGCTTCAACCTCGCCGACTCCGAAGCACTGAACCTCCGATGGAACAACGACGCGACCCCGGGCACCGCCCTATGCCAGCTTTCGCTTCCTCCGGACCTCGACGACAGCGCGGCCGCACAGCTCGAGTTTCTGTGCTCGAAGAGCGGCGCCACCGTCGGCGATGCAACGACCCTAACCTGTACGGCATTCATCCTCGCGGCGGCCGATCTGCACGACGCGGACGCGAACGCCGGCGGCGTTACCGACGCGCTCGTCGGAAACGCCACGGCGAAGACGACGAAGAAGCTCACCCTGACGATCGCCGCCGGCGACATCCCGGCCGACGCTCACTCGATGACCTTCACCGTCACGCCGACCGCCGGAACGCTCGGCACCGATGACCTGATGGTCCATTCCGTGCGGCTTCGGTACACCCGCAAAATCCAGACGTCCTGATCACTGACGAGAGAACAAGGAGAATCGAAAAATGGGCTCTGAACTCCACCTCGTATCTCAGGACGCGCAACGCGCGCTCGAAGAGTTCGCGCAAGAATTTGCCATGGCGCTCACCCAAGAGCCCGTCGAGGAGTGGGCAAAGACGCTCGGTTTTCACAAGACGTCGCGCTCGCTCAAAACGACGTGGCCGATCCCGGTGGACGCGGCCGGCTACAAGGCGTTTCTCGGCGATATCAAATACAGGTCGCTCTTCGAAAAGAGCCTCACTCTCGAACCGAAGACCTGGCAGGACGGTGTCGCCGAGCTCGCGAGCGTCGTCGAGGCTCCCGATTTCATCGGCTGGGGAACGGCACCGGCGGCGATGGCCACCGCGGCCAAGTCCCTTCTGAACGATGTCATCGCCGGCCAGCTCGAGGCTAACCCGACGAGCTGGACGGGCAAGGCCTTCTTTGCCGCCGACCATCCGATCAACGTCTTCGACTCCGGCGCAGGCACCTTCGACAATGACGTCACCGGCGCCGGCACGGACCCAACGGTCAATAACCTCGCGCTCGCCATGCAGAACTTCGATCAGATGACGGCGCCGAACGGCAAGAGCCTCGGCTTGCAGATGACGCACGTTCTCTTTCATTCGTCGAAGCGTCGACTGTGGAAGGAAATCCTCGAGCAGGACATCCTCATTCAAACGATCGGCTCTTCGTTCGGCCCGGTAAAAAACCTCTACATGGGGGCCGTCAAGCCGATCGCCTGCGACGAGTTCACGGCCGCGAACGCCGACCTCTGGTATCCGCTCGCGTTGAACAAGCCAGGGATGAAACCGTGGGTGACCCAGGACGATGGGTCGCCCGAAGAGATCCGACAAGACAAGACGGATGCTCTTTACAAGACGACACTCAAAATCGGCATCGCCTACATCCTTCGAGGCAACGGCGGCCTTGCGCTTCCGCAGTGTGTCCAGCGCTGGGCCGGCACCGCCCCCTAGTCGCTAGCCGCGTAACCGCTTCGAGCCCCGCACCCCGCTTTGGGGCCGGGGCTTTGGGCGTAGAAGGGCCATGCCTAACCTCTACGCCACGCGCGCGGATCTCTATGATCACGGACTGCCCCGCGGGCTGCTCACCAACCCGGGCAGACGTTGCGCGGCCGCGAGCGCTTCGACGGACACGTTCGAGCTCGACGGGCATGGCTTCGATACCGATGTCGAGCTCGTGCTTCGCGCGGAAGGTTCGGGCTCGCTGCCCGCCCCCCTCGTCGCCGGTACGACCTACTACGCGATCCGCGTCACTGATTCGACCTTCAAGGTGGCCGCGACCGCGGGCGGCGGCGCGATCGATCTCACCGCGAGCGGCGTTGCCGTGATGGTCGCGACGCCACTGCCCTTCGACAAGGTGATCGAGCGCTATTCGCGCTTCGTGGACAGTTGCTTGACGGCGCACATCGTTCCCCTCGGCGTCGCCAAGCCGGTGCCGATCGAGGTCGTTGCGATCGTCGCGGAGCTGTCGGCAAAAAAGCTTTTGCTCATCCGCGGGCAGTCGAGCGAGAGCATGAAAGAAATGGAGCTCGGCGCCAAAGCGCAGGTCGAGCGCTGGGAAAAGGGCGAGGTTCTTCGCGACGGCAACGCGACAACGAGCGCGAATCTCGCCCATTCGGAAAGCGTCGTTGCAAATCCCCGCGGTTGGGGCGTGGGAGGAACGCTGCCATGAGCGCCGGCCTCAAGGGCGATATCGGCAAGCTCCGCGCGCTCGAGCGCTCGATCCGCGATCTGCCTCGCGTCGTCGGTGCGAAGGTGGCGACGGCGTCCGCGTCGACGATCACTGACCTCGCGCGCGCGACGTTCAACGCGAGCGAGAACGCCTACGGCGACGCGTGGGCGCCGGGCGCGGACGGTCAAAAGGTCGATCTGCGAAAGTCGGGCGCACTCGCCGGCGGCGTTTCGTACGTCGCCTCGGGCACCCGGCTACGCGCGCGGCTCGGCCCCTCCTACGCGAAATACCAGATCGGCAAGCGCCCCATCTTCCCGCGCGGAAAGCTCCCCATCTCCTACGTCGAGGCGATCCGCGCGACGACGAATCAGGTCATCCGCGCCGAGCTCAAGGGAGCCGCGTAAAATGCTGTACCAAATCGCGCTAGAGCTCGACGCTGCGTTGAAAGCGCAGAAGGTCCCGTATCCCGTCGTCTTCGGACCGGAACGCGCCGAGGATCTCTACGCCGCGCAAGATCGCATCGTCGTCGAGCACCGCGGCCCGGGTGCCGATTCGTTCGAGGTGACGAGAGGGACGCACCCCAACCCGCGATCGACCTACCGCCGACAACAGGGGGCGGTCATTCGCATCTACGCGCGGAGCGGCAACGCCAACGCGACATGGCATGAGCATGCCGAGCTCGCCGAGCAGGTTCTCGATCACGTCGTGGCCGAGCTCGACCTCATCGTGCGCGGCCGGCGAAACGTCCTGACGCTCGGCGCCGGCGGGTTCATCGAGCCCGACGACGCGAAGGGCTCGGAGACTCCCGGCGGCGCGGTGTACGAGCTCGCCCTCGAAATCGACCGGGGCATCGAGCGGCGCACGTGGGCGGGCGAGAAACGCCCGATCGCGCCCCCCGGCTTGACGATGAAGAGCACGACGAAAGTAAGCGACGAGCTCGGCCCCGCGGGCACCCCGCCCGTCGACGCCGAAACAGCGTGTTGAGGAGACGACCATGCCGGATCTTCCGAGAGCCAGAGTTCAACTTGACCAGCAAGCCGGCGCGGGCGCGAGCGGGACCGAGATCCTCACCGTGATCGCGTGCGTCGCGCTGAACGCCGATGCCATGCCGCGCGTTTTCTCGTCGACCGCCGCCCTGCTCGAGCAGCACGACTATGCACCGGCCGTCGACTATTGCGCCGAGCACTTCGAGGAGACGCAAAAGCCCGTCATCTTCGTCGGCATTCCCATCGCGACCGTCGGCACCATCGGCCGCGTCGACGCGACGGGCAACACGGGGACATCCGTTGTGAGCGTCGCCGCCGGCGCGAATGGCGTGCTCGAAGATGTCGAAGGGATCGTCACCGTCTTGCGAGGCGGGACCATCGGCACCGATCAGATCCTTCTCGGGCTCTCGCTCGACGGTGGTTTCTCGGAACCGAAGACGGTTCGGCTCGGCACCGGGACGAGCTACGTGATCCCGTACGTCGGGCTGACGCTGAGCGCCGCCGCCGGCACGCTCGTGACGGGTGACACCGTCTTGACGTTCAAGACGACGGCGCCGCTTTGGGACTCCGACGGGGTCGCGGCCGCGCGCACCGCGCTCGCTGCACAGCAGAAGCAATCGCGCAACTGGCACGTCATTGGCGATATCCCCACGGCGGTGCTTGCGAGCTCGGTTGTGACGCAGATCAACGCGTACGCCACCGCGAGCGACCGATGCTCGCTCGCCCGCGTTTCGGCGCGCGATCGCAAGGTGCAAGCCGCAATGTCGCGCGTCTCGGTCCGCATGACCGGATCGCCGACGATCACCTTTGCCGAGGTCGGCGGCACGGGGGACACGATCACGCGCTCGGCCGGCTCGTTCGTTTCGGACGGCTTCGCCGTGAATATGGCGGTCACCGTCGCCGGCTCCGTGTCGAACAACTTCACCCACGCGAAGATCACCGCCGTGACCGCATTGGTGTTGACGCTCGACACGCAAGATCTTGCCGCCGAGGGTCCGGTATCGAACGTCGTGATCACGGGGTCGCACGCGCTCACGTTTGCCGAGGTCGGCGGAACGGGCGATACCATCACCCGCTCGGGCGGTTCGTGGCTCGCCGACGGCTTCGCGGCCGGTGACCTGATCACCGTCGCGAGCACCGTGTCGAACAACTTCGCAAGCGCGCTCGTGACGACTGTGACGGCAACGGTGCTCACGCTCGACACTCAGGACCTGGCCGCCGAGGTGATCGGGTCGCACGCCGTTACGATCACGGCCGGCGAGACGGATGCCGATTGGGTCGCGGCGATCGAAGAGGAGTTCGAGGACATCGACGGCGAGGCGCGGATCGACATCGGCGCGGGCCGCGCCTTCAAGGAATCCCCCATCACCCACTGGTTTCTACGCCGCACCGCCGCATGGGCAGCGTCGATCCGGGAGTATCAGCACGACGTCCAGATCGCGACGTGGCGCAAGGACGTCGGCGTGCTGTCGGGATGGTCGCTCGAGAAGGACGGCGAAAAAGTCGAGCACGACGAGCTCACCGACGGCGGCCTTTTGCTCGGGCGCTTCACCTGTTTCCGGACCTATTCGAACGGCCCGAGCGGAACCTTCCTTGCCATGTCGCTCACCCGAGCCGACGACGGCTCGCTTCTTTCACGCACGCACAACATGCACGTCGCGAACATCGCGTGCAACGTCGCGCAATCGGAAACCGAGAACGCGATCGGTATGGATCTCGAGCTCAAAGACGACGGGACGGCCACCGAGGAAAGCCTCACCGTCATCGAAGGGCGGGTCAATTCAGCGCTCAAGATCGCCCTTCTGCAAAACCGGGCCGAGGGCAAGCGCGCAAGCGACGTGAAATGGGTAGCGAGCCGCGACGACATTCTCAACGTCGTCGATGCGGAACTGACCGGAACCGTCGATCTCCGTCTCAAGGGGACCATCGAGAAGATCAACACGCGCGTTCGCGTGCAGACCGCCGGCTGACCGGCCGAGGTGAGGGGACCATGGCTGAGCAAGAGTACCCGACGATCAACGGCATCGAGCCCAGCTGGGCCGACGTGGCCTTCTCGATTCCGCTCTACAGCGGACCGACCGTCCAGACGAACGACATTGCCGCTTTCAAGTTGAGCGACAAGGTCACCGTCGGTGTCAAGAAAGGCACGAGCGGCGGGCGGATCATGGCGCGCACGGTGGGCGATCTCGAGAGCGACGCCTCGATCACCTTCTACCTCGGCGGCTGGCGAAAGTTCATGCGGGCGCTCGCCACGAAGAACAAGAAGATCTCGCTCGTCGGATTCGACGTCCTGACGCTCTTCTCCCCGCCGGGAGAAACCGATATCTACAAATTCAAGATCATCGGCGGGCGCGTCATCGGCCGGTCCCTCGACATGGCGGAGGGGTCGGACGCTCAGAAGATCGAGATCCCGCTCAGCATCGTGACGTTCGAAGAGGACGACGGGATCACGCTGCTCTAGCGGCGCCCCTCGGGAAAGGTTCGTATGGGAATCGAAGAGATCGAAGTACGGCGCGCAGCGCGAAAAGAGGGGATCGCGAAGGCGCGCGCCGAGCAGTACGAAAAGGACCTCTTGGAGGTCGACAAGCTCGAGGTCGAGTATGGCGACGACCGTGTCGGGGTGCTCGAGACGTCGTCCTTCGTCGCGGGATTGCCGACGGTGGTCGTCGTCAAGACGCCGGCCGAAGAGTACTTCAAGCGCTATCGGCAGAAGGTTCGCCGGGCCCGAAAGCAGAACGGGAATCTTGACACCGAGGCGATGGGGGCCGCGGCGGACGAGCTCGCCGAGTGCTGTGTCGTCTATCCCGACAAAGACACCTATGCCCGCATGAAAAAGGAATGGCCTTCCTTTCACGACAACGTGACGAAGGAGGCCGTTCGACTCGGAGAAGCCAAGGAAAAAGACTGAGCGAGCGCGTCGGTGCGGCGCAAAAAAGCGCCTACGTGCTCGCGGAATGTTTCATGGAACTTGTGCCGGAGGAGATGAGGACGGCCGACGCGTTTGCAGGAGCATTCGTTTTCGCGGAGTTCGTCAACCTCGTCCGCGGCGCTCTGACGAAGAAGTGAGACGCAATGGCCGACGACCGCACGAATTTTCTCATCGAGCTAGCTGCCAAGTTCAGCGGTGGCGAATCAGCCGTCGCGACTGTTGCCACGCTCGGTGACCGAATGCTCGCCGCCGGCGCGACCGCGAAGGACTTCGAGGAAGCGACGAAGGCGACGAGCTCGGCGCTCGAGGATGCGGCCGCGGCCGCCATGTCCGCGGCCGACGCGGTATCTGCGGGCGAGAAAACCTACGCCGCCGCCGAGACCGCGGCCGATCGAGCGGCGAAGATGGTCGAGCTGCTCGGCGCGAAGGCGCAAGAGCTCACCGGCAAGCTTCAATCGGCGCTCGACGCCGGCGACGGCAAGAGCATCGCGCGGGTCGAGAAGCAGATCTGGACTCTCGCTGAGCGACAGCAGGACGCGGTGGTGAAAGCGAATGCCGCCGCGGTCGCGCTCAAGGGCGAGGCGTCGGCACTCGACGCGCTCAATACCAAGGCCGCCACCGCCGCGGCGAAGCATACGGATCTGAGCAAAGGACTGGCCAACGTGAAAGCGGCGGCCGATAAGACGGCGAAAGCTTCGGCGGCGGCGGCGGGAACGGGCAAGGTCAACGAGATGGCGGAAGCCTTCGGCAAGCTCGGGGGTCCCGCGGGCGTCGCCGGGCAGAAGGTCCTTGGGGTCGCGACCGGTTTCTCGAAGCTCAAGACGGCGATGGGGTCCGGGGGGCCATACGTGGCGATGGCAGTGGCGATCGTTGCAATCGCCTCGGCCGCCTTCCTCGCCGCGGTGGCGATCACGAAGTGGGGTACCAGCCTCGCCGACGCGAACCGAGCGCAAGCGATGCTCTCGCAGGGGGTCGCGCAAAGCGTCGAGGGCGGCGACGCGCTCAACACGAAGATCGCGCAGCTCAGCAAAACGGTACCGGCGACTCGCGACGAGCTGCTCAAGATGGCGGGCGATCTCGCGAAGACGGGGCTTGAGGGCAAGGAGCTCACCGACGCGCTCGAGACGTCGGCCGTCAAGGCGGCAAAGCTCAAGTTCGGGCCGGACTTCGCGAAGCAAATGGTCGGGCTCGACGTCCAGTCGCGGCGCCTCGGCGACAACCTGCAAGACACCTTCGGCGGGCTCAAGATCGAGGGACTGCTCGAGGGTATGTCGACGCTCGTCGATCTCTTCGACTCGTCGAGCTCGAGCGGCAAGGCGCTCAAGTTTCTTTTCGAGGCTCTTTTCCAACCGCTCATCGATGGCGCGACGGGAGCGATCCCGATGATCGAGCGGCTGTTTCTGCACGCGGTGATCCTCGCGCTCAAGGCCTACATCGCGGTCAAGCCGTACGCCGAGATCTTCGGTTTTATCGGGAAGGCGGCGCTCGTCGTCGCTGCTGTGATCGGCGGTACCCTCGTCGCGGCCGTCGCGGTCATGGCCGCCATCATGGCCGTGTCCATCGCTGTTTGGGTGGCGCTCGCGTTTGCGGTCTACGGCCTCGTCGAGGCGATCATCGCGCTCGTTACGAATCCGATGGAGGCGCTCAAGGGCTTCCTTGCTTTCATGTCCGAGCTCGGAACGGATTTGATTGCCGGGCTGGTGAACGGGATCACCGCCGGCGCGACCGCGGTTTATGACGCAATGGCGAGCGTCGTCAACGGCGCGATCGACGGCGCGAAGAAGCTTCTCGGCATTGCGTCCCCGTCGACGGTCTTCGCCACCATGGGCGACAATACCGCGGCCGGTTTTGCCGAAGGCGTCGAGGGTGGCGCCGACAAGACGCAAGGCGCGCTCGAGGCGATGGCCGCGCCGCCCGAGCTCGCGGGCGGTGCTCGCGCCGGCGGCGGCGGGATCTCGGTGTCGATTGGCCAGATCGTCGTGAGCGGCGAGAACGCGAAAGCGCAAGCGCTCGATCTGATCGATCAGTTCACGGCGTGGCTCGAGAGCGAGGGCATCACGATCGGCGGCGGGGAGGTGCCGGCGTAATGCCTAACCCAATCGATTCCCCGCTCCTCTACAACGTGATCGAGCTTGCCGGCCGCAAGTCGCCCGGGATCGTCACGCTGTCGGGGCACGATCGCAACGAGAAGTGGGACGTCAAGCCCGCGGACGGCGCCGGCGGCGCGAGCACGACCTACAAGGGCGAAGAGATCGCGCAGTTCCAAGCGTCGTTCTACCTCGTCAAGGACCTGACCGAAACCCTCGACGAGTTCGCCGAGTGGGAGTCGTTCGCGGCGCTGATCCGCTCGTCGCTTCCGAACAGCGGTAAGCCGAAGGCGCTCACGATCTATCACCCCGATCTCGCCGCCAACGACATCAAGAGCGTTTGCAAAGCGTCGATCGGCGGCATGGCGCACGACGGCAAGGGGGGCGCCACCGTCGTTGTCAAGTTCATTGAGTATCGCCCCCCCAAGAAAAAGGGCGGTGCGCCGAACGCGACGAAGGCGACGACGGCGAAGAAGGTCGATCCCAACGCGGACCTCAAGGCGGAGATCGACGGGCTCTTGATACAGGCGAGGCAACCATGAGGTACGCCGCGTGCCATCCGGACGTTCGACACTACGCGCGCGGGCTGTGCAAGCGTTGCCACGATCGGCAACGCCGGCCGGCCAAGCCAAAGATCGAACGGAAAGCGGTTTGCCACACGGACCGAAAACACTTCGGCCTAGGGCTTTGCGAGCCGTGCTATCAGCAGCAGCGCTGGAGCCGGCCCGAAAATAGTTTGAAGGTCAATCACTCGCGGCGCGAGTGGCGGGCGGCCAATCGCGAAAGACTGCGCGAAGCCGAGCGGCGCCGCGAGTATGGCATGGTGCCCGGCCAATACGCCGCGATGCTGAAAGCGCAGGGCGGGCGATGCGCGATTTGCGATCGATGCCGAAAACTCAGCGTCGATCATTGTCATCAAACGGGTGCCGTGCGCGGTTTGCTTTGCCAGCCGTGCAACATGGTAATGGGTTTCGCAGACGCTAACCCTGCGTTCGTGGCTGGTCTCGTCGCCTACGCTGCCGCGGCCGTTGGTTTTAGGCGGAAGGGGACCGGATGAGCACAGCTACCCTGAGCGGGCATCGTGTCACCCGGGCGCGCGTGCACCTACCCGCGTGGGGCTTGCCTTGGGCCGAGGTGTCGCTCGACGAGGAGGCGACGCTTTCTGGGGTCGTGCCGCTGAAGGTTGCCGATCTCGTTTTCTCCGGGACGGTCATGTCGGGCGGCGCGGGCCCCGTCGGCCGGTCGAGCTTCCGCCTCGCCGCCGGCGCCGGCGGGTGGGGACGGACCATCCCGCCGAAGAGCTACGCCGACGATGGCGGCGTCAAGACGTCAACCGCCCTGGCCGACGCCGCAACCGCGTGCGGGGAGACGATCGACCCGGCGAGCCTGCCGCCGGCGACGACGCGCCTCGGGCCGGCATGGGTGCGGGAACAAGGTCCCGCGGCGCGGACGCTCGAGCGTGTTGCCCCCGCGGCCTGGTACGTCCGCGAGCTGGACGGGGTGACCGTCATCGGCAAGCGCCCTACCTCGACCCTCGCGACCCCGGTGACGATCGCCGGCGTCGATCGCGCGCGGCGCGTCGTGACGCTTTCGGCCGAGTCGATCGCCGCCATCGTGCCGGGGGCCGTCGTCGAGGGCATCGAAGCCGTCGACGTGATGCACGAGCTCGCGGCCGGGGCCGGCCTCGTTTCGACGATTTGGGGGGCGGGTATTGCCCAAACGGATCGCGCCCTCACCGCCATGCGCCGCATCCTCGAGCAGCTCGACCCAGGGCGCCCCTTCCGCGGCGTGTACGAATATCGGATCGTCACGCAAGAGGGCGAGCGCCTCAACCTGCAGCCCGTCCGCGTCTCGACGGGCATGCCTGATCTGCAGCGCGTGCCGGTGCGCCCCGGCATTCCCGGCGCACGCGCGGATCACGCGCCCGGCTCGAGGGTGCTCGTCCTCTTCGTCGATGCGACGCCGGCGCGGCCGGTTGTCGTTGGGTACGAGGACGCCGACGGCGATGGTTTCGTGCCCGTCGTGCTCGAGCTCGACGCGACGACGACGATCAACCTCGGCGCCGGCGCCACCCTCGCGGCGGCGCGGCTAACCGATCCCGTTGTGTGCGGTCCCTTCGCGGGGGCGATCACCGGCGGATCCGCAAAAACGAGGATCGCCTAATGCCGCTCAACCCGACACGTCTAGCGACGGCGATCAAGGCGGCGCTTCTCGCCGATCCCGACACGCAAGCGCAAAACAACGACGCTCTTCAGGCAATGTGCACGGCGATCGCGGCGGCCGTCATCACCGAGATCACGGGAAACGCGACGGTGTTGCCGGCGCTTCTCGTTGCTCCCCCCGGCGGCGGGCCGGTCACAGGAACGGGGGTGGTCTCATGACGACGAACTTCGGCCTCGACCTCTCTTCGGTCGACGACGTCGACGAGACGCGCACGGTCACGGGCGTCGAGCTCGTCGCCGAGGACGCGCTCTGGCGACTGAAAACGCCGCACTCGCAAGGGATCTTCGCCGCCGACGATCCCGAATACGGGCTTGATCTCGAGGCGGAAATCGGCAAGAGCGACGACCCTTCGGACGCGGCCGCGCTCCCTGACAAGATCCGCTCGGAGCTCACCAAAGACGATCGGATCCTCACCGTCGACACGACGATCAGCCGCACCGAGCAGAGCAACGGCGCCGTGGACTACGACATCGCGATCCACTGCGAGACCGCCGAGGGTCCCTTCGAGCTCGTCGGCAAGGCGGGCGACTCCGGCCTCGACCTCGCCGTGAAACTCCTTCCGGGGGGCATCTGATGGCGATCCAACTGTCGTTGTCGCAGCTGCTTCAATCGGTGTCGCTCGACAGCTGGAAACAGCGCGTCGTCGACATCGCCACTGGCGTCGGCTTGCAAACGCAGAATTGGGCGTCGGGCGGCTACACCCGCATTCTCGTTGCGCTCTTCTCGCAGTTCTACAAGACGAGCAGCGATGTCGTTCCGCTCATCGCCGCCGGCGGGCTGCTCGATTGGGCCGAGGGCGCGTGGCTCGCGCTGCTCGCAAAGCAGGTTTTCAACGTCGACAAGATCGAAGCCACGTTCGCGGCGGCCGTCGAAGGGATCACGCTCACGAACACCGGCGGCGGCTTCTTCACCTTCGACGCGCGCGACATCGTCTTCAAACGCACGAGCACGGGCAAAACCTATCACAACACCAGCGCCGGCACGCTCAGCGCCGGCGCGACCCTCGAGCTCGACATCGAAGCGGACGAGGCGGGGAGCGACAGCAACGCGCCCGTCGCGACGATCACCGAGCTAGTCACGACGCTTCTCGGCGTCACCTGCACGAACACCGTCGCCCTGGTCGGGCTGAACGAAGAGAGCGATCCGGAGCTTCGACAGCGGTGCCGCGACTCCAATGCGGCGCGCTCCATCGGCGGCGTCAAGAAAGCTTACGAGTTCTTTGCGAAGAGCGCGCGCCGGGCGGACGGTACGCCGGTCGGCGTCACCCGCGTGCTCGTGCCGCCGGCGGACGGTACCGGCACGGGGACGATCTACATCGCCGGCGCGGGCGGCGCGATCCCGGGACCGGATGTCACCGTCGTTCAGGGCGTCTTCGATGCAGATGTCACGCACTACGGCTTCACCGCGACGGCGGCGAGCGCCGTGGACAAGTCGATCGACGCGCCGTGCACGATCTGGATCCCGTCTTCGCTCGGGCTCTCGACCGAGCAAGCGCAGCAAAAAGTTCTCGACGCGCTCGAGGCGTATGTGCAAGCGGCGCCGATCGGCGGATTCATCATCTCGCCGACCGCGGGGCGCATCTATTGGCGCGCGCTCCTCGGTGTCGTGGCGAGTGCCATCCCCGGCACCCTCAAAGCGCAGCTCACCTCCGAGGCGGACATCACGATTGCCGCTAACGAAGTGCCCATTTGGGCCGGCCTGCTCGCCGACACGACCGTCAACCTGGTGACCTGATGGCAACCACCTTTCGCGAATCCGCGTGGAACCTTTCGCCCGCCCGTCTTCGAACGGCGCGAGCGGCCCGCATGGTTTACGCGTTCGTGGGGCTTCCGCTCGACATCATTGCCGAGGCGGTCAACCAAGCCGTCAAGACGCGCTTTCCCGAGCTCGCGCCCGACGACGCGCTCCCGTACATCGGCCGTGATCGCGTCATCATCCGCGGCCCGCTCGAGCCCGCCGCGAGCTACCGCCTGCGTCTTCTGCTCTGGATCGAAGCGTGGCTGGGGTCCGGCGTCGGCCGCGCGATGCTCGATCAGATCGCCGGCTTTCTCACGCCGCGCGCCGCTCGCATTCGGATCTGGACCCAAGTCGGCGTGATCTACACCCGCGAAGCGGATGGCTCATTCACCATCGAGCGCGTCGCCGGTGACCTGTGGAACTGGGATGGGCAAACCTCTATGTGGGCCCGCTTTTGGGTGGTTATCTACTCGATCGCCGACGTCCCGTGGACGCGTCATCCGCCCTACGGCGGGACGAGCGGCACGTGGGGAAGCCGAACCGGCCTCACGTGGGGCTCGTCGGCGACCGTCGCCGAGGCGCGATCGATCCGCGGCATCATCGACGAATTCAAGCCGGCGCTTTCGAAGTGCCAGAACGTGATCATCTCGTTCGACGCGACCGCCTTTGCGCCGACGGACACGGCGCCACCGCTCCCCGCTGGGACGTGGGGAGAATACTGGGACACCGCATCGCTCTCAGCGAATCGCGATCGGCGCGCTCTCTACTGGAAGGGGGTCTGACGTGTCGACCGAATATGTGGGCAATCTCTCGTACACGGCGAGCATCACCATCCCCACCGACGACGACGAATTCGACGCCGCGAGCGTCGCCGTTCCGCTCGAGCAGCTCGCCGACCGCTCGGCCTATCTGAAGGACCGGATCGACGGCGGGGTCGGCTTCGAGTTCACCGACGCGATCCTGCATGGCGACACGACCTTTCCGGACGGCACGATCGTCGCGGATGTGACGACGATCACCCTCGGCGCGAGCGGCGACATCACCATCTTCGCGAGCGACGATATGACGGTCGGCGCGACCGATCAAATGGTCGTTAGCGGCGATACGACGACGCTCGCCGGAACGGTCGCCGTCAACGTGAACACCGCTTCGCTCAACGTGCGGAGTGGGCAATTCACGGCTGCGGCGGGGGCGATCCAGATCGGCGGCGGTTCCGACGTCATCACCGTGACGGGTGACCGCGTAGAGCTTGGAAACACCGATGTTGTGGGCGGTGCCTCGTGCAACGTGACACTCGCGGCAGTCGTGATGTGCACGTCGACGTCGGACGTGGAAGCCGCGGGCGTCCTCAAAGTCACCGGCAAACTCCGCATTCTCACCCAGAACCGCAGCGTCGATTTCACCGCTGATGGAACGACTGGTTACGAGCACATTTTTACCGACGACCCAGCAGCGGACCGCAACGTCACGCTGAACCATACGGGCGCAGCCATCGGGCAGCGCGTGCGCTTCAATGCGCAAAACGTCACGGGCCCCAACAAATACATCGTCGCACGTGGCGCGCAAACTTGGTTCATGAGCAACCAAGCCGGCGACACCGTGATCCTAGAGTTCGTCTCCGATGGATCGGCGTGGGTCGTCGACGATTGGCAAGAGGGCGGCGTTGGCCTGAGGAATGGGTGACCGAATGTCGCACTGGCTAGATGGACTCTTCGACAGCGGCGGCATCACCATCGAATGGAATGGGACCGAGCTCGCCGACGCGCCGATCCTTGCGTTCGGCGAGCAATTCGAAGTTGAGAATAGCACCGAGCGAAACGTCGTCTCCATCCGCTTCATTACGCTCGAGGGCGACGTCACCGGGGACAGCGACGAGAACCGCGTCACCACGATCAGCGGCGACGAAGAAGAAGGCCGCGTCGACATGGAATGCACGTCGCTCGTATGGGATCCGAGCGCGTCGGAAGGCGAGCCCGCGATCAGGGTTTCCAGCGGCGAGCTCGACGGCGGTGCGCTCGAAGTAATCCACAACGGCGAGCGCGTGATCCTTTTGGCGGCGAGCGGCGTCGAGATCGGCGGTGACGAGGTCGAGTCGATCAACCAATTGATCGGCGGTCTTCGCGTCACGCGGCAACTGATCAACACGACGCCCGTCACTCTCGACGCCACGACAACGTCGATCCTTCTCGTGATCGACGCGTCGCTCGAACGGACCGTCAACATGCCGCCGCCGTCGACCGGGCGCGTCTTTTTCTGGGTGCTCGTCGGCGGCACTTCGGCCATCACGCTCGGTCGCGGCGCGGCGCTCATCAATGGCGCGGCGAGCAATTACACGCCGCCGAACAACTCGCGCGGGATCGTTTGGTCGGACGGTGTGGACTGGTACACGCTCGCCGGCGTTGCATGAAAGGGAACCGTCAATGAATCTTCCGAGCGGGAACGGGCAGAACACCAAAGACAAGAGCATGTCGATCGTCCATGCGACGGATGATCCGGCGCTCGAATTGCTACAGGCAATCGCCGTCGCGATCGGCGTGAGCGACGATAGCGACGCGGGGCAAGCGACGGCGGCGCGACAGGACACCGGCAACGCGTCGGCGACGAGCATCGACGCCAAGCTCGGGTCAACGGCGGTCGCAGCCGCGGCCGATGGCGAGTCCAACGCGACCACCATGGGCACGCTGCGCGCGCGTCTCATGGCGTACGGAGGCGCGTCGTGGGCAATGGTCCGCGCCGGGATCACGACGGTCGGCAACGCCGTCACCGGGTTTGCCAATGAGATCCCGTGGGCGTTTTTCAATACGACGCCGACGACGCGCACCACGGGGCAAGGCGGCCCACTCGAGGCCGACGCGAATGGTAGCTTGCGCGTCGCAGAGCAGGCACCGCCGGCGTATGAGAACGTCTCCGACGCCGTTGCATCGGTTCACGACAAGCCAGCAGCGTCCGCCGCAAACAACGCCATCCCTTACGACATCATCGCCAAGTCGACGGCGGGCGTTATCAAGGCAGCGCCAGGAAACCTCTATCGCATGTACGTCACGAATTCGAACGTTGCCGCACAGGCCTATGCGCTCGTGAACAAGGCGACGACGCCGGCCACGGGCGACACGCCGGTGATGTATTTCATGGTCGGCATCAACGAAACGAAGCTGATCGAATTCAAGTACGGCAAGCGGTTCACGACGGGGATCGGCTGGGCACAGTGCACCGTCTTCGGCGCGGCAACGATCACGACAACCACCGCCGACTCGCTTGTCGATGCCGAGTGCAGCTGAAAAGGGGGATGACCAATGTCAACCGTCGCCGACGTTCTACCGTATATGCAGCACTGGCTCGACGCGCGCGCGGCGCAAGTGACGGCGCTCGCCGATTTTGCAACCGCGAAAACCAACATGGCCACCGCCCGCAACGCCGTCGCGGCGCGCGTCGGTGCCGGTGACACCGCCGCCGTGATGAGCGCGGTGGTGACGACGTACCTCGGCGCGCGCGTTATCTACCTGCAAAAAGACCCACTCCAGCGGGCGGCCGTCGCGCTGACCGCCGCGCGCTTTCAGACATTCGAGCAAATGATGGAACTGCTCGCGACCGGGCAGACTGTCCCGCCCTTCACCGGATAGAGGCGGAATGCCGCGCGCGATCGAAGAACCGACCGATATAGCAGACTGTGCCCTATGGCTTGACGCCGCCGATCTGTCGTCCATCACCAAAGACGGGTCGGACAAGGTCTCGCAGTGGAGCGACAAGAGCGGCAACGCCAACCACGTCGTCCAGGCCGCGGGGATCCGGCAACCGACCCACGTCGCGGGCGCGCTCAACGGGCTCGCCGGCGTGCGCTTCGTTGCCGCGAGCGCCACGCGCCTTGTGATGGCGGTGACGGCAACGCCGCTCATGTCCGCGAACGGCGGAACCGTCTTCGTCGTGGGGCGCCGCGCGTCGCTCGGCACCCTCCAGCTCTTTTATCATAACCGCCTCGGCAGTACGGGCTGGCACATCGGGACAGGAACGCTCGCGCAAAACTATCTCTCGACCGACGGCGACAACTACGGCAATCCGATCTCGACGGCCCCTTGCATCTTTACAGCGAAAGCGCGGCCGGTCAGTGCGACGCTAGCCGATCTCACCCTTGCCGTGAACCGCGCGATCGAGGTTCGCAATCCAGCCGTCGGCTCCATCGGGACGACTGCGGCCGGCCGCGTGCTGGTCGGCGCTTACGACGACGTTGGCAACTATCCCTTCGACGGCGATCTCTTCGAGGTCACCGCCTTCGAACGCGCGCTCACCGACGGCGAGATCGTGCAGGTCGAGCAGTACCTTGCGAGCAAATGGGCGATCGTGCCCCCGCGCCAACTGTCGGCGCCGACGGAGCTCGCGGGCTGCGCCCTCTGGCTTGACGCTTCCGACGTCGCATCGATCACCAAAGACGGATCGAACAAGGTTTCGCAGTGGTCGGACAAGAGCGGTAACGCTAAGCACGCCGTGCAGGCAACGGGCGCTAACCAACCAACGTACAACGCGACGGGGTTCGGCGGTCTGCCTGGCATCGATTGGGGAGCGGGCGCCGTGGCGGCGATGCGGCTGGTCACGCCGAACATTGCGATCGGGCGGCACACGATGTTTGCGGTCGTGCGCGGTGACGCAGGATCCGGCAACGTTCTTTTGCACGGGACCATCGGTAACTTTTCCGAGATCTTCTGCTTCCACTCTGGGCTTTATTCGATCGGCGTAGCGCGCGCGAACATCTTCACCGGCAAGCTTTTCACCAACTGGCTGCGCGACGGCGTTCGGCGGATCGTCTCGGTGACCTACGACGGCACGTGCGAGGGGCATGTCGCGCGCCGCAATGGCGTCGAAATGCAGGAGGGGCTAACGGTTGCCGATCCTGGCACCGACGTCGTCACCGAGCCTACGTATATCGGCAATGCGGACGGCACCTGGTACGGGAATAACCCGATGGCCGGAGTCATCGCCGAGATCGTCGTCTTCGATCGCTGTCTTGGCGACGGCGAGCGGTTCATGGTGGAGCAATACCTTTCGCGGAAGTGGCTTGTCTATACGGGTGGGCACGCGATTGCGTCGCCGGTCGAACTCCCCGACTGCGCGATCTGGCTCGACGCCGCGGACCTGTCTTCAATCACGAAAGACGGCTCCGATCTCGTCTCGCAGTGGAGCGACAAGAGCGGCAACGCCAACCACTTCACCACCTCGGGGGTCAACCGCCCGACCTACAGCACGTACAACGGCAACGCGATTGTCAGCTTCGACGGGACCGATGATTTTATGACGGCCGCGTCCAACATCGTTGACGATACCGGCCCGGGCTCAACGATCATCGTCGCATGCCGCAAGCGCAGCGCGCCGGGTACGGCTTACAGGGGCGCGCTTGTCACAAGGGCCAATGGCCTTTACCTCGAAGCCGGCGCCAATAGCTGGGGCGGCTACTCTGGCACAGTCCGCCTTGCCGACGAAAACGCCGGAACGGCAATGCGCGTTTTCTCCACGCGACGCGGGGCGAACCACACACCGCACGGCTTCAAGCTTCGGGCTGACGGTGCCAGCAAGGGGAACTTTTCCACCATTGCAAGCGAGGCGCGCGGGTCGACTGAGCTCTGTCCTAATACGCAATTCGCTGACATGGACGTGCTCGGCGTCGTCGTCTACACGCGCTCCCTATCTGATGGCGAGCTCGGGTTGGTAGAGCAGTACCTCCAACGAAGGTATGGGCTGAGCGGAAGCTAAATGGATATCTCGTTTCACCCCCCGCCGGACCCACGCGATCGCAAGGTCGCGCGCGCAATGGTCCCATGGTGGCGCCGGCTCTTCGCGTGGGTCGGGGACTTTCACAAGTTCGTGATCACGCTGCTCGCCATCTCGGCCGGGACGACCGCGGTGCACGTATGGCTAAAGGGACTCATCACCCGGGCCGAGCTCGATCTAGCCGTGGACGCAGCGGTGCAAAAGGCGACGAAGGATGCGTTTCTAGAAGTGCGGGGAGACTTGGCCATCATCAAAACGAACACGGGCGGGCTGCCGCTGTGGCGTGGCGAGACATCGGCAAAGGTGATCGCGCTGGAGAAAGACGTCAGCGCGGCGGGCAAGGATGCGCAGAAAGCAAACGACCGGCTCGACACCTATCTCGTGAACGCGCGGGGCCACCGATGACGACACCCAAACCCGATGAGCCGTACCGGCTGATCCTGCAAGCGATCGCGCGCCTTGAAACCAGGGTGATCGAGGGGACGAAAGACGTAGCGGCAATCAAAGGGGAGCTGCGCAAGATCGCGCCGCGGCTGGACACGGTGTCCGCCGAAGTGCACGAAGCGGCGCGGCTCGTTCACCTGCAAGCCAACATTGCGCAGGCTGCCGCGCTCGCAGCGGCGGACGTGGCAGCAGCCCTAAGCCTATTGGAAGGCCGCGTCCGTCAGCTGCGCGACGTGACCGCGGACGAGCATGCCGCCGCTGCCCGCCTGCCACCACCACCGGCCGCGCCGAAGGAAGTACCGACGAACAAGGGGGACTGAAAATGGATACCGTAACCGCCGATCAGATCGTGCAGCTTGTCCGCACGAACGCTTGGATCCCGCTTCTTGCGGTGGTGGTGGGCGCCATCATTCGCGTGTCCAAGAACGATCCCGCCGTCGCGCGGCTCAAGTTCTACATCAAGCCAGAGAACCGCGCGGCGTGGGCCCTCGCGTGGGGCATCGCACTCGCCGCGCTCGATCGGCTCGCGACCGGGGGGACCTGGTACGACGCGCTCGCCGGCGGGCTTGTCGCGGGGAGCGCGGCGATCGCTGGCCACGAAATCATCGTGAACAAGATCCGCAAGGGCCGAGACTTCGGTGTGAAGAAAGCACCACCGCCCCCGCCCGCGCCACCGTGGGAAGGCGATTCACTGCGCCCGGGTCCGCCGAAGCACCCTTCGTCGTGGCCGATCGTCGCTCGCGCGGTTCCGTTCGTGGTGCTCGTCGCGGCGGCGTGCAGCATCTTCACGCCGAAGACTGTGTGCGCGACGCTCGATCTGGCAAACAACCTTTGCCCGCTCTTTTTGGTGAAGCTCGCCGACGGCACGACCGAGCTCGTTCCTCGCGATCGGATCATCGAAGCGGCGATGCGCACACGGCTCTCACGAATGCACGTCGAAGCGGAGATCGCTCGACAGCAGAGCGCGATCGACGCGCGCCTCGACGTCGAGCTTCGCCGTCTCGACGGGGGGACCGAGTGATCCCCGTCGCCCTGGTCGTCGGCTGGATCACCGCCGCCGCCCCGTGGGTCTCGAAGGTCGACCGCACGCGGTATGCGGCCGACATCGCGGCGACGGCGCCCAACGTCGTCACCGGAAAAGCCATGGTCGCGACGGCGATCACCGAGTCGGATTTCCGGCCCGCGATCGAGCGGTGCGAATGCAAAGAGAAGGAGTGCGATCCCGACGCGTCGGGGGTTCCGCGCGCCGTCGGGCTCTACCAGTTGCACCGCTATCACTACGCGGGGCACACCGCCGAGGAGATCTGCGGCTCGAATCGGCTCGCGTCCGAGCTCGCGGCGCGCGCGCTTACGGGGCTCGCTGCGCGTGCGGGCGGGATGGAGGAAGCGCTTCGCGTCTACGTCGGCATCTCGGTCGGCCGTGACGATCGGCGCGTCAAGAGACGGCTCGACCTGTTCGATCTTCTGATGGAGGTGCACCCCGATGCCTAAGTTTCCTCTCGGTTACAAGCCCGACTCAAAGGATTACGGATACCCGTCGCATCATGCGCTCATGGCGGCCGCGCCGCCGACGCTCGACAAGGCCGACCATTTGCCGTTTCGAAAGGGGCTCATCTGGCAAGACGGCGTTGGCATGTGCGTCGGCACCGCGCTGAAACGGTGCGTGCAGCTTTGGCAAACCATGAACGGCGCCGGCGGCGACCGGATGATTTCGGCAAAGTTCGCCTACGACATCGGCCGCGCGCAAGAGCACGCCGGCACCAACCCCGACGACGCGCCCCCGCTCGCCGACCGTGGATCGGAACCGGGGCTCGTGCTTCGCGCCGCGCAAAACGTGGGGCTTACGCTTGACTCCGACTACCCCGACCCGACCTCGCCCGCGTGGGATGCATCGGCCGTGAACAAGCGCCCCTCACCCGACGCTCTCGTCAACGCGTACGACATGCGCGCGCTCCAATACTCGCAGGTCACGCGCGGCGCGTTCGGTTACAAGGAGTCGATCCGAGCGTGCATGGTTCGGCGTCAACCGATCAAGTTCTCGATGTTCGTCGACACGGGGATCATGCTGAACAACGGCGCAATCGTGAGCGCGATCTACGACCGGGATCCCGACGGCGGCGGGCACATGCTCGCGGTCGTCGACGCGAGTCGCGAGGACTACGCGGTGATCGACAATTGGTGGGACAACCCCGACGCGGGCGCCACGTGGGGCATGGCTCAAGGCAACACGCTCGGCCTTCCCCGCGGCGTTTGGCGCATCTCTTGGGGGCTGCTCGAGCGCGCGATCATTCAGTGCTTCGCGGTGACGGGCGTTCCCTTCGTCGAAAAGGCGGCGGCATGAAAACTCTATTTAGATACTACCTAGACGCTAGTTATCTCGCCGTCCTCGGCGCCCTCGTCGCCGGATGCCCGATGCCCCCGACCCCGCCGGGCGGCGAAGAGTGCGACGCCGCCTATGGTCACCTCGCGGACGTCGGGTGCGAGCCGCCGAAACCCGCGTCGGGCACGTGGGTCGACGTCTGTCGCAACGGGCGCCGCAATGGCGTCTTCGAATTGAAGTGCCTCAACCGAGCGTCAACGACCGACGCTCTCAAGCTTTGCGGCGTGACCTGCACGCCGAAATAGGAGGGCCCCCATGGCTGAGCACCTTCCGAACGTCATCACCCCGATCACCGCCGCCGAGCTCGCGAGCGCCCTCGTTGCCGCTTGGCGCTCGCTCTTCGCGGTGATGCCGGCCCGCGGGTCGATTCTCGTTTTGATGGCCCAAAGCGCGCACGAGACAGGCAAGTGGAAGAAGGGCTTGCACTGCTTCAATATCGGCAACGTCAAGAGCCGCGTGGACGACGGCCGCGATTGGACGATGTTCCGAGTTCGCGAGAGGGAGAACGGCAAGGACGTCTACTACGACCCCCCGCACCCCGCGACCCGCTTTCGCGCTTTCCGGACACTGGCCGAGGGGGCGATCGATCACCTCGGGTTCTTGCGCGGCTCGAAGCGGTACGCCGACGCGTGGGGGGAAAACGGCGCCCCGCACGGCTTCGCCGAGGCGCTCAAGGCGGGCGGCTACTACACCGATCCCGTCGAAGTCTACGCGCGGGCGCTCGGGCTCTTTTTCGCCGAGTTCAGCCGCACGCTACCCGCCGTGCTCGAGCCGCCGCCGATCGACGAGGCGGGGGCGATGCGTGCGCAAGGGCTCGTGACGCTGTCGCTTCGGGACCTCGCCGGCAAGTTCGTCGTGCACGACACGGACCCCGCGCCACCCCCTGACGACGAGCGGCGAAGCTAGATCACGGATCGCAGAGCTTGCCGGCCGCGCAGCCGTTCGAGCACTCGTAGGTTGCAACCCATTGCACGCCCGACCATGAGCCGGCGAGCCGCCACGCGCCCATTCGGCAAACCATGGGGAGCGTATCGATCACACCGCCGCGGTCGACCCCGCCGCATTTGCGAAGCCCTTCGGGGCTGCATGGTTGCGGGAACGCGGCGCGGATCGCGGCATCCGACTCGGTCGCTTCTCGACAGCTTGGCCGGCTGATGTCGGGGCAGATCGGATCGCTGTTTCCCGCGTCGACGTCGGCCGCTGCCGCGTCGCTCGAGGGGGGGGCGCCGTCGTTGCCAGCGTCGACGCGCGGGGGCGCGGCGTCGGTGCCGGGCGGGGCAGCGTCGTCCGTCGGCGGGGTCGCCTCGGGTGACGTGCCAGCATCGGCGTCGACCTTCGCGCCCGAGTCGATCGCCGGCGCCGCGTCCGCCTCGTGCCCAGCGTCCGCCTCGTGCCCAGCGTCCGCCTCGTGCCCGTCGGGCCCCGTACCGCCGTCGACCGTGGGGGCGGCGTCGGTCCCCGGTGTGGGCGGCGCGATCACGTCGTGGCCCGCGTCGGCCTCGGGGGTCGGGGTAGTGAAGTTACCCGGCGCGTCGGCGGCGCTCGAACAACCGGCGACGGCGAGCAGAAGGGCAAGGGCAAGCGTTTTCATCACCGTCTTAGACGACCCAAACGGGCCCTTTCTGTACCCAAACCGGCCCATTTTAGACTTTCGAGAGCGTGGCGACGTGTCGCACGTTCTCGGCAAGGTCATGGATCGCGCGCGAGGTGTTCTCGTAAGCGATGCCCATCGTGTGGGTGGGCGGTTCCGTGGACGCGAGGCATTCGATGAGCAGCGCCGTGATTTGCATCATCGCGCGGAGCTGCTCGATACCGGCTTGGCGTAGTTCCTCGACGGCCGTACTCACTTGGCACCGCGGGGGGCGAAGGCCATTGCAGCGAAGAATCGGCCCCAGCCGATCGCGTGCTTCCACTCGGTGATCTCCTTGCGAACGAGGGCGAGGAGCGCGCGGAAAAAATCTGGTAGGTTTCGAGGTGCCATGTGAACGACTCCAATCGTTTGCGTGGTTTGCCTCGGGTGTGGACGCGTTAGATACGTCCTGCCCCGTGGCAAGGGCCCTTCGGTGGTGAAAACACCGGGGGGCTCGCTTATCTAGTACGGCGCGGGCGGACGTTCCTTGAGCTCGGGGACCCTCAATCGCGGTAGAAAAAGAGGAAGTCGCGGAGGGTACCGGCCGGGTGTAGGTTGGGGGCAGTGGGCACCCCGGTCACCCTCTACGCCGACGACGACGGCGCACTGTCGTTCTACCCGTCCGAGGGTGCGAGCCCCGTCCCGTTCGAGCTTGCCGACGGCTATCGGCTCGAGGGCGGCCTCGTCGGCGGCCGCGTGGCCATCTTCGGACCGCCCGGCAAGCTCGGCCTGCAGGTCGACGAGGCGCTCACCGCGGGCGTTCTCAAGCCGGTGTTCGACGAGCGGCTCGCGAGCGTCGACGACGCGACCGCCTCAGCGCTCGGCAACCTACAGAACGCCCTTGCGTCGACGGGCGCTCGGCTCGCAGCCGGCGACTGGGTCCACTTTCACGAGGGCAAGGTCGACGGCAACGACCGTCTCTTTCGACACTTTGGTAGACCTGGCCAGCCGTGTCCGTACTGCGAGCAGGGGAACAAGCCGACGAAAGTCCTGACGTGCCTACGCGTCGAAGCCGCCAACGTCGAGTGGGACGTCGCCGAGCATGTGAAGGGCACGATCCCGATGGTCACGACGAAGGTCAAGCTCGACATCTAAAGCAACCCGCCTCCGGCGCTGGCCGACGTGGCGGCATGCTCTACGCGCGCGACGTGCCCACGGGTTGGATCGCCATCTTCCGCGGCGGCTTCGAGCTCGAGCTACGGACCGACCTCGTGCGCCCCGTCGTCCGTTGGTTCAGCCGGACCGGCGCGCCGCTCGGGTTCGCACGGTGGGGGGCGGCGTGAGCCGATAACTACCGGCTGGATCGCCCGTCTTCCGCGTCCGGGTAGGCCGCTTTGATTTGCGCCGCGGTGGCGGTCGGAACGAGCACCTGTTCGGCGAGCCGGGTCGCTCGACTGTACGTGCGGGTCTCCGAGCTCTTAACCTCTCGGGCCAACCGAACCAGGTCCGAGTTCAGCACGGCATCCGCCAGCTCGACGGCGTAACGGTCGGCCAGGCGGCTACGGCTCTTGACGGCGCGGAGGTAACGCTCCGCCAAATTGGCCCAAACTTGGCCCAAAACACCAGCTATCGCAGCGAGATCGTTGGACCGGGCATGGCACTCCGGAGCCGTAGGTCCCCGGTTCAAATCCGGGGTGGCGCGCCCTTGTTTTCCAGTGGTTTCCGCGTCTGTGGACAAAATAGCCTGGGCCAATATTGGGCCAATCGTCCCCGAGCCCGCGTCGAGGATCGCGGCCGGGGCGAGGTGGGCGTAGCGCTCAGTCACATCGACCGAGCTGTGCCCCATCACCTCCCGCACCTCCTCGAGACGCCAGACCCGGCCCCATACGCCGGACACGAGGGACGAGCCGAACGTGTGCCGAAGCTCATGCCACTTGATGTGGCGAGCGATGCCGACTTTCTTACGCCACTCGTCCCAGCCGGGCGCATCGGTGACGCGCCGTCCTCCATCCTCAGCGGGCCACACCAGGCCGAGGGGGTTCTTCGGGCAGTACGCGGGCAAGAGTGCCAGCCACGCCTTGATGGCGCGGAGTGCTGCCCCGAAAAGCGGGACCGTCACCCACTTCACTTTCTTGCCGACGCGACGCTTGCGCATCTTGAATCGAAAGTAGGGTTGCGGAGCGTCGAGGTGCAGCTCGTCGAGCTTCAAGTCCCATTGGTCCTGTCGGCGCTGCCCCCCGCCGTACGCGAACATCACCGCGTAGTAGAGAAAGTCGGGCACGCCGTCCGCGTTCTCCCATCGGCGCTGATCGTCGAGCTTGAGATAATCCCATTCCGGCTCGTCGAGCCCCGGCACCTCGACGCCGTCGGCCGGGTTGCTCTCGATGATGCCGTCGAGCTTCGCCTTCTCGAGCGCCACTCGTAGCAGGTTCAGGCAATGCTTGGCGCTCGCCGGCGAAACCTTGCGTGGTCGTCGGCGCGCCCCATACCGAAGGTCCTTCGTCTTCTGCCTCAAGAGCCACTTGACCCAAGCGCGAACGGCGACCGCGGTCACGGCCGCCATCGGCCAGTCCGCAAACTCAGCAGCGAGGATCCAATTCTCCCATCGGCCGCGGTCCGTCTTGATGTTCTTGACCTTGTCGATCAGCTCTCGGTCGTCGAGGAAGCCATCACCGAAGGTGCGCAACGACTGCCCTGTCGTCCACCCGCCGGACGTCGACGCGACCGCGAAGAAGTCGTCAAGCGCTTTGGCCGCCTGGTCCTCGCTATCGAAGATACCGAGCGTCGGCTTTGAACCATCGGGCTTGCGGACGCGCGCGCGGTGGCGGTCGCCGTACTTTTCGATGATGCCACTCCCATAAATGCGCTTGGGATCTTTCAGGTCAGAGCTTTCGGCGTATGTCATGGGAGGTGAATGCCAGCCTTTCTCGCCATACGCTTTACCGCGGCAACGTCGATATCGGTAGGCATCGGCGGCCGGTACGGCGCTCGCGTCGGGCGCTTCCTTGGGTGTTTCGCGAGCTTGTCCGCTCGGCGCGGTTCCGCCTTTGTGCTTTCGTCGTCGCGCTCGAACTCGTCGGCGAGCGCCCGTAGCAGCTGAGCGACGCGGGCGCTGTTCACGGCGGCGGCCACAGGCAAAGCTGTCGTCGTGCTAGTCGCCCGATCCCCTTCGTCGGCACACCCGCCGGGCACCATGCCGGCTCATTCGCGGGCTCTTCCCAGTCGGCGAGCGGGTCTTCCCTTGGGTGCGGCTCGACGAACCCGCCCCCGACGTCGTCGGCGCGCTTCTCGTCGTTCCGCACGGGGGATCGCGCGCGTCCGTAGGGGCTCATGTCGACACACCGCTTTCGTGGAAGGCGACGTTGATAGCGGACATGCGTGACGCGTCGCCTCCGCGGTCAGGGTGGTGCTCTTGGGCGAGCTCGCGATACCGGCGCCGTATCGTTTCGGAGTCAGCGTCGACGGATACCCCGAGCGTCTCCCACCATGGCGCCCCCGTCTTGGCTCGCTTCGGTGGCAACGCAGCGAATCCAGTGAACGCCTGCTCGAGCATCGACGACGCGCCGTGCCGCTGGATTGAGCGCAGCGCTTCGACCGTTGCTCCGATGGCGCGCATGTTCCACCGCACTTTGCAGTATGTGTCGCAGGCAATGACGAACGGGCGAAGGTCGGCACCGATGCGCCGATCGAAGTACACGGCCACTCCGGGATCTTGCGGCTCGGGCATGTTCGCGTAGGGCAAGCCGTCTTGCCGAAGCGCGACGTTGCTCGACAGCACGAAGCCGCGCCCGCCGAGGAGGTCAATCGACCGCAAGAGCTCGTTGCGAGCACGGGCAAAGTCGACCTTGAAGGCGGCGTCGTGCCGCTGGTGAGACGGCGTGCGCGGTTGGCCAGTGGGCCAGGTCAGTGGATAGCGTTCCGCGGAGCTCATGTCAGTCGTCTCCGGGTTCGCGCGTCGACGTCGCCGGCGGCGCTTGCGTCGGTGGAGCTTTCCCGCCGCCGGCGGCGACGACCTTGTGCATGGTGAGCGTGTAGGGCTTACGCTTGCGTAGCTGGATCACGACGTCGAGATCGTGGGCGAGCTCGGGCGATCCATAGATCCGAATGCATGGATCGCCCTGCATAGCGCCCGCCTCTTTCACTACGTCGGGGAAGATGGTGACGCGCTTACCCTCCCATTCCTGCACGAGCCGGCCGAACAGCGCTTTCAAGCAAATGCCGTTGATCTTGTTCAGGGCGACGAGCTTCGGCGTTTCCTTGAACGAGAGCACGCCGCGTTTTTGCGCGCCCTTCGCGCCCTCGAGCTCGTAGAGGTCGACGCTCTTGATGGTGAGGGTGAATTTCTTCCCCTTCAATTCGCCGGCCTTGAGGAAGGCTCCGTCGTAGAGCTCGTCCCAGTCGACCGGCTTCGCCAACGGCTTGAGGTCCTCGCTCATAGTCCCTCGTTGAGAGCGGCAACCGCCCGCGCCCGCGCGTCGCCCTCGAGATCGAGGTCGTCGAGATCCTCGTCGTCGTCTCGCTTGAGGTACGCGGGCAGCTCGAAGACGAGCTCGTTCTCGGCGCGACCGGGCCAGCGCTTCGACGCCTCGCACTCACCGAGCTTGGCGAGCAGTCCGCGGTACTCTTCGCGCCCGAGCTCGAGCACGTCACCCGGCACGATGTAGACAACGACGTCGAAGGGCGGCTCGGCCTCGACGCAGATCTCGACGACACGCGGCTCCTTGCTGGTGATCGTCGAGTAGCCGTCGTAATAGAACCCCCATTGCAGGTAGTAGAGAAGGCTCGCCGCTTGCGCCGAGAACTTGCGCGGGTCGAGAGAGCGCGCCGTCTTGAGCCCGACGAGGCAGTCGACCCCTTCGACGTGCGTGACCAGGTCGAGCCGCCCCTTGCAAGCCATCTTCGTTTCGGCGTCGTCCCAAAGCATCGACAGCTCGCGCGGTCCGTCGCCGAGGTACTTGCGCGCGACGGGCTTTCCGTGCATGGCGTCGCGCACGTTGCAAGCGAAGCGATGCTCGCTCGGCACGACGATCGTTTTGCCCGGGTAGAGCGCGCTGAACGCTTCCCACTTCTTACCGCGCCGCGGGCTCATCTTCCCCGCGTCGGTGACCTCGTCCCAAACAACGAAGTCCCGCTCGAACCGCTCGGGCTCGAAGATCGCGGTGTGCGCCGAGCGGCCCATCGAGAGCGTCGGCGTCTCCTTCTGGTGCGCGCACCGGTAGCGGTAGTGCAGCGCCGAGCGCGCCATCTCTTTCAGGTTCGAGACATTCACCCGCTCGAGGCTCGTGTAGCGCTCGAACGTGAGCCCGGGATAAAGGCCGGGGTTCATCGCCCTACCGCGCTCGTTTGCGGCGGCGGGCCGTCGAGCGACTCAAGCGGCCCGAGGGGGAAGTCGAAGAAAGGGCGGCGTCGGGCGATGCCCGCGCGCGCTTCTTCAATGAGCCGCTCGGGATCGGCGGCGTGAAAGTAGAACTCGGGGTGTCTGCCCGAGCTCACCGTCACGCACCACTCGACGTTGCACCCCGACTCGTCTTCAAAGGAATTCGTCGTCACCATGAACGACGTCAGGCGGGTACCGTGCAGCATTCGGCGCATCTCGAGATGAACGTCGGCATGGGTTTTCATCGTCGGTTCCCTTTCTGCTGTTCGATCCAATTGCGTCGACGGAGCCGAGCGGTGCAGTCGCGCGCGTTGAGCCGGTAGGTTTGCGCGTCGCCGGCGCAACCCGCGATCTCGAAGTGCGCGGCGATGCGCTTGTAGATCTTGCCGGCGAGCGACAGATCGCCCGCGAGCTCGGCGGCTTTCAGCTCGGCAAAGAGCGGCTCAGCTGCTTTCCGCGCGATCGCGCGCTCGGCGTCCATCTTCTCGGCGAGGGCAAGGAGCGCCTCGTGCTCTGGCCGGATCCCCATGTCGCGCTCGTTGACCACGACGAGCAACGTAGTCGCGTCGGCACCGTGAAGTCAACACGCAAACGCGTTGCCACGTAGGCAACGGGCAGATTACCTCGCGATGGCGGGGGCCGGCCTCATCGAAACGTGCGAGCGATTGCGGAAGGCGGCGACGAACCAAGGGGCCGCATAGGTGCCGACGGCGGGATCGGCGGGCACGAGCAGGTAGCCCACAAGGCGATAGACGTCTTCGAGGGGGGCGGGCAACCCCAGCTCATCGAGCACCGACGCCGAGAT